>ENA-OWPI01001020-OWPI01001020.1-marine-metagenome-genome-assembly--contig:-NODE-1020-length-33737-cov-4.692543_pt1 | contig 33737 bp, 45 predicted proteins | sample MGYA00238138_ERZ651775 | MGnify/ENA primary metagenome ERZ651775 (study PRJEB26906, sample SAMN06265043) | marine metagenome | isolation source: Helgoland LTER site | place: Germany:Helgoland, sampling...
ACTGAAAGAACAAATGCGGAAGTTCGCGGTCTTGTTTCGGCAGGAGGAAATCTTTCTTATAATTCTTCTACTGGTGTGTTTAGCTATACTCAGCCTACAAATATTTCAACTTTTACGAACGATAGTTCCTATATTACAAACGCAACAGCATCTTTAAACGCAAATAAAATTACAGCAGGCACTTTTGATTCTGCGCGCATCCCCGCCCCAGTAAACGGAGACTGGTGGAACAATGGGTTTGTAAGAGTACAGACTGACGGTATAATGGAAGCAGGTAAATACCTTGATTTTCATACTGCAGATTCTGGGGGCGGTACTGATTACGACGTTCGAGTTACTGCATCCTCGGGTGCTATAGATATTGATGGCGATCTTACTGTTGATGATATTACAGCAGCGGCTATTAGTGCTACTTCATATTCGGGTACTCTTCTTTCATCTGTTACCGGAACAACTCAAACCGCTTCAGATAATAGTACAAAGGTAGCAACCACTGCCTACGTAGATACTGCGGTTAGTGGCCTTGTTGACTCTGCACCAGGCACGTTGAATACGCTTAACGAATTGGCAGCAGCACTCGGCGATGACGCTAATTTTTCTACTACTGTAACCAACTCTATTGCTACTAAGCTACCTTTAGCTGGTGGAGCACTTACAGGAGCAGTAACAACTAATAGTACATTCGATGGTCGTAACGTATCTGTCGATGGTGCAAAGCTCGATGGTATAGAGACAGGAGCAACCGCCGATCAAACAGCAGCTGAGATACTCACTGCAATTAAGACAGTTGACGGCTCTGGCTCTGGCTTAGACGCTGACTTATTAGACGGCAATGAGTCAACGTTCTTTGCTGACAAAACAAACGAGCAAACCTTCAATGCCCCGCAAAGCATAAACGGAGGAACCTCCAACGGTGCCAACGATGCGACCCTGTACGTTACGGCGACCAATAACAACGACTGGGGTTTGGTCGTTAATAAATACAACGCCAGCGCGTCTGAGTACGGCCTTGATCTGCGGATGGGAGCTTCATCTACCTACGCTTTCCGAGTCCTAGGAAACGCTGCTGAGAAGTTTCGGATCAACGGCGAGGGACAAGCGTATTATCAGAGCACCTCCCCCTATTGGCACTCCGCAAACGACGGCTCAGGCTCTGGCTTAGATGCTGACTTATTAGACGGTATTGATAGCACTTCGTTCCTTAGAAGTGATGCCGCAGATACAGCTACAGGTGCACTAGAGATTAGTACAGGAACTACTCGACCTTTAAAGCTCACTACATCTAGTGCCAGCCCCTGGGCGATCGAGTTGCATCGTTCTGATTTAACAAATAGTAGTCAGGTCTTTAATTCCGGTTCATCTTGGTATTTTCAACATAATATTACTATAGCTGGTAGTACTAATTGGCACGCAGGTAACGATGGTGCAGCCTCAGGTTTAGATGCTGATTTGTTAGATGGCTACGACACTTCCAGCTCTGCAACAGCAAGTACTGTCGTAGTTCGTGACGGAAGTGGTCATATTTATGGAAACTATATTCTTGGCAGCTACTTTAATGCTTCTTCCGGAAACAGTGAAAACCCAACTATTGGACAAATCTGGACACAAAATACTGGTGATAATTATTTAAGGAAGTCAACCCCAGCACACTTTATTAGTCAGTTGTCACTTTTAACTACATCTGGTAAGGCAGCTGATTCAAATCTTCTTGATGGACTAGACTTGCACACGGGAACAAATAACGAAGCAAATAAAGTAGTAAGAACAGACGGTAATGGCTATATTAATGCCGGTTGGATTAATACTATTTCTGGAGATAACGGAGCCAACGTACCTGATCGAGTGTATGCCTCTAGTGATGGATACCTTAGATACTATGATTTAGCAAGTTTCCGTGCTCGCATGAATGTTACCGCAAAAACTGGATATCAAGGCAGAGAGAGTAGTACAAGCGATACAAGCTATTGGGTTGGTACAATGGGTTGGGACTCAACTGATTTTAACACTCTTTTTGATTATGGCTCGGGAAGTATAGAGTCCTGGGGCAGCCCACCGAACGCACCCTCTGGCACAAGCCATTGGGTTGGATCCCAACATCTACACTATTCAAACGGAACTAATCGTTACGGACATCAAATTGTTGTAGGAGCAGGTAGTCCTTCTCTAATGTATGTTCGAGGCGTCTGGGGAGGGGCTTTTTCAAGCTGGTATAGAATATGGAATTCTGCGAATGATGGATCAGGTTCAGGACTTGATGCTGATTTACTTGATGGACAGCATGGTTCATATTATGCACCTGCTTCAACTGCTCTTACAACCGGTTCAAATGTATCTTTAGGAACTGTCTCTTGTGGGGCGTTGACTGTTACCGGGGCGATAACTGCTACAGGTAATATTACTGCCTATTTCTCTGATGAACGATTTAAAACTAAAACTCGTAATATAGAAAACCCACTCGAAAAAGTTCAGGCTCTTTCAGGTTTTATGTTTGTAGAAAACGAACTTGCTCGCTCTTTGGGCTATAAAAATGATAAAGAGCAAGTAGCTCTTAGTGCTCAAGAAGTTCAAGCGGTCCTGCCTGAAGCGGTTAGCCTTGCACCGATTGACATGAAAACGAACCAGGAAACAGGAGAAATCACATCCAAATCTGGAGAAAATTATCTTACGGTAGATTATGCGAAATTAGTACCATTACTAGTAGAAGCTATAAAAGAACTTAAAGATGAAGTTGATGAACTTAAAAAGAGGATTAAATAATGGCACTACAAACTTCAGGAACTATAAGTATGAATGATATTAATAGGGACTTAAAAGGTTACACTAGGGGGTCAGGTACCACAATAAGTCTAGGTAGTAATGACTCTAGAAAAATGGCAGGGGGCCCTACGGGACCAAACATTACAGGACCTATCTCAATGTCAGATTTTTACGGAGACCGGTCGCATGTTTCAGTAGTAGTCGGCACTGTAGTTGATGATTTTGGAAGCTACTCCACTTTGACTGGCGGGTATATAAAAGATTATTATGGTAGCGGTTCTCACCTAGGTAGTTTATCTTCCGAAGCAGGCATTTACATACCTTCTAGTGGGGATGCTTCGAATTCGTTAAATGAAAGAGAAGTGCTTGCATTATATACTGTTTATTTTAATAACTCCAGCATTAGGGATTTCTATCTCAAATTAGCAGGACAGATATACGCTCAGAATACTTTTACAGGTATCAGGGAGCTGGGTGCGGGTGGAGGGAGTACTGGCATGGGTGACAGGACTTTGGCGTCCGGTGTTTATTCTTCATCGGCTGGAAACTGGGACCAATGGAAGTGGACAAGTACTTCTCGCTGGACTTTTGGTACAAAATATGTACACTGGTACTAAAAAATAATTCTTGACATGGAAAGGTGAAGGGCGTATAATATATGAAATTAAAGGGACAGCTATGCAAATTCAACAATCGCTACAAAACACTTGGGATGCTGAAGGACTCTTTCATGTTATTCCAGGTTTTGCACTCTATCACAGCAATGTCAATCGCTTCAAGTTGTCGCATGACTACGGATTTATGATAACGTGGTTGATTTGGTCGTGGGTAGTAGAGTGCAAGGGCGTATAATAAAGGTGGCAACTATGCAAATTCAACAATCTGTACAAAACACTTGGCGGCAGGAAGGACTCTTTCATGTTCTTCCCAGTTTCGCACTCTACCATAGCCAGGACATGATGACGAATGACTATGGTTTCATCTTTTCGTGGATTATTTGGAGCTGGGGAGTAGAGTTATGGATGGACGCATAAACCCCGTGGCGAAACACGCTTGGAAGTTTAACAAGCCAAAAGTGTATCGAGATAAAACTAAGTATACTCGCAAGAACCAAAAGGCCCCGCAGTAGTGGGGCTTTCTTTTTCTGATAAAATTAAAGAAGCACGCAAAGAAAAAGATTTAGCAATCGCACTTATGTTGGAGGATGAAAAAGGCTTTGATGAATTTCTCAAGGCTGTGCAGCAATCCCTTATAGATGAGAAAAATAAATCTTGACATTTTGTTATCTGTCTGCTATTATAATTAAATATTATGTGAAGCATGATGAGACCCCGCAGAAGCCAATACAACAACTTCTTCATATCTAAACGTAATCTCGAAGGTTCTTCTTATATCGTTTGATTATTACCTCCGCCCCTAGCGCGTAAGCAGTCTGGGGCGGAAGAGTAATACTACGAAAGATATTTAGAAGAGTTTATCGAGAGATTACGTAAACACTTTACATTCATCTGTAAGCAATTTTTGTAAACAGATGTACGAATCAACCACGAAGACCGCATGTTTCTACTTCAACCAAGTAGGCTATGCGGTCTTTTAAGTTTAAGGGTCGAGTTATATTCATTAAATTTACACTCCCTTTTTACTGGAAAACTAAGAGATTACTGTAAATTTAAGGAAGATTTGTACTGATTTTTACGTCCATGGAAAAGTTTTCTCTAGTCGATAGACGTGCCCCGGCCCCGCTGGAGTGGGAAAAAGCGCTGCTGCTGACATTTTGCTAGTCGTTTCTGACATTTAAAGCATGAAATGTCAATCGTGTGTGGTATAAAAAACGTGATTTCCTATTATTTCTAGCTCTTTGTAGTTTAACAGCCCCGCTTGAGCGAAAAACAATGCTGGTGTGGTTGGCGTCTCTGCTGTATATGACGCATGGGCAAGAGCAGTTTTCATACTCTCATTTGGTGGGAGGTCTAAATATTCGGCTCCATAGAGTCTAGGAAATTCACTTCGAATGAGAGGCCAGCTTTCAAACTGACCTTTCTGAGCTACTACTTCACAGGTATGGTTGGGCCATCTCTCGTCATTGCGACGATTCCACACCACTGAAGCTACGGCACGTTGGCCTTCTAGCGATTCACCTCGGGCTTCGAAGTAAACCGCTAGGGCAACACATATCATCTCTAACATTAGCACGAAGATTCCAGCATATACCTTAGAACTTCTTTCGGGGCTTTGTCAAGCCCTTCCAATCTTTCTAAGTCTAGCTTCATTTTCGTACTTAGTAAGTGTACTAGCTCCTGTTTCGTTACGGGGTTTTCACCTCGTTTCGTGAGATACACTTTCTTCTCATAGACTCCAAGCCTTGATAACTTTCCGATAACCGAACGACGGCTCTTGCTTAGAGCTATAGCGATATCGTCTATGACGAGTTGCTTGTCTTCGGCCCCGCTGTAAGTTTCTAGCATAAAATCTACTTGCTCTTTAGTATACAAAATCAATCTCCATCTGGTAAGGTTGATCCAATAGTTTACTCATCTCCACGGGAGCCATTGACACCTGTAGAGCTGTAAACTCCAACATGACTGCTTCCATTTCTTCGTGCAACTTATCTATAGTAGCCATCTTACTTTCGGCTAAATCTAGCAAGTAACGGCCCCGCTTGAGGCGAGGGCTTTCTGGGAATTGAATGACAGTCATGGTACTCATTATACTACATAATCGCGTGGGTTGTCAAGCATTTTTTTAAAAATCGCTCTACCGATAAGCTCAAAGTCAATAAAGTCTAAGTCAACTGGGTGAATTTTATAGGCGGCATTAGAATCTTCTAATGTTTTCATAGCGTTTGCCATCTTCGTGGCAACCTCAAACTGAGTATACACGCCCTTCACACCACCATTAGGAGTACCACTTTCCATTAGAACAAATACTTCTTTCGGGGCCTCATTTTTTGTAGTAATAATATTAAAAGCCTTCTCACTCTCTCATCGGAGAGTGATAAGACACTCTGTTGTCTCTTTACTAGCGCGTCAAGCATCTGCTCATCGCTCATAGAAGTGCATCCATTGAACATTCTTTCCATCAACCCCAGGATACCCTTGCTCAGTCGCCCACTTTCTCCAGCCTGGCTTTAGCGCATAATCTTCCCCACCAAACTTTGTAACTAATGACTCAGGTACTTCTTTCGGGAATCCATACAACTTGCCATCAGGTAACACATCTAAAAATACTTTCATCCTACGTGCTCCACCATTAGAAATATAACCATCATGATTACAATTACGTCTACATACTCTTTCCAATTATTTGGTTTTTTCATACTATCGCTCCCAAGTAAGCTGATCTTTGTTGTCTTCAATGAACTGACGAATCTCATCAGCTTGGTCTAATACTTTAAGCCACGACGGGGCATACAACGTCACAGGAAACCGTTGACCTAATGCTTTGCCACCAACTTTTACATTGCCTTTATTACCGAAGCCAATCGTTAGTTTGTCTTCCTGTTGTTGTCCTTTTAATCGCGCAATTTCAGCTCGCAATTCTTCTACTTCACTCATACATAACCTCCAATTAAATATCCAATTCCAATTAGTATAACTACTACTTTCCAGAAGTCTGGTTCATTTATCATCATATTTTCACCAATATTCCTAAGAGCACGAAAATAATGATAAGAAGCTCTACCGCTAGAATGGTGTGATACCAAACCCATCTTGCTTCATATACTTTTCGTGTTTTAAATGTATCTTTTAGGTCTGCACTAAACTTTTTTAAATGTTCCATATTACTCACATTTCTCCCCATCCAGCACTTTTCAGCCAAGCATTGTCTGCTGCTGCGTTTTCAATATCCGCAGGGTTGGCTTTGCAATCTCCACAAAACCTCTGCTGACCATAATAATCCGTTCGCCCACAGGCAACCGATACTTCTCTATAATCGTAACCATTACTAGGCACGACATAATAAACTCTGTTTTCACAAATCATACAAATTTACTCCAATTGTTTGCGTACATTGCCCAGAAGGCTGCTTCATAGCCTCTAGCTTCTATCTCCCAGGGATTAAACCAATAGTCGTCCTCTGGGTCATACCAAGTCCCACGAAAGTAATGGGCTCTCACCTCTAACGAAAGCCCATCGTTTTCATGTTGCTTTACATGAACCATCTCGTGTGCAATAATCTGCACCCACTCTTCTTCTTCACAGTTAAGTACAAAGTTAGGGTTTACATTGATTTCATACTCACCTTCACAGACCTCTGTGCAGTAAGCATTGTAGTCAGGCTGAACGTCGTGCGATGGAACGAGCTTCACCTTCACATCGAGGTCAAAGTATTGACTCACCATGTTAATTGTAGTTCTTGCTATTTCCATCTTCGTCATTCTAAATCTCCTTCATTGTCTCATAATCAATAATTGGTAACGCTAAATTTGCTTCCATGTGGTGTAGTACCCACTTTACCTCTTCAACATCATCACCTATAACATCTACCGCATTTTCAGTTAGGTACTGTACTTGTCCGTCATCATCGTAATGGCACTCGTGTATTCCTAAATATCCATCCTTATTTACTACTCTATAATTCCAATAACTCATGAGAATGCCCTATGAATAGCGAGTAACATAAAGATACCGAAAAGATATCCCGTAACCGCTCCTTTCCAAAACATTACCTGTAATTCCTGTTTATATTCCATATAAAATACTCCCTATAACGGTTACTATTCCTACAACTTCTAATGCTTCTACCCAGTAATAATCATTGAATTTCGTTTCCATCTTCGTCATAATATGCTGGATGTAATTGATTAAAATAGTCATAATACTCCTTTAATTGGTCTTGTGTCATCATTGCTAATAACGCGTTTAATACATAAAAGTGGCTATAGCTCTCGGCTAATTTTGTAAATCTATATCTTAATTCATTAGCATCCATAATCATATCGTCCATCTCTTTTACACTCTCCAGTAGCTCGTTAAAAGCTTTATCTTCCATTATCGATTACCTTCTTCCCAACCATCTGAAAGGTCAGTGTTATAACAATCGTAGTACCAGTTACCATACATTTCTAGGAGGTCAGCATCACTATAATCGCCGTCTTCTTCAATCATGTCGTCTGCAATCATTTCATCTCTTAAACCAGCGATGTGTTTGTTAAAAGCTACGTTCGAAGGCGTCATAAATACTACTTCCATTTGCTCTGGGTCTAAAATAATGTGAATAATCATTTGGTCTTTCCCTTTTTTGTATGGACATATTATACGGGGTAGAGTTAAATATGTCAAACTATTTTTTGCCCGGACTACAGTAAATTTACACAAATTTTATCCGGGGCGGGCTCGCAAGCTGCAAAAATCAAGTAAAATTTTCCTCTAATTACCGAAAATTTGTCACAAAAAAGCCCCTAAGCGGGGCTTCTCGGCTTATAACTCGGATTAGCTCGGGAGAGCTGCGAGCAGCGCTCGGAGTGAGCCTGCATCGGCTTTGTCCAACCCCGCCAGGGCTTCTGGGTCTGCACCTGAAGCGTCTGCGATGAGTCGCACAATGTCCGCCTTGGTAATGCGAGGCCCGGACGTTGACTTCACAACTTGCTTGGGCGTGTAAGGCAGGCCAAGGTTTTTAACTTTCGAAATCACACTGCGCACAGAGAGGCCGTGCAGGTCGGCGAAAGCCGTAGCGGTCTCATAAGTAAAAGAGCCAGTGGAAGTCATGTCGAGTACCATCTTGTCGGTGTAAGCTGTCATATAATTTTCCTCAAATTGTTCGTTATTGTTTGTCTTGATGGGGTAATTATACGGGCCCGTGGCTGGGATGTCAACAACTTTCTTGGTGGAAGACCAAAGAAAGTTTTTCACATGGAGGAGGTAAAAAAGACTTGACATGCCATCACTTTGGCACTATAATCGGCGCAGCCTGCGCTATCGCTTTATCACTTTGACACTTTGGCGCTGTCGGAGACTACCGCATTGATTTATTTATGTGATAACCCTAAAAAACTCTTGACATGCCATCGCTTTCGCACTATAATGGGCGCGCCCGCGCCAAAAAAGTCAATGTAAATCAGCCCAAGCCTGTGGAAGACTACTCATTCGCGCGCACACGTTTTCTATCGCTTCTGCGCCACATAGGTTTTCCACTTCACTTTCGCACTGGCGCCCGCGCGCCAAAAATTTCAAGAAGTCAAGCTTTTTTTCAAGAAATTTTTGGCAAGAGTGTTTCATGTGAAACACCTGAGAGCTACGGGGTAAACTCCACCCCCTGCATCTCCCTACGAATTTGCTGGCATATCGCGGAAAGCTCTTCGCGTCTAGTCATATAAACCTTGGGCATATCGTTGGTGGTAGGGTAGGGCCAAGGGTCAAGTCTAGGAAGCGATACCGCTTGTTTTCTGGAATTGCAAGATCCGCAAAGAATTTGCAAATTGTGTAGAGCATTGCCGCCACCTTCTTTCCTAGTCATAACATGATCACACCCCATGCGAGAATTTGCCGTAAACCCACACCATGCGCAGGTGTGGTTATAAGCTTTAAGAGTAGCAGGGCGGAGATTGTTCCGCCAATTTGCGTTAGTGATGCAACTACCTTCAAATCCAGGTTTACCGTCTTTTAACCATTGGACGCATTCACCCCAAAAAGTAGGGTTGTCTTTTTCATTTTCGGGAAGATTAATATAATCTTTAATTGGGTCCATTATTTTTCTCCTAATGCGAATATTAATTCTCGTAAAAAATTCTCAATACCAGTCTTTTTATTATTGTAATCAACATGAATCCAGTCGTCATCGATACAAGCATTTTTAAGCGTGGTCATCTCATCATAATAGGAAAGCGCGCGTTCATCATTGGGCGAAAATTTCCAATAGGTCAAGGGCGATTTTTTGCGCTTTTCAATTCGCCGGTGCTGTTCATCTTCAGTAATCGATAACCACATTTTTATCATGGTGACATTCTGGTCACGTTCCCAGATTTTGTGCGATTTGATAAAATTGTCGTATTGCTTAGGTGAGCACCAGCCATTCAAGCGCTGAACCATCGCGCGGCTATACCATGAACGATCATAAAAAACAATCTGATTCCCGCGTGGCATTTTATGCGCCCAATAAGAAAGCCAATTTTTCATGGTGCGCTTGCTAGGCTTTTTGCTCAAATGGACAGAAAACCGATTCATGGGCAGATAATGCGTAGCCTCGCGGATCGTGCTAGATTTTCCGGCAGTGTCGCGCCCTTCTAACAGGACCGCAACCGGTCCCGTTAGCCCTTCGACAATCTCATTTAACTCAGCCTGTAAAGTCTCAATTTGATTCATTATTGTTAAGCTCCTATAATTAAGTAGATAATGCCACATATTAGCAGAAAGTCGGCGGTAATGGAATAGGCAATATATGCTTTAAATGCAAGCGCTAAAATTTTCGTTTTCATTTGCCAGCCTCCAATAATTTCGCGCGGGTCAAGTCTTGCAGCAGTCGTTGCAGAATCGGGTTTTCATAATCCCGCGCATCTTCCAATGCAGTGTGCGGTTCGTCTTGCAATTCCCAGCCAAGAATGAATTTTGCCATCGTGTCGGCTGTCATGCTAGGCTGTCGCAATGCAGGAGTCAAAAAGCGATTATCATGGCAAAAATCGTGATATTCCGCAAGCGTCCCAATGTGCTTTTTTGCCGCTTTCATAAGGCAAAAACGCTGCGAAAAAATCCCTAGGTTGATGCCGGTATTCGAGCATTTGCCAAAATCGAAAGCGATATTGTAAGCCGTCAAAACGGGGGCATATCGTGCGTTGATGCCAGCCAGCCAGAGATTGATAAGCGCCGGTGAGGATATTGAGCGCTGACCAGATTCTAGCATTGCATCGTAAGCCTTAGCGCGGCGCTTGGCAGATTGCTCTGACCAAAAAGCCGAATCAGAGGCGGAAGGGTCAAAGAATAACGGCTTTTTGCCGAATTCGCCCAAAACCATCGCGCCGAATTGCTCGACAATTTCGCCCTTGCGAGTGACCAAAACAGCGCCAAAATCGGCAACCGTATTTCGGCGGGTCGTTTCCGTGTCAACAATAAGATAATAGTGTTTCATAATTAAGCGGCCTTTTTATTGCGTGAATTGTAGTTTATCGGGCAAAAACATCTTAGCCCGTTTTTGTTTAGAGTTTCTTTAACATCGGCGTTATCGTCGAACATAATAGCAGTTCGGCAAAATTGCCGCCATGATATATTCTGACGTTTTGCCATGCCTTGCAACAATCTCAATTTGAGAGATCCTGGGTTTTCATTGCCATCGAGCAAAGTGCGAGCCAGTAGGTTATCGAAGCGCAAACCGAGTAATCGGAAGCTCTCGAAATCGTGGGCAGATAATACCCTGCTAGTGCAAACCGTCACAACGTCCCCGTTGTGATAGGCCGCTTTCATCTGGTCGGCCAGAGGTAAAAGCGTATCTTTTAGGATATTGTCCCGAGTGTTTAAGGCTATCCATTCGTCAAGCGTTTCACCTTGCCGGTGGCTTGAGTCGATAACCGTTTCATCTAAATCAAAAATAAAGTGCATAAGAAAATCCTAATATTGAAATGAGGTTTAAGCATACCAGATTTATTGTCCGGTTGCAAATGGCCTGTATCGTTAAGAGTCCAAGCCCTACAATTGCCAGCGCCTTACCCGCTGGCGTATCTATGATGAATGGGGCGCAGCTCATACAAGCCGCGCCAATCCAACCGCTGAAGGCCGCAACCTTCATGCGATGTGTTCCAGCAAAGTGCGAAGCGCCTTCGCATCAGCTTTATCAAGGCCGCGAATCGAATCAACATCGAGCGCCATAGCGCGGGCGATAGCGTCAACCAAATCAGCTTTAGTGATACGCGGGCCAGCAGTTGAGACAACCTTAGCCTTTGGCGTATAGGAAATACCGAGGTGCTTGACCTTGGATATAACCGAGCGAACGCTGAGGCCGTGAGCCGAAGCGAAAGCAGAGGCAGAATCATAATCGAAAGAATCTTGCGATTGCATTTCTGCGAGGATAACCGGAGTATAGTTTGACATAATGTCTTTCCTTTTGTTGTTAATGCTTGATTGCATGGGTAGGATTTTACAGGGGTATCCTGTAATTGTCCAGTCTTTTTATATACCGAAATAGCATAACGATATGCGCTTAAGGTATAAGGTTAAGCAGGAGTAACCCTGCAAGTGGCATGATAATTGCTAAGGCAATTATCGTGCCAAAAAGTGCGAGCATGAAGCGAACGATTAGATCATGCATCATATTCTGGGCGCTCCATTTCAAAAAGCTCTTGGGCCTTGGCAGAAATCATTTCATCCGTTGCCGTTTCATCCGCAGCATAAAATGCCACAGCATCATAAATACATTGATCCGCATAGTTCTGATTCATAGCGAAATCTCGAAGCCGTTAGCCAGCGAGATTTTATCGCCAACCTTGACATTGTAGCCAGCGGCCGCGGCCGCATCGATAGCATCGAACGAACAGGCAACAACATATTGCCCGATCTTGCGATAGCTCTTGCCGTCTTCTGGCAAGAAATCCGCGCGTTGCACCTCACTCCAGAGTGTGTATTTTGTCATGCTTTTTATCCTTCTTTTTTTCTTGTCTACCTATATATATGCAGGAGTCATGCCAACTTTTTCTTTCCCTTATAAATCAATAGGTTACGCGCGCCTGCCCAGGATAGAGCCTTATTTTAGGCTGCCTGTGCACCACAATAGAGCACGGTTACAATCAATGTGATAGTAATTTAGAAAATCTCTAACAGTATCAATAGGTTACGCGCGCCCTATAGTGGTGCAGCGTTGCACCATTGTGGTGCGCGCCCTCTATGCATAGACCGTGCCAACTTTTTGCTACATCATTGTGAATGATAGTAGGCGGGGGCGGTTATAAGACTCAGTGATAATGGTAGCGCGCAGGCCCCCCTTCACGTACAACTTTAAGAATTTCACAAGCCAAAAAGGTGCTATAATAGGCTGTATATTTAAAGCGGCTCAACACGACTAAAAATACTTCTTGACATTTTTAATTAATTCAATTATAATAACATTCTTGAGAAAAGATGAATTTTTTCAAATCCACATAAATCCCACATAAACCCACAAAAGAAAACTAAAGGAGTTACTATGTTAAGAAAGGCAATCCCGCTATTGCTACTATCATCGTTCGCCATACTGGAGGTTCATGCTTTAACCGATATGGAAGAAATCGTCGTCAAAGGAGATCTCGGGTCACTTCCCGGCGAACGCGTAGAATCCGTCTTCGGCTTCGAGAAGTCTATTCTAGACACACCCCGAAGCGCTTCTACAATCTCCGAAGAAATGATGGACCGTTTCAATATGCAGGATATCGACGAACTCGTTGTTCTAGCACCTGGAACCTTCACACAATCGTTCTTCGGTGTCGCAGGCTCACTTGATGTACGTGGTACTGCAGGTGAGACATACTTTCGAGGTATTCGACGCCTCGATAACCCCGGCAACTATCCTACCCCGATTGGAGCCTCTGACCGAGTAGACATCGTTCGTGGACCCGCGTCACCTATCATGGGTCCGAGTAAGATTGGTGGTTACCTCAACTTCAATCCCAAGTCCGCCCGTATCGAAGAGACAGGCAGCTACATTCCCGAGCGCATCGGAGAGATTTCCTACTCTGGTGGAAGCTGGGATCGTAATGTTCTTACTGCCGAAGTTGGTGGCCCCGCAGCAATCAGTGGAAAGCCTACTGGCTACTACCTCTATGGAGAAGTTGAACATTCTGGTAGCTTCTACACAAATGCACCTGGCGTCAATCAATCACTCGTTCAAGCATCATTCGATATGGATTTTAGCGACAATGTTCGACTTCAGTTCGGTGGTATGCTTCACGACTATCAGGGTAGCCAAAACGCTGGCTGGAACCGTTTGACTCAAGACCTCATTGACAACGGGGTTTATATCACCGGTACTCCTACTCCACTCGATACATCTGGAGACGGCTTTATCTCTCACGATGAGTACTATGCAGGCAATATCAATCCTTTTGCTCTCTATGCCTTCTTCGGGCAACAAGAGATGGATCTCGCTACTCTGTCAGACGCTTCTTTCGGTTATGACTACACTTCTTCGAATATGGCCTTAGAGAACGTTGGAACTGCAATTCTGCCAATGTCTTCAACACTTATCGCTGCGGATGACACCTTAGAGAATAAAGTGGCAACTCTGTACTTCGACGTTGATGTTGCTCTTGGTTCTTGGACTTTGACGAATAAGTTATTCTACGAAAGCTATGAGAACCTGAATGAGAACGCTTACGGGTTTTCTCAGTTTCATGACGCATCGGTCATTGAAGATCAGTTGATTCTGTCGGGTGTGTTTGATGGGTCATCAATGACGACTTCAGTACAGATTTCTCCTTCGATTCGACGAACTGAGTTTACTCATGGTGATGACTACTATAACGAATACTTTAGCCGACGTGACTTGACGGGGCCTTCAACGGCTCTGGATCGAAGACTACTCGCAACTCGAAGTGGTAGTGACTATAGCGAATATTATGTTGGGGATTATACTGACCTAGGTTTCGGGGTAATGGTAGACTTTGCACATGCTTCGGGGCTTTCACTTCTTCTAGGTGCACGCTATGACGTAATTGATATGACAAGTACGACACCTGAAGGCTTCACGCAGTCAGACTCAGCATTTACATCTTCCGAAGGTGGAGTGGACGTTGCGGTAAATACTGCTTCAGATGAGCCTAGTGGTGTATCGTGGTCAGGTTCGCTAAGCTGGTCAACTCCAATCGGTCTCGTACCTTATGTAACAATGTCAGAGCAAAGCACTGTCATTGCGGGTCAGGGGGCGGAAGTACAAGTTGGTAACGTATTTACTGGCAATGCCTTCGGTTCGTCAGAGCTGATGGAATACGGTGTGAAAGGAAGCTTGCTAGACGATCGTCTCTACTTCGCGTTGTCTTCTTATGAAATGGAGCGCACAGACTTCAATGCACAGTCAATCACTGTAAACCAGGCTGTGAAGACAGATGGTACGGAGTTTGAGTTGCGTTGGGCTGTAACGGACAAGTTCTTGATGACGATGGGCTATAGCAACATGCAAGCACTGATGTTGGCAACTATCGCGGCTGGGAATGAGTTCTCGTTTCTAGGTCAAGCGGATTTGCCTTTAATCGACCCAACTCTGTTGTGGGGCGGTCAAGTTGGTGGTTTGATTGATGTTGCACCTTCGAAAGGCGTTCGAGCTGGTATGCCAGAAACCATCATGTCTGTAACAGGCACCTACGACTTTGGTGATGGCTTCGCTGTCAGCGGTAGCGTAGTTGATGTAGACGCGGTTGCATCCGGTCAGTCTTTTGCAGTTACTCTTCCAGCATACACCTTGGTCAATCTTAGCATGAGCTATGACGCCGAAGACTGGTCTGTCATTGTTGCAGCGAAGAACGTTACTGATGAGCGTTACTTCCGAGCAAACTTCCCAGACCTATTTGGTACTACGGTTGTTCTCCCCGAACTGCCGCGACATTATCAAGCGAAACTATCCTATCGTTTCTAATGACAAAGGGGCTTCGGCCCCTTTTTTAATTCTTAAACAAATCTTTATAAAACCTTAACAAAACTATGTTATAATATCCCCTGTGAAAAAAGTTCACAAAGCCTCTGGAGAATATAACATGAAGAAGAATTGGAAAGAAACACTTGTGGCCCTCGTATTTATAGGATCGGTGTTTATGTTTTTAAGTTTAGATATTAAAGCTGCACCTTATGTTGAATACAAGAATGAGTACGAGCTGAAAGAGTGGAGCCATACAAAGACTACTAATCACTTACGTCTCGGGTATAAGGCAAAGAATAATTTTTATTTTGAGATTGGGCCCATGACGCATGGTCATAGTTATGAAGCCGGATACAAGTTCAAGTTCGATGGTGTAACCGTCAAAGGTAAACTAGAGACTAAAGACACTGGCTCTGCGAAGACTAAGATTGAGACTGAAGTTCGCTATACCTTCTGAAAAAAATATCTTGACATTTTTGTTCTCTATTAGTATAATTGGTTGTTAAAAGGAGAGCTATTATGAATTTTGAAACTGTTTTCGAATCCCACTTTGATTCTTCTCACCGTGTAGAAGATCTTCCTAAAGGCTTACCTGCCCAACACTATACCTTTGTTCGTACAGAAATTGATAACACTTTTCATAGCCATCTTTATATTATGAGAAATACTTGGAGAGACGGAGGAGAAATTGTTCGAGAAGGTGAAAATTCTTTTATGCAGGCGGGAATTCCAGAAGTTTCTGTAGAATCTTCGAATGATTGCCCGCTTGATGAGTGGCCGAGAGGAGCAGACGCATATAACTTCTTAATTACAAACTGGTTTTCTGCCATGATCTCAGGAACTACTACATCCTCCTTTATAGCAACAGGAGAAAGTGATTGGCATTCTGTTTCTTTAGAGGCTGATTTTACTTCTTCATGGTCAGACGGATATCCTCGACTTCCTCGAGTACCTCATAAGAGATTGAATGATAATGGATGTGTAACTTTCTGCATTCTTCCGAAAAGTGAGTTAGATGCTCAAGTTGGAGCTTCTGGTGCAAAACATTCAATTCCTTATAGGTACGACTACTTTCACGTTTTGGAAGGCGAAGTTATAAGAACTCGTATCTGCAATAGCGACTATAGTGGAAATTTAATTCTAGCACTAGGGAGTATTGAGGGACAGGAAGGCTCTGTAATCCCCTACTATACTAAACAAAACCAACACTTTACTGCTCTTGAGGAGACGATCGCAATTAGCTGTGTTAGGTACTAATACAAAAAAGCCTGTAGGTACTTCTAAGGAGAACTAAATTATGCATTGGTTAAAAAGCAATATACTAGTCTCACAGTTAGTACTATTAGTTTCATTAATTGGTACAGTGTATGGGTATTATTTAAATGGACTAAGTTTAGGAACAGTGTTGCTTCCAATTCTAGGATACTCTCTTTATATAGGATTAGGGATAAGTGTAACTTTTCACCGTAATCTTACCCACAAATCATATAAAACCCATTCGTGGATTACAAAGCTAGGAACATTACTAGGCACATTTAGCAATACCGGAAGCAGTATTGCTTGGGTAGCGACTCACATGAATCATCACAAGTATGCAGATACTGAAAAAGATCCACATAGTCCTAGACATACAGGACTAAAAGTGTTTGCTTTAGAGTACGATTTAGATATAAGTAAAGTTAGGTGGACAATGAAATATTTAATTCATGACAGGTATCATATGTTCTTACATAAATATTATTTTGGTGTAATAGTAGCCTGGAGTTTATTTTTGTATTTAATTGGTGGATTTTATTTAATGGTATTTTTACATTGGTTTCCAATGATTATTTGTGGAGTAATGAGTAACATTAATAACTACATAGGACATAAACCAGACTGGTGGGGTTCGTACAGAACATACGATACTAGAGACGATAGTACTAACAATTGGCTATGGGCGATACTTTTTTTCGGCGAAACATTACATAACAATCATCATAAACGACCTTATTCATATAACCACGGCGAAAAATGGTATGAAGTTGATATAGGTGCTTGGATAATACATCTAATTAAAATTAAATAATATATTTCTACAAATCTTACAGGAGATAAAAATGTATCAGTCTATTGATGAGAGTTTAATAGCTAGGGAATACAATGCTGCTACTGATACAGAGTGGCTGCAAGAACGTATTGATAACTCAACAATGGTGACTGGCACTGCCGAAGAACTCGTAGGGGCAAGTAATTTTGATTTTGATTGGATAATTACTGATTCTTCTGGGAATATATTAAAGTACACGCAATACTCCTATGCCAATGAGAATACCTTATTAATAATGCGTACTTTTGATTCTACGAACGCGCATAGTATAATCGGCACAAAAATATTCGAGTATATAAAAACAATACTGCCTAGTATTAAATATGTTGCAATATTATACGGTACGGAAAGTCACAGAGTAGTAATAAAACAAAGATTCCCTAATGTCATTGACGGAGAAATCCCCGGATTACTAAGATACAGACTCTAAAAAATGGCTACTTTTACCCGCACATTAAACATAACCTCAACAAGCTCTGGTAGTCCTACAACTATCACACAGAATGTTGCTGCTGGCGATCAGATAAATGTAACTGTAAATGGGCCCAACGGCGATAATATCATTGCTGATGCTGATACGAACTGTAGTTCTTCACAGGGAGGTGCTTATTCCTCAGGTAGTGTAGTTGCCCTTACCTCCTTTAGTGGTTCCAGCTACACCTATACAATGACAACTAGTGACGGGGATAAAGATAATCCCGTATTCCATTACGGAAAAGTTACGGGCACAATTAGTGTTGCTTCAGATACTGAAGTAGATAGTTTAAGTTTTGGGGCGAATGTAACCGGAGCAAATTTAGGTGCAATAACCTATAGGTCTGACCAAATTACTGGAATAAACCAGGCCGTAACTTTTTCAAAAACTAGTGGTGCTTCAGGTTTTGAGTGGCAAGTTACAAGTAGTGCCACAACCCCTACTAGTGGTTGGGGAACAAGCTCTGTAAGTGTTTCCAACAATCAGTATGTACATTTAAAAATGACAGCTTCAAGCAGCTACTCTACTGCACGAAGCGCCACATTCAGTATTGGAAGTCCCGCAAAAACAGATACTATTAGTACTACTACTAAAGCTGCCGGCTCCCCCTCTGCGTTCGATTTAGGCGATACCGCAAGTACGACCTCAGGAACTTCTTATAATTCAAATACTATTACGTTAGCAGGGTTAGACACTGGACAAAGTGTTACTGTAAGTATTTCTTCCGACGCCTCAACTTATGGGTACTACAAAAACGGAACTTTAGTTGCAAATGCTGCAAATACTACTGGCGCTAACGGAGATGAGTTTTATGTTTCTCATGTTGCAAAGACAGGCAACGGCACAGTAACTTCTACTAGTCTTACGGCGGGAGGAACTTCAGACACTTTTACTACGACAAATTACCCCAGTGGCGACGTGGGTTCAGCTTGGTTTGTAAGTAAACTCAGCCCTAGCGGAACTCCGAATGAAGGCGATCTAATCAATATGAGCATTAACGCTCCTTTAGGCCAGGACGAAAATTTCTGGTGGAGCGTTAGTCCTACTGATGTAAATGCCTCTACAGGTAGCGGAACAACTTCATACAATACTGCAACCAAAGGAGTTCCTGCGTATAATATTGGTGGTTTTAATTTTACTCCTAATGTAGATTATACAGATGATGATGCTGCTGGCACAGGACCTTATAACTATACCGTTAATGTATATGATAATTCTGCGAGAACAAGTCTTGTAGCAACAACAACAGTTGCTGTAAATGATACCTCTCAGCCGTTACCTCCAGATGCAGCTATTAATGCTATAGGCAATCAAACTCTCGCTTATGCGGCAGGCTCAGATAATGGACATAGTATTACCATTGGAGGAGCCGCCGATAATAATAGTTATTACGATGTAGTAGTAAATGGGACTACAACTCCTGTTTATGGTACAGAGATAGGAAACGGCACTCTAGAGGTAGCCGACGATAATATAGCGCCAGGCAATCAAACCACTTTTAGAGTATATGCAAGAAGACCTACTGCTAATAATGGCGATAATAGTTATTACGATACTTCTAGAACTTATACAATTTCTAGAAAAGCTCAGACACCTTCAATTAGTGCTGCTTTAGCTTCCAATCCTAACGATGATGACGTTACAATTAATTGGACTATCAGTAATGGGGATGGAGGAACTCTACAGTATAGTACCGATAATGTTAATTGGACTAATGGAAGTAGTTTTGCACAAGCATCTAAAAGAGGAACAGCATATACGTTATATGCACGAACAAACGCTACAGTAGTTTCAGATACCGCTAGTGGTTCTTTTACTCCGGGATACAATGCTCCAGACGCTGCTATTAGTGCAATTGCTAGCCCTGATTTAGCTTATGGAAGTACTACGCATGTAGTCGCTATAGCTGGTGGTAGCTCTATAGACCAGTATTACGTATATAATAATGCAGGTACCGTTAGCTATGGCGGTAGAACTGGTAACGGTAATATAACAATTACTCATGGCGTAGCAGCTGGAGGCGCAGCAACATTTAGAGTATACGCTCGTAGACCTATAGCTGTAGGTGGCGATAACGCCTTTGATGATACTGGTACTACCTTTGAAGTAGAAGTATACCCTCAAACACCTACAGCAAGTGTAGCGTTTAATAACCCAAATGATAATGATGTAACAGCAACTGTAACAAGCTCAAATACTGCAGGAGCCGCTTCTTTAGCGTATAGTAATGGTGGTACTTATGTTGCGGACAACACCTTTGCAGCTGTAAGAGGGACAGCAGCTAATTACTATGTGCGATCAACAGGAGCTAATGGCCTAACAGCCACTAGCGCAGCAGCACCCGGTACACCTCCTTACTTAACTCCAGATTTAGGGATTAGTTTAGCCGAGGGCTCTTCTTTAACTATAGGATCTTCAGATACAAGTTTTGTTGTTACTGTACAATCAGGGAATAGTAATGATCAATATCAGGTTAGAGATTCTGCAGGGACTCAGCATGAATCTAGAACAGGAAATGGTGGTATTACAGTTACAGATGTACCGTCTGGGGGCTCTGAACTTTATACAATTTTTGGAAGAAGACCAGAGGGGGCTGGAGGAGACGATACTTACCTAACAACAGGTACTTCAATAACAGTAACTCAACAGTCTGGCTCTGGTATAGTGCCTCCAGTAATACAAAATGTAACCAATGATAATCCTAACTCTGCCAATGTTACAGCAACTGTAAATCTAATAAGTCCCGGAAGTGGCGGAACTCTTCAATATGCTCAAACCCCCACTAATTCGGTGCCTCCTAGCGAATGGGGACCGGGAAACACTTTCTCTCACCCTAGGAACACAACAAGATATTATTGGGCATCACAAAGTACGAACACAGCAGGAGCCTATGACTCCGCAAGCCACTTTGTAGGCTCTTATTCAGCAAGTGTTTATGGGACTCAGGTTTTTAATGCTTCAGGAAATCTCACACTAGATATATCAGATAGAGTAAGTGGAATTGTTTCTAGAGGAAGTTTTAGTGTTACTACCGGAACCACTAATGTTGGAGGACAAGTACCTCAGTATGAAGGAACCTCCTCCGCTATTAGTTTTACTGGAATGACTACTACAAATGATGATGAATTTGAGGTATGGATATCAGGAAATATTCCTACAGCCCAATTTGGTTTAACAAGTTTTGTAATTAATAGAGGAACTAATTCTTATACAGTTACTTATAGGAGCTATACGGCAAGTCAAACCATTTCCGCTCCCTACTTTAATGTGAGGTATTAACTTATGTCTTATGGAATAGAAACTTTTAATTCGAACGGAAATTTACAGTTTTCTACTTCCCAGGAGACTATTTCAGTAGTAACTTCAGGAACCGTAGTAAATAACGGAACGGTCGACTTTGATAACACAAAAGAAATTTTTATGGTAAATAGGACTACTCCGGGTTGGTGTAAAGGAGACGTAACTGTTGGAGGAGGCGCGGGAGGTATTGAAAGATTTACAAATCTTACGGGGGCTACTATAAACTATCTTAAAGCTACTAGAACTTCTCAAGTTGCAGAAAATTCCGCAGGAACTTATGGTATTCGTGTTTTTGACACGAACGGCACTACGCGTTTATATTCTTCCAATTATTCACAAGGCCAAAGTATTATAGATATACTAAGTCCAAATACTGTAGGTAGTTTTGGAGACCCCACTAGCCCCCCAACTAATTTAGCTCTAATATATAGTGCGCCGGGTGCTTCAAGCGTCTGGGTAAGTATGACTAACTCTAGGTATGGTGCAACGCTGCAGGGTGGCTATTATAAAGAGCTTCCTTACTATGATATCAATAACAATAAAATTTATATGGCAAACACCTTTCAACAATATGTTCCTCCCAACGCTTATTATTGGCTAGGAAGCTCTAACAGCTCTTCAATTTTTTTAATTAAAAGAAAAGGATAAAAAATGATAATTTCTTATATAGTTTGGGTACGTACTAATGGTACTATCTCTCACATTCAATCTTGGAACGCAGAATCTCCTGAAGAAGGATATATCACAGACGATAATGAAACTGTTCACTATCTTCAACAAAGCGTATTGAGCGATATAGGATTTAATAATCCCGCTCAGTTTTTGGATAATTACTGGAGAAAAAATGATTCCTGGGTATATAGAGGACCACCCACCCAGTATCAAACTTGGAATTCTGATACTGAATCCTGGGACTTATTCTCTAGTATCATTATTTCTGAAACAAGAAACTTACGAAATTTTAAACTAGGAATGTCTGACTGGACTCAAGCAGTAGATGCGCCTCTCTCGGACGAGAAAAAAGCAGAGTGGCGTACTTATCGCCAATCCCTTCGAGATATAATGGCGAATCTTCCCGCAGACTTAGATGACCCAGAGAATGTTTCCTGGCCAACAGAACCCTCTTAAAAATAAATCTTGACTTTTCGGTCTCAACGTAATACAATTGACTCATGAAACTCATAAAGATGGCACCAGAAAATCTCGAAGTGGCAAATGCATATTTGTCCACGGGGTCTGCGCTCACTGCTGCAAGCAGCCTAGGCGTTACTCCTGACAAAGTTTACGAAGTGCTAGAGAAAAGTGACGTAAAAGACTATATCAACTCGGTTTATTTAGACCAAGGATATCGCAATCGTTTCAGACTCGCAGAGCTTCTTGATGAAGTAATCGAAAACAAACTTCAAGAAGCCAGGGACTCTGATCAGTATTCCAGTAAAGACCTAGTTGATATAATTGCACTCGCACATAAAATAACTGTTGACCATACGAAAGAAGCAAAAGCTACTACAAATATTAAACAGCAAAATGTGCAAATCAATTCTCCGTTCGGCGAAGGTAACTATGGAAAGTTAATGGAGAAACTACTTGGAAACCCAGCAACAGAATGACCTTCTTACAGACTTTCGTACCCACGAAGCAGTTTGTGAAGAACGATGGAAAACTATATTTAATGAAGTAAAGAAAGCTTCGGAAGATAGCCGTATTCGATATAAAGAAATGCAGCAATCCATCGATAAACTTCATAAACTCGTCTGGACAGTAGGCGGAGCCCTTATCCTCTTCTTAGCAGGATTATTGGCATCAGGAAACATACTATGATTTTTAAAAAAGGCAATATGTGGAAAGTAGCTGGCTCATCAGCAAAATATGCTACAGAAGAAGAAGCGCTAAAAGCCGCAGGAATTCACCAAGCAGTAATGAAAGAAGCTCCTGTCGAGAAAACTCCTGTCGAGAAGACTACTTGGAGCCCTTTAGAAAAGCTACGAAAAGCCTCTCTAGTGTGTGAAGAATGTGAATGTGACCCTTGCGAGTGTGAAGAAGAATGGAAGTCAGCAGACGAGACATAGTTCTCGACAAAATATTACCGGGTAAGTTTTTAAAAGTACCGATTGAACAATATCTGGAATTGCTAGGTATAGAGGCAATTCCTTCTCAGGTGGCCTTAATAAATGCTATTAATTCAGATAAGTATCGTTTCATTGTTGGCGCTCTTAGTCGTCGTCAAGGGAAGACCTATATTGGAAATATTATCGCCCAATGCGTCGCCCTCGTTCCTGGATGTCATGTACTTATTGTTAGTCCTAACTACAATCTTTCTAACATTTCATTCGATTTACAACGCAATTTAATAAAGCATTTTGATTTAGAAGTAGCACGAGATAACGCGAAAGATCGTGTAATTGAATTAACGAACGGGTCTACTGTTAGACTAGGGTCTGTAAACCAGATTGATTCAGTAGTAGGGAGGAGCTATGACTTTGTTCTCTTTGATGAGGCCGCATTGGCAGATGGAGAGACAGCGTTTAATGTTGCTATCAGGCCAACACTCGATAAGCCGGGATCTAAAGCTCTCTTTATTAGTACTCCTCGTGGAAGGAATAATTGGTTTAGTCGCTTTTTTAATCGTGGGTTCACCGATGATTTTGAGGAGTGGGTAAGCATAAAGGCAACTTGGCATGATAACCCAAGAGCTTCAGAAACTGATATTGCGGAAGCACGACGTTCTATGTCAACCGCAGAATTTGCTCAGGAATACGAAGCAGACTTTAATGTGTTTGAAGGACAGATTTGGACACTTAACTTTGATAAGTGCGTGCAAGACTTATCAGAAATGGATTTTACAGGCTGCGATATTATCTCGGGGCTTGACGTAGGTTTTAAAGACCCCACAGCATTTTGTTGTATCGCATATGACGGACACAAATATTATTTAATGGAAGAGTATTATGCGGCAGAACGCACGACAGAGGAACATGCTGGCTTCCTTGGTGAAATTATTGAAAGAAGAGAGGTCGACTATTGTTTTATCGATGCAGCCGCCGCACAGACAAGATTCGATCTTGCACAGCAGTATGATATTTCTACTATCAACGCCAAGAAATCGGTGGTTGACGGGATTGGTCATGTGGCAAGTCTTATTGATAACGATCGTCTTATCGTAGACTCGAGCTGCACCGAAACATTGCGCTCACTAGACATGTATAGATGGGACCCGAATCCCAACTTGATTCGAGAGAAGCCCGTTCACGATTCCTCTTCTCACATGGCAGACGCGTTGAGATACGCACTCTATAGTTTTGAAGAGAACGCTCCAACATTCTAAAGCCGAGAAAAAAATAATTCTTGACTTTCAACTGACCTATAGCTATAATGATTAAAATTAGATGGTAGAATTAAAAAGAGACCCAGTAAAATACATCCGAGATAGGGCAAAATCGAAGTACGAGAAGGGTTCTGAATGTCGGATATGCGGCGTTAAGATAAAGTTAGACTTTCACCATTTCCATACTCTAGCTCCTCTACTGCGTAAATGGTTGAGTGAGAAGCAAAAGCTTCGTCCAGACCACTACACAGATGAGTATTTAATAATCTGGAGAGACGAATTTATAGATGATAACTGGGCTGAACTTTACACTGAAACAGTCACCCTATGTCACGATCATCATCTGAAACTACATTCCATTTACGGAAGAAACCCCCCGCTTCACACTGCAGAAAAGCAGAAGCGCTGGGTAGAAATACAACGAGAAAAATATGGCTTGGTATGATTTCTGGAAACAGGAAAAGTTAAATCCCGCGCAAGAAGAGATTGTAGTAAGTCTCGAAGGCTCGGGCCCTATTGCTTCTAGAGAAATCGTACATAACTATAAAGCGTACTACGAGTACCTCGAAGTTGTGAACCGCGCCGTAAACATGATTGTAGATGATGCAGCTGAAATTCCGTTGCGAGTAGGTGAACCAATTCAAGGATTGAATTCAGTAACCAAAGGTATAAGGCGTTCTCGTGTTGACTTATTGTTAAACAAAGAGCCTAACCCTTTTCAAGACGTTTCTACTTTTAAGCGAAACCTCATAATCGACTATATACTAGATGGAAATATCTTTATATACTTTGACGGAGTTTCTCTGTATCATCTCCCCGCTAATTACATGGACATTGAGCCAGATAAAAGAACCTACGTACAAGGCTATACTTTTCAGACAAGTATAGACTATACTCCTGATGAAATCATTCATGTTAAAGAAAATAGTTTTCATAGCATCTATCGTGGTACTAGTCGTTTAAGGGCAGCTCAACGAAGCATGTCTCAGCTCACACGTATGCGTGAATTTCAGGACAATTTCTTTAAGAATGGCGCTGTGCCAGGTTTGGTAATTAAGTCACCCTCTGTCATTAGTGAGAAAAATAAAGAGAGAATGATTCAATCTTGGGTCACGCGGTATAGACCGGATGGTGGCGGTAGACGCCCATTGGTGCTGGACGGCGGAATGGAGTTAGACTCAATTTCAAATATTAATTTTCGTGAGCTAGACTTCGAATCGTCTATTGACTCCGCAAACAAAGAAGTATTAAAAGTACTTGGCGTACCGCCAATTATGTTAGACTCTGGTAATAATGCCAATATTCGTCCTAACCACAGAATGTATTATTTAGAAACTATTCTGCCTATCATAGAGAAGGTAAACAAAGCTCTCGAAAGGTTTTTCGGCTATCAAATTACTCCAGACATTAGTAACATTCCTGCACTTCAGCCAGAGCTAAGAGACTCAGCAGCCTATTATTCTACACTAGTAAATGCAGGGATTATTACACCTAACGAAGCAAGAGAAGCTTTAAACTACGACGAGGTTTTTGGCGCTGGAGAAATACGTGTTCCTGCCAACATTGCAGGCTCAGCTTCAAATCCCGCAGAAGGCGGAAGGCCACAAGAGCAAGAGGAAACTTAAATGACAAAATCCGAAGTATTAAAGGTTATGATTGATTTCTTTCATGAGCAGGGACGTGTGCCCTCTAGAAGTGAATATTATAAGCTAGGACCAGACGTATGGCCTATCAATCCAAGACTTTTAACAAGATATTTTAGAGGTAGGGGTTATAACTCTATCGTTAAAACTGCTGCACAGATGTATCCTGCAGATTGGAACTCAATTGGTAGTAAGCCTGTTGAAGAACCTAAACCAATGAAAAAGCCCGTTCTTGAGCCGGCTTCAGAAGATGACCTTTCTCCTCTGGAGAAATTAAAATCTATAAAAGGAGAATCAATTGAATAAAATTTTTCATATTGGCTCCACTTTTAAAGCCTATGAAGATGGGGATGATCTCCATATCACAGGTATGGCCAGTACTAATAGTACTGACCGAGTTGGAGATATTATTGAATCTGAAGCCTGGACAAAGGGCGGACTTCAAAACTATTTAAACAATCCAGTTATTCTTTTTAATCACGACTACAACCAGCCGATTGGCCGAGCAATTTCGCTTGGTACTAACGACAATGGTCTGCAGCTAAAAGCAAAAATTGCTAAATCTGCTGGACATGTAGGAGAGTTAATTAAAGAAGGCGTCCTTGGAGCTTTTTCAGTCGGGTTTCGAGTCAAGGATGCGGAGTATATGACCGAAACCGATGGATATAAGATTAAGGACGCAGAGTTATTGGAGGTTTCCGTAGTTACGGTTCCTGCTAACCAAGCTGCTACCTTTTCTCTTGCTAAGTCTTTTAACTCTGATTCAGAATATGAAGACTTCAAGAAATCTTTCAAAACAGTAGATTCCTTAACAGAATCTAATAAACTTCAGGAAACTGAAAAACATCTAGATTCCGTTAACGAATCAATGCCTACCGACTCTGATAAAGTCGAAGCACAGGAGAAAACTATGAGTGATATCGATATTGATGCGATTGTGGCTGCTGCTGTCGAAAAGACCGCAACTGCAATGGCAATGAAAGAAGCTGAACGCAAGTCAGAAGAGAAAACGCGATTGGAAGCAGAACAAAAAGCTGCTGCCGAAGCCGAAGCTCAGAAGTCTGCACAAGAAGCTCAAATTGCAACCGCTGTATCTAGTGGTGCAGAACGTTTAATGGCTGACGTCGAAGCAAAAATGAGTGCTAAAGACGCTGACCATGCAGAAATTATTGGTTCATTGCAAAATGAACTGAAAGAAAAAGCCGCTGAAATTGAAAAAATTCAGCAGAGCAAGCGAGTCTTCTCAGACCGCGCTAGCCAAAAGTCTGAATTGTCAGAAGAAGATATGGTAAATGCACACGTTTTGGGTGTAGTTACTAATAAAGGTATGGACACTCGTTTTGGTCGTTCTATCATGGAAAAAGTTAATGCCGATTCTGGCGTAACTGTTCCTGGTTCTACTACTGCGGATTTTGAGTCAACAGTATCTACCGCTATTCAGCGCGATATTGAGCTTGAACTCGTTCTTGACCCTCTTTTCCGTAAGATTCAGATGAATGCTGCTTCTATGGTTATCCCAACTATGCCTGATTCAGGTTACGCAGAGTGGCTTGGTAGCAATGCTGCCGGCACCGGCGCAGGTTCTGCCTTCAAGGGTAACTTAGGCGATCGTGATGAAGCTTCTCCCGGCGCTAACGCTGGTATTGGCTTAGGTAGCAAAGTCTTGACCGTAGAAAAGTTGGTTTCTAAGTCTTTCATGGCTAATGAAACTGAAGAAGATGCAATTATGCCTATTCTTCCTTTGATTCGTGAAGCTATGGTACGTGCTCATGCACGCGCTATTGAGCATTCAATTCTTCAAGCTGGTCATACTGCTGAAGTAGTAAACTCTGGGGGCCAAACTGGTCTTATCCAGCAGGCTATTGCTGCTAGCAAGAAGCTTGATACTGGTGCTTCTGCTGGTGCAGCTAGTGTTACTGCTACTACTGCTGCTTTGTTGAATATGCGTCAATCAATGGGCAAGTATGGTCGTCGTCCTTCAGACGTAGTTTATGTTGTATCTTTAGATGCATACTACGATTTGCTTGATGATGCTGAATTCCAAGATGTAAACTTGGTTGGTGGCGATCGCGCTACTAAGATTTCAGGCGAAATTGGTCAGGCTTATGGCTCACCCATTATCGTTTGTGACGAGTTTACTGCTGGTAAAACTGCTAACAAGGTTTGGGGTGTTGCTGTCAATACTCGTAACTTCCTTGTACCAGTATTACGTGGTGTAACTGTTGAATCAGACTACGATGTTGAAAATCAGCGTCGAGTACTGGTTGCTACTCAGCGTCGTGGCTTTGATGTCATGTTTGCTGATGCAGGACAAGTTGTTTGTCACGCTTGGTAAGATGTTTAGGATGGGAAGCCTTCGGGCTTCCCAAGCCTTTTTAGGAAAGAAATGGCTGATTTAATTACATTAGATGATTATAAAGTACTAGAAGGAGTAAATTCTACTCAGTACGACGAAAAGTTCGAGACGCTAATTACGAGTGTAAGTAAGCTTGTCCGAACCTATTGTAATAGTGAGTTTGATACGTATGCGACCAGTCCAGGGTATACAGAATATTTTGATATTCAATGGGATACCTATACAGTTCAATTAAAGTACAGTCCAGTAATCAGTATTACTAATGTTTATGAAAGAGTAGGCCAATCTACTGCATATACGGAACTATTTACTAACGGTGGAGGAACTCCACCAGAATATTCGTGGTATTTAGATCAAGTTTCTGACTCTATTTTTAGAACGCAAGAAAGCGGTGCATATAAAAACTGGCCTCGTGGTGTAGGGTCGGTCAAAGTAACATATTTAGCGGGGTATACAACTCTACCCACAGATTTACAACTGGCAGTAGCTGATATTATCACTTACTACCATTTAAACGAACACAAAGACAGACAGAGCATTGGCTCAGCAACTCGTGAAGGTTCCGGTTCATCCTCTATACGATACGACCCAGGATTTCCAGACCATATTCGCAGAGTTTTAGACATGTATAGGATACAATGAGTAAGGCTATTGTAGATGGTATTATTCGAAGTTCTCTAAATAGAAATGTAAAACGCTTCGACTTAATAGCTAGAAGATACTCCGCCGCAAACGCGCCTCACGTACATAAAATATTGTACGAAGATATAGAAAAAACTATAGTCAATAACTTTGCTATTTCTATGAGTAAATCAGAGGCTTCGGAAGAAAATCTCCTAGAAAATCCTAGAGTGATGAGTTTTTTAAAGAAGGTTGCTAAGTATACTTATAATAGATACTTAACTAAATACAAGAAGAGTAAGGGTGATATAGTTAAAAAGTACCCTACTTATATTTATATATATCAACCCAGATTACGGGAGAAGCAACTAAAGACTCCTATATTTGAGCTAGCTCTACCTAAAATACGAACTGGATTCAAAAAGCTTCTTAAAGGAAAAAAGACAAAGTTCAATGACTCCTTTACAAGAGCAACCCAGTTTTTACACTTAGGTAAAGAGACCGTTGGTACCGAAACTCTAAGAATTCTAGGGAATACTGTAAGTGGAGAAGCTGTAAGAGAGAACGACCAAAAAGGACCTAAATCTTTGAGAGGTTCAGGAGCTTCAGATAGTGTAATAGAAAAAAATATTGATAGGTCTTTAAAAAATGCTAATCTGCTTATGGATGTATCCACTGCTGAAGCAAGAGAAGCTGGTACAAATGTAATTATAAATATGTTGCGAAATCTGGAAGTTACTTGGAAGAGTAAAGAAAAGCAACTCGCAGCAGACTATAGAAAAGATATTGTAGTATACGGCACTGTAGGTAGTTCTGCAGATAATATACCAGGTTCTGAAAGCTATGATTGGAAGAATCTTCGAGAAGAAGTAGAACGAGAGATAGCAGAAATTTTATTTGAAAATGCTGAAGACTTTGCAAGTAAGGCTGCAAGTATGCCTCCTGCAGAGAAAGTAGCTCGATTAACAACAAATCAAATAATAGACGCGGTCGTAGGAGCACAAAATAAGAATTTTAGAGTTAAAGCAACTAGAGAAAAAGTACAGAAAAGAAAGTCTGATAAATCTAAAGTTGGACAACCTAATACTAAAAAACGAACTAAAAGCAGTGGTAGTACTTTAGCTATAGCGGCTTCGGCAATGTCGAATAAAGGCGCAGCAACTAAAAAGAATAGTGCTCCTCGCTCTAACTTATTAAGACTTCAGGCTATACTCAATGCTAAACTACCTGCAGAAGTTCGTAAAAACATGGGAGCACCCGCATTAGAGAATAGAAGCGGGGCTTTTGCAAGTAGCGTTAGAATTACAGACATAAGTACTACTGCTAAAGGGTTTCCGAGTATAGGATATACTTATGATAAGAGCCCCTATCAAATTTTTGAGATGGGCAAGGGAAAGACTCCTTGGGCAAGTGCTCAAAGAGACCCAAGAAAACTTATTGATAGATCTATAAGAGAAATCGCATCGGAACAATTAGTAGGAAGATTCTTTACTAGGAGAATGTAATGGCAACCAGAGACTATACGTCACGAAGAATGGCAATTGTTCAGGCTCTCGTAGTAAAATTAAAATTAATTAATTTTTCTGGTCTAGGTATTTCATCTGGATCAGAAAAAAAAATATAATCATCTGGATTAGCTTCATCTAAATTTTTTAAAATATATTCTCTTTGATATGCTTGAGTTTTCCAAGGATCAGAAATATCTGGAAATTGATTTTCTAAAACAAGATAAATAATCTTATTTTTAAACTTTTCAAATTTTTCTAATTGAAAATTTAATTTTTTTGGATTGCCTTTATGGTCAAACTTTGATTCACAAACCACAAATTTGTCTACATATTCATGCAAGATATTAAATCTTAGATCTACTTGTAGATTTTCATTAAAAAAAGTTATGCAATCATATATTTTATTCCTCATTTTAATTTAACCATTTGTTTAAAATTTTTGTTAATTCAATTGTTTCATTAATTGATACGCCTGGGAAATCTGGTTTAGACTTCCCTTCTAAAAGGTTTTTACTTATATTATTAATTTGGTATAAAAATATATTTTTAGCACATTCGATTTCTATTTTTTTATTAATTTTGCCTTCTAAAATTATAGTCGGTGGATCAATCTGCCATGGATTCACAATTTTCAATAATCCTTCACTACCAATTATTACTGTTTCTTTTCCTATCTCTTTAGAAAAAGATGTATTAACATCTGATACAAAACCATTTTCAAATTCTATTCTTGCATGAGAATTTACATCAACTTTTGATGATCCCATTTCTTTTATTTTATCAACTACTCTAATTTTTTCACAATCAATTTTTGATATTGTTGATGCAACTAACATACTTAAAGAAACAGGGTAACATCCTAAGTCTAATATTGCTCCACCACCAAGTTTTTTACTATAAAGTCTATTATTATTATTTATCTTTTTTTTTTTAATTAATCCAAATATATTTTTTTTTGTCAAAAGATTTGTACCATAATTTGAAACCATAGATTTTAGTTCTCCTATAGTGTTGTTCTTTAGTAACTCTAATACTTCAAAAATTTGTGGTGAGTGCCTATAAATAAAACTTTCTGAAAAAAAAAGATTATTATTAAGTATTTTTTTTTTTATATTTTCTATTTGGGAAAGATCAATAAATGCGGGTTTTTCAATTAAGATATTTTTCTTTCTTTCAATACTTTTACGTACCCACTCTTTATGCATTGAGTTTGGCAAAGCAATATAGACAATGTCAATTTCCTTACAATCTAACAAGTCTTCATATTTATTAAAACAATAGTCTTTAGCAATATTAAATTTTTTTTGAAATTTGTTAATTTTATCCTCGGTGTTGCTTGATACTGCTTTTAGTTTACTGTTATTAGAGTCTTTAAACGCTTCTGCAAATTTTAAAGCTACATTTCCTAATCCAATTATTCCCCAATTGATTATTTGTGTCATTTATATAAAATATTTATTAATCATATGTTTAGAAAAAAAATCCAATCATACTTTAAGTTTTATATACAAAGAATATTCATACTAATATATGGAAAAATTAATACTATCCAATTCAGCAATACTAATAATGATAAAATTACTGAAATTACTCAAGTTAAATCTGATACTTACCCAGATAAAGGATATTTTCTTTACGAAATTAAAAATGGTAGAATTTATACTGATATGCATCAAAATGTATCTATCATCAACAAAGATAACATATTATCTGAGGCTTCTTTCCAGCATGTTAATAATCAATTTCAAAAAGTAAGTTTTAATAGTGCTTTAATTAATGGCACTCCAAAATTAAAAAAAAAATTCAAAGGTACAATCTTTAATTTAACTCAAGGATCGAGTGGAAATAATTATTTTCATTTTATTTTTGATATAGTGCCAAAAATTTTTCTTTTAGAGCAAAAAACTCTTGTCTCATCAATTGATTATTTTTATGTTCCAGAAATAAAATCTTGGCAAAAAGAAATATTTTTACTTTTAAATATTGATGAAAAAAAACTTATTGATAGTAAAAGATATCAACATATTGAAGGAGATTTGATTATTGCAACCAGTCATCCATGGTATTTTAAAGGAGACTTTCAGAGTGAGACAAAAAATATTCCTGAATGGATTATTAAACTCAATAGGAATAAATTTTTGCCTTTAGCAAAAAAATTTAACAACAATACAAAAGTATTTTTAGACAGATCGAGCTCTAACTATAACCACTGCCAGATTGAAAATATTAATGAAGTTATGGATTTTTTTAAAAGAAAAGGATTTACAATATACAACCCTGAAGAACTGAATATTGAGGAGCAAATTTATCTATTTAATCATGCCTCTATAATAGCTGGTGCTCATGGTGCAGCATTCACAAATACAATATTTTGTAAACCGTCAACTAAAATAATTGAAATTATTCCAAAAAGCCACCCAAGTAAAAAATGTGAAAGAATAAGTGAAATACTTAACCTAAATTATTATAAAATTAGAGTTAAAGATAATAATATTAATAAAAATTTTCCTAATAGAATTTTTTTAACAGATAAAAATTTAAAAGAAATTTCTGATATTACTGATCTTTATTAATTTTAAGGACTCCAATAAATGCTTCTTGGGGAATTTCTACTCTTCCAAATTGTTTTGATCGAGCCTTACCTTTTTTTTGTTTTTCAAGAAGCTTTCTTTTTCTATCTGTGGCTCCTCCACCATGAATTTTAGTTAAAACATCTTTTTTGAAACCCTTAATAGTTTCTCTGGCAATTATTTTTCCACCAATTGCTGCTTGAACTGGTATCATAAAATTATGTCTTGGAATTAAGTCTTTTAACTTTTCACAAACTTCTCTTCCAGTTCTTTGAGCAAAATCTTTATGGATCATCATCGCCAAAGCATCAACTGACTCTGCGTTGACTAAAATTCCAAGTTTGACTAAATCTCCTTCTCGATGTTCAATTATTTCATAATCAAAACTAGCATACCCACTAGTCATTGATTTTAAACGGTCATTAAAATCAAAAACAACTTCATTTAATGGTAATTCATAATTTACAACCGCTCTATTTCCAGAATAACTTAAATTGGTTTGTACTCCTCTTTTATCCTGACACATTTTTATTATTGAACCCAAATATTCATCTGGGGTAATTATTGT
>ENA-OWPI01001023-OWPI01001023.1-marine-metagenome-genome-assembly--contig:-NODE-1023-length-33644-cov-11.183603_pt1 | contig 33644 bp, 24 predicted proteins | sample MGYA00238138_ERZ651775 | MGnify/ENA primary metagenome ERZ651775 (study PRJEB26906, sample SAMN06265043) | marine metagenome | isolation source: Helgoland LTER site | place: Germany:Helgoland, sampling...
GTTTATTCGTTTCAGCAACTTTGTGGGAGAAAGAACTTTCGTCCCAGCTCCTCGGCCACAACGATCGATTCTCCCACACAAACTCCAAAGTCGATATCGACGACATCTCTTGAACTTTAAACCCCTTTCTCAAATCACTCGCGCGAGACGATCTCTTAATCAACTTTCTCGTCTCCGTATTCACCTCGTACAAGAATTTCACGTCATTCGAATTCAATCTCGGAAGAATGTGTTGGAAACAAATATCGTCGCACTTCACGATCAAACTCCACAAATCTCGCTCCCCAATCCGCCTTTTTTGCGCTCTCGTCTTCATCGTTTCTCTCGACGACCCCGTTTCTCTCGAAGAGGAAGATAGAAGAAGAAGAAGAAGAAGAAGAGATACTAATTATAAAAGTGAATAAAAAGTTTCAGAAAAGTTTTTTTCTTCTTTCAAACGAAAAGACGTTTTCAGACGAAAAAAGTAATTTAAAAAGACACGAGTGGACCTTTGACAGATTTATTAAAGAGACGACGACACTTAAGAAAAAAGATAAAAAAGGGAGACGAAAAGAGCGATGAAAAGAAGCTCCTTTGTTCTTTCTTCGCTCTTCTCTGAAGTCGTCGCTTTGAAACGAAGGAGTAGTAAGGGGGGAGGAATTCTTTGCTGTTCTTTTTCTTTCGCGTCGTCGTCGTCGCAATATGTGTCGTCGTCGTCGTCCGATGCGTTTTTGTCGCGCGAAAATGCGAGAAGTACATGGAAAAATCACAACCGCGGAAAGGAGGAGAGATGGCGAACGACGAAAGCGAGGAGCTTTTCCTCGTCGCAGTCGAACGAGAAGAAGAAGAAGAAACCAAACCCTCGAATGTCGATCGTCGAAGCCGTGTCTGCCGCGATTGGGTCGTTCGTTATCGGCTCCCTCGCGGCGTATCTGATTGAGCAACAAGAAGAGAAGGAGGAGGAGGAAAAAGAAGAAGAAGAAACAAAAATGAAGGAGAACATAGACGACGACGACGGGAAGATTAAGAAGAAGAAGGACAAGAAGAAGACGTGGAGGAGGATGTTTTTTAAAGAGGCTAAAGCAGAAGCGGCTTCGGTGGTAGGAACTGCTGCTCCAAAAGCGGTGAAAATGTACACGCGGCTGGACGTCGCCGAACACGACTCGATCGAGAAACGAGTTTGGTGTTCGTATAAAGAAAACGTGTACGACGTGACCGATTTCTTAGATAACCATCCAGGTGGGAGAGATTTACTCTTATTAGCGGCTGGAAAAGATATCGAACCATTTTGGAGGCTGTACCAAGCGCACGTAAACTCGGACGTCGCGATGGAGATGTTGAAGACGTTGAAGATTGGCGAGTTGGATTTAGAGAAGGAACCGAAGGTGGACGTCGATGAAACGGATCCTTACAAAAACGATCCGGAACGGCACCCGGCGTTGAAGTGTCACAGTGCAAAACCGGCAAACATGGAGCCACCACTTTCGCTGCTACGACGAGAGTATTTGACGCCATCGTCTCTGTGGTTTGTGCGAAATCATTCGCCGGTGCCGATAATTGACGCCGCGACGCATGAAATTACCATCGTTTCCGGCGAACAATCCCAAGACAATTTGAATTTATTACGTACGAAAGCTGTTATTAATCTGGAGCATTTGAAGAAAGATTTCGAAAAGAAAACGGTCGTGGCAACCGTCCAATGCGGCGGCAACAGACGAGGCGGCTTGGATTTGATTAAAAAATCCAGCGGCACGGGATGGGGCGAGGGCGCCATTTCCACGGCTAAATTTGCGGGCGCTTCCTTGCGGGACGTGTTGGAAGTTCACGCCGGGATAAATTTACACAATTACGAACGTTTGGGTATAAAACATGTTATTTTCTACGGTGCGGACGATATGCGCGCATCGATTCCAATAGAAAAAGCGTTATCACCTTTCGGGGATGTTTTATTGGCGTACGAAATGAACGATTGCGAAGAACTTCCTCGAGACCACGGGTATCCACTGCGCGTCATCGTGCCCGGACACGTCGGCGTTCGAAACGTCAAATGGCTTTCGAAAATCAAACTGTGCAGCGAAGAAGCCGACGGTCCGTGGAATCGAGGCATCGCTTATAAAGGATTTGGCCCCGGTTATTCCTCCGTCGAAGGCTTGAACATCGACAGCGTTCCGACAATGCAAGAAATGCCTATTCAATCCGTCGTCGCTGAAGCTGAAAACATATCGCTGAGTCTCGCGACAGCATCAAAGAACGACGACGGCGAGAAAAGAACCGTCGTTCAAACTTCTGCCAAAGGCTTCGCCTGGTCCGGCGGCGGCCGAGCTATCATTAGAGTCGACGTTTCCGCGAACAAAGGTTTATCTTGGCAAACCGCAACGCTCAAAGAAGGCGCCGACCAACCGCTTTCCAAAGCCTGGGCGTGGACGTTCTGGGAAATCGACGACTTAGAAATCGACGCTTCAAAACTCAAACCCGGGGACGAGATCAAAGTTCTCGTCAAAGCCGTCGACGCTTCCTACAACGCCCAACCTGAAGGCGCCGCCGCCATCTGGAACCTCAGAGGGTTGAATAACAACAGCTGGCACGCGTTCACCGTTAAAGTCGAAGAATAGTATAATTCGTAGAGTAGTACTACTCGTAGTAGTGGTGGTAGAGAAAATGGTACTTGAACTCGTACCACGTCGTGATGTAATAACATATTGTATAATACTGCGTTCAACGCTTTGTTTTTGTCTCTCTTTTGTGTTCTTTCAAAGGTTTCCTCCATAAAAAAACCTCATCGCGCGTCGTGTTCGCACACACACACACACAGAGAGTTAAAGAACGCAGAGAAGAGAACACGAATACTACTCATGTCGGCGACTTCTGTGCTGTTCAAAGACTTGTCTTCAAAAACTCGAGCGTTGAGGCTTTACCGTCACTCGTTGAAAACCTGCCTCTCCTGGTGCGTCATGCGAGACATTTTCTACTCCGAACGCGATCGAATCCGCTCGGAGTTTGAATCCAATCGCTCGTTAACGCAATCGCAAGCGATGAAGAAAATCGAGGAAGGCTTCGAAACGCTCGATTCGTACGCGCACCCAGATCCGTACATCGTTCCAACCATGTACGGCGGGTCGAAATACGCGAGAAATCCTCCCGTGCCCGGGAATATTCACGTGATACGAGATTTCGGGAGAGAGAAGGAAAGTGTTCCAAGGGAAGCGTGAAGACGAAGCGCGGAGAACAATGTTAGCATACTACTAGAATAGCAAACGTATATGTACATCTAAACAACAACAATAAGACAGAAAACAAAGAATAACGACAGACTTAATGACGGACTGACTTGAGTACGGACTATCTAACAACTATAAAACTATTTCTTTCTTTCATCTGACTACGGCGTACCTGGCGTATTCGCTGCTCTGAAACCGCGCTCTCGGCCCGTCGCTAGCCGGCGTCGCCGCTGGGGAGTACACGTGCACCTGCCTCACGTGCGTATCGCGACCGTTTTGGTGGTTTTGAACGATGCATATTTGAATGAAGAACGCTCTGATCGGAGCTTCGCAGGACTCTTTTTCTAGATATTCTAAACCGCTGTTCTTCAAATGTTTCTTCGATCCGTACTGCGCGTGTATTTCTTTCAATTTCTCTTTATCTAACCTGGTCGTTCGGACGCGTTGCCAACCGTGCGGTTCGTTCAACGTTTTCGTCGCGACGTCTTTCAAATCTCGGTAGCTATTCCCGGCTCGAATGACAATCTTACTCGGCGTGTAACTCTCGTCTTGCTTATAATTCGTATATATCGACACCTCGCACACGTTCGTTTTCTTTTGAAACTGACAATTAATAAAGTGCGGCTGCGCGCCGTCCGATTGCCAATACGTCTTCAAATTCCCGTCCCGCAACAACTCGACGCCGTTGCCTGGTTTCGAAGACGTCACCGACCACACCGCTTCGTCGCCAATCTCTCGCACGTTCCGTTTCGCCGCGTACGCTTTATCGTGGAACGTATCCGCTCTTTCGTCGCCTTCTTGATTGTTCGTCGCGTCGTGTTGTTGTTGCTGTTGTTGTTGCTGTTGTTGTTGCTGCTGCTGCTGTTGCTGCCGCGCTTCGTCGTCGTTCGTATCGTCTCGGCCAGCAGGTTGTTGGTCCTCGTTCGTTCGCACGTCGTTCGCGCCGTCTTCTTCTCGAGTACCGTTCGCTTCGTTATTCGCGCCACCACCACCTCTTCTGTTGTTGTTGTTCCCAACAGTCTCGTCGTCTTCCTCCTCGTCGTCCACCTCACCCTCGTCCTCGTCCTCGTCCTCCTCGTCTTCTGCGGGATGTCGATGTCGCCGTTCCGTTCCTGGAACGTTTATTCCGTGGCCTCCTCGTCTCCTTCTTCTTCCTCGCGTGCCGTCGTTCAAATCGTCGTTCAAGTCGTCGTCGGAATCTTCTTCTTCTTCTTCTTCTTCTTCTTCTTCCTCCGAATCTTCTTCTTCCTCCTCCTCAGAGTCTTCCTCTTCCTCCTCCTCGTCCTCTTCTTCTTCTTCCTCTTCTTCTTCGACGTCGTCCTCGACGTCTTCGATGTCCTCGTCGTCCTCGTTCATTACTTTTGTGTGATGTGTTTCAAGAGAGAAAAAAATGAGAAAAATATCTTCAAAATGTTGCAAAAAGTGATGCAGCGCGCTGGATTTTACAAGTATCTATTCTCTCCTTCCTGTTCTTCTTCTCTCTGCTGCGCTTCTTCGCTGACGTGTTGCATGTCTCGCATCTCGCGTTGCGCCCAATCGTACGCGTCTTCTTCTTCCTCTTCTTCTTCCTCTTCTTCCTCGTAGTCGTCTTTTTCTTCTTCTTCTTCTTCTTCTTCACCTTCGTCGTCGTTTACGTCGTCGTCGTCTTCGAATCCGGTGGTTAGGAAATTTTCGCGAACGTAATCGCAATCGACGAGGAGCGTCAACTCTGCTCTTTCCTCATTCGATGACGCCATGAGATATTCTCCGACGCCGTCGTTGACGCGTTTTCTGCAGTTTGGACACGATGGGAACGAGGATTTGAACAGCCACTCTTTCGCGCAGGATTCGTGGAAGACGTGATTGCACTCCAGCGTGAGCACTCGGTCGTTTTCTTCGAAATCCACCAGGCAAATGGCGCAAACGTTTTTGAGCGTGCTTGGAGTGACTGGACGACCACTGGGTGCAATCGACGCAGGCACTTGGAACGAAGTGACGCGGTTGACGAACTCTGATAACGGAACACGATTGGCGTACGCGTTGAAACTATCGTCCAAGAGTTTGTACGCTTGCATCATGCGGGCTTCCATGACGTTATGGGCAAACATACCCATTCGAATAGCCTCGCGGACGAATACTTGAAAGGGATACTCCGGCGGAAATTTTTCGGCCGCGAGATATTTAGCGTCCATGACTAGGCGCCAAACAAGCGCCTGCGGCGTGCAGATTCTATCGCTCATGTCGGCGTGCGCTTTGTGTTTGAGTCTGTGGCGTTTGCTCAGGTCGATGAGTTTCTCTCTCGGCGTCGCAAATATTTCGTTTTGAAGTTCCGCCGCGGTTTCGCGAAGGCTGGCGGATAACAATTCGGACTCAGATTTTGCAACTTCCCAAAATTGGAACCAGTGGTACTCCCGCGTGGCTTGTCTAGGTACTTTTTCGTGCTTGAAAGTGAGAGAAACCCCAGCACGACTAAGATGCACTCGCGCTTGATCGTTGTCTTTGTAATCCACGAAGTCCGCCGAGTAGAAAGTATTAAAAAACATCATCGCATTTGACTCGGGTTCTTCTTCTAATGCAATGCTATCCGCATCACTCATCTCGTTCTCATCGTAATACACGTGACCGCCAAGGCTGTTATCTTGACATTTTGCAATTTCTTCCACGTCGCTTTCAAAGCACGAGAAACCTTTCGGAAATGATAGGAGCCTCGTTGAACCGACCAACGTCTCCAACATACTTCTTTTCATTTGTTCGTACTTTTTAAAGTCTCTCGCATTTTTAACGTGCAGCAGCGCGTCTTTCACACTCGGTAGAATTTCGCGCGACATCGCCCACCGTTTACGCTGGAGATAAAAGTCGACTAGCTTTCTGTTCTGTTTCATTGGTCTAGTGCCATCGATAGTAGTACGTTTCACCTCCTCCTCGATGATCCTCGATCCTCGAAGATCCTCACGACGGCGAGGATCGTCGTAATCTACCGCATCCTTCGCACTCATAAAAGGCAGACCCAACCTCCTAAACGAATTCACCTGCTTCTCTAATGCGCTCTCCACATCTGGAATTGGCGTCCATTTCGCTATTTTTAATTCGAACAAGTTTTGCGTCTCGTTGGCGGGTTCGTAGTGCCCTTCATATCCTCGAATCATTTGTCGAACTTGTCCTCGAATGACGCCGTTTGGAAAGACTTGTCCGTCACAAAAGGTTTCGTTATCGCGAAATGATATTTTCAAATTATCATTATCTTCACCTTGTTCTTCGGCGTGCAAATAAAACGTCTGCTCGTCTCCTTGCGCCGAGTGCGAACACACCAAAAGTTCTCTCTCTTCGTCCCAAAACAACACGCGAAACGTGTATCTCGATTTCTTCTCGCTCCCGGGAATCCAAATCGTTCCGAACCAAACTCGTCCGGGAATGAAAATAGAGCGCAATCCTCTTCTGTGCTCTGCGGGTACCGCGATTCCGTCTGCGCTCATTCTCCAGTTCTTCGGCACGTTTAGTTTTCGATCTCTTTCTATTTTCTTGTCTTCAACGCGACTTGTCGTTGGTTCATCTTCAATGTCGCTTTCATCATCATCATCTTCCTCGAATCCAAACGCAATCGTACGTCGCATTTTTACTTTCGCCACGAGCTGGTCGAATCGCTTCCATATTCTCACAGTCTCGTCGTCCGCTTCTTCTTCCGCTTCTTCTTCCGCGTCTTCTACGATTCCGTGATTGACTGCTTCATCTCTCCCTGTCCCGTCGATATATCTTTCGTCTTCGTCCGCGTGAACCGCGCGCTCCACGTCAAAATCACTCTCCACGGCGCCGAGCGGTAACCCGTTGTCGACAGGCGGCACTTCCTCACCCATTTCCGCTCTTACGTCTGTATTCGCTAGTAGAGTCTGATGATGAACAAGGGATGCGTTCCGCATAAGCGCTTGCGCCTCAGCGTACGCCAGACGAGCTCCATCGTCCATACTCATACCTGCACTCGTCTCTCCTCCTTGCAAACCGAGGGCATCCGTTGATGGCACCAGCCTACTTAAAGCGTTTAGATTTCCCCTCATGCGAGTTATGCCCGCGCGAAGCTCCCCGGCGTCGCCAGGGAGTACATGCTCCAGTACATGCTCCTGCTGCTGTACATCTCGGAGTTCTGCTGGGAAGCTCTCTCGGAGCTGTGCCGTGTACTCTGCGAGCGCCGCGACGTTTCCGCTGCGTTCGAAACTTTCCACGGCGAGGCGAAATCCATTCATTATCGCGTTGACGTGTTCTACTCCTCCTTCTTCTTCTTCTTCTTCTTCCCTCCCGGACTCGTCGTCCTCGTTTACGTTTACGTTTGCGTCGTCGTCAACACTCGTCGTCGTCGTCGTCGCGTTGAATGCGTCGATGTTTTCTTCTCCTCGCCAAACCCGCCGCTGGCGAAGACCTTCTTCGACAAAGTCTCCTTGGTGTTGTTGCTCTTCTAATTGTTCTTCCTCCTCTTCGTCGTCCTTTTCCCAATCATCTTTGTTGTCTTCTTCGGTGGGAGGCATGATGACCGTTCCGAGAACGGACGAATTTTGTGCAGTTTTAGACGCAAGCGAACGCTTAGTAGTAAGTTTATTACATTTTTATATAGACACACATTAACATAAAGATAACTTAAAGTTACTTTTGCTGCTGCAAAGTGGAGCTCAACCAATTCATGCCGTCCCACAAGCCGTCGCCGGTAATCGCGGAGGTTTTGAATATCGCCCAAGGTCTGGTTTTAATGTTGTGCAAATCCAAACCTTCGCTGACTTCGGCTTCGGACAAGGCGCCGGGTAAATCTTGTTTGTTCGCGTAGACTAAAACGGCGGCATCGCGCAACTCCTCCTCGGCTAAGATGGCGTGGAATTCTTCTTTCGTTGTGGCTAGACGTTCGGCGTCGGCGGAGTCGACGACGTAGACGATTGCTTGGGTGTTCGGGTAGTAACATCGCCAGTACGGGCGGATGGAGGTTTGACCGCCGAGGTCCCAGACTTGGAATTTGACGTTGTTGTGGGTGACCGTTTCGACGTTAAAACCAATGGTGGGGATGGTGGAGACGACCGTGCCGACTTGGAGACGGTAAAGAATGGTCGTTTTGCCGGCGTTATCCAATCCAAGAACGAGAATTCGAGCTTCTTTCTCGCCAAACATGGAGAAGAGGCGACTGAAAAAGAGACCCATCTTCCGCTATTCTTCTATGATATAAATTTTCTACTTTCTGCGTGTATCTGTTTTTGTTTCGATGCTGCCCTCTGTGCGATGAATTCACAATCCAGCAGGCGACTTCTTCCTTTCTTTTCCTCTTCTTATGTGTGCGCTTCGTGCACCTCAATTCCTCAACGAATCGTGATACTCTCTCGCTTCGCGCTCCTTCGATTTGGCCCCTCGTTCTCTCTCGTACGCGCGTTTGGCTGTATAAAGATATGGAGGGAAGGAAGAAACATACAAAGGTTAGGAGGAGGAAAACGGCGCGAAGCAAACGAAAAAGATAGAACGACGTCGCGAAGAGAAATCCTATTCTTCAGTTTCAGTTGCACTTATCGACACTATAATTCCGATCAGGTCTCCAAACGCATGAATCATCATCAGAATACGACAACGCGTCGCAAACGAAAATAAAATGTCGTATTCCCGTCGGCCAAAGGTAGACGAAACGATGTGAGATAAAGCTAATCGTTCCGCTCGCCGGGTCCTTTCATCTACGCAGGGGTTTGGGACGCTCTTTTTCGCGCACTTGAATCAACGCGACGCGTACGGAGAATACCCTGAGATGTGCGAAACAAAACAAAAGACGAAATACTTATACGCTCGAACGCCGCGAAGGAAAGAGAGAGAGAAAGAAAGAAAGAAACCAAAGACACCCGCTGATCGCGTTCTCTCTCTCTCATTCTCTCTCTCTCTCTCTCATCCACACAGTCCACGCGAATGCATCAGAAGCGCACCGCGCGCGCGTCACGCGTTGACATTTTTTTCCTCAGTTCTCCAAGGTGATTGTTACTCCCCAAAAGCCGTTCGACGAAGAACAGCTTTACTTCGGTAGAACGAAAGTTGATAATAACGGTTCCTCATCGGAAAAAAATGTACCGCATGCGTGCGTAACGAACGCGTCCTCCCGTGGTGGTGATCTCTCGCGATCTTTGCTTCTCTCGCACCACCATACCCATCACCCGTTCGAAACAAATCTCCAAACAACGGCGGGAAAAATGCATTTCTTCGGATCAAATCGATTCAAACCCCGAAGAAACTTCGCGACGATAAACGACGATAAACAACGAAGAAGAAGACGACGACGACTAAAATGCGATATTGATGTTGTTGTTGATGATGATGTTGTCGTTTTGGCCGCACCTGTTGTTAATAAAAAAGATTTTCTTTGTCTTCTTCTTTACGTTGTTGTTTGTGCGGGATTTTGTACGAGTTTTTGGAAGAAGAAGAACAAAATACAAAAATAAAGGAGAAGTATGACTACGAGTACACGTACGTGTGCATCTTTTCTCTCTGCCGCTGCTGCTGCTATTACTACTGCTACTACGACTACTACCCATCTCTAATAATACGCGATTCTCTGTTCGTCGACGTCTTCGATGCCTTCAATTTCGTGCAACGAGGCCCAATCCTTCACCGTGGCTAACTTGACGCCTTCGCCGGAAACGGAATAGGAGATGCGTAAATCGCACCCGTCGAGAACCATGGTTGGATAATGGACGTGTTTTCCCGGCTCTAAGGAGTCTTCGATGAACAATACGGCTTCTTTCCAGGTTCTGCCGTCGTCGGAGGAGGTGGAAAGTGCGAGCTTACCTCGCGTGACGCCTATTCTTGGGTGTTTCATGAAGGCGTGCGCATTGTGGCAGACGACGATGACGCCGTTTGGAAGCAACACTGCGGAGACTTTCGAGTTTGGGTTTTGTAACGGGGTCGCGTGTGGAGTGTCCCAACTTTCGCCGTTATCCGCGGAATGCGAGACATATATCGCGCCTCGGCTCGTTCGAAAGAACTGCGCGAGTCGACCGTCTCGTAACGGGCCAACGATGGACCCTTCGATGAGCCAATCCGGTTTGCCGTCTTTCATTTTATTCTTTACGTGTTCGATTTTCGCGTCTGTCTTGTGGAACGAGAGGCCGTCGTCTAAAGAATGCAACACGGAGGCGTAATCCGGTGCTTTCCGAGGTTGACATTTGGCATCCGCTCTCGGATGTTCTCTCCAAAATGGAAGAAGGACGACATTGTTCAATTTTAACGGAGGATTCCCGATAACTTTCGGGATGGTTTCTTCGCTCAGAATCGTCTCTTCCTCGCCAAACGCCCACGGGTCGTCGTTGATATCCCCATCCTCGTCGTCATTTATCCGAATCGAGACTCGCTTGATGTTCCCGCCAGGTCGCCACCACGGCCCTACGCTCGCCGCTTTCTTTGCTTTCGACACGATGCCTTCTTTACTCTCGTCCCAGTACACGGACACGTCTTCTTCTTCGGACCCGCTTTTCCGTTTCCTCACGATATCCTCGCACTCGCCGCTCTCGCAGTGCCAACACTTCTCGCTCTCCGCGTAAAACAAATACGTCGTCTCACCACCACCACTACCACTGCTGCTACTGCCGCTGCTAAAAAACGTCGGCGCCCACCGAACGCCAAACTTTCTACCGGGCACCACCCTCGCTTTCGTCCACGTCGCGCCGCCGTCCGCGCTTTTGCTCACGAATAAACTCTGGTCGTCCGTGCCTTCCACTTTGTGCGCGCCTTGCCACGCGGCGAGGAGTACCTTCTTCCCGTCGTCCTCGTCGTCGTCGTCCTTTCTTCGCGTCTTCGTCGCCACCGGGTGTATCGACGCCATGTGAACGTAGCCTAATCGTTTCGCGTTCGTTTGGAAAATCCACGATTTTTGCACTCTTCTTTCTTGTTCTTGTCCTCCTCGTTGCGTCTCCTCGTCGTCCGCGTCTTCCTCGTCGTCTTCTCTTCCTCCTCGTCTGAATCGTCTTTGCCTCGAACACTTTCTCAGCAAAGTCATCGTTCCGTCGTTTCCTCTTTCACGAGCGCTCGGAAAGCCATTTCTGGGAAAACGTGCATACTCGTCCTCTGCCTCCTCGTCGTCGTTTCGAGTGTTCACATCGTCATTTTCGTCCTCGGAAGCGCTAGTGCTTTTACCGATGAGTGCTAAAGAAGAAGGCGGCGAAGATGAAATTCGCGCGAAAACGGCCACCACGGAGAGGAAACAGATGAAGAGCAAGGCGAGAAGAATCGGTCGTTTTTCTTCTCTCGTATGTCTTTTTACCGAGCCAACACTATGCATCGTCGTCGAAATCCGTCGCGGTGCGTTACGCTCGCTCCTCCTTTCCCTCTCGTCGTCTCGCGTTCGTCTTTAAAAAACGTCCTCGACGCCTCGCAGAGCGCGCGAAAGAGATGAGATTTGTGACGACTGTTTTCTCCACAAAAGGTGTTCGACTACGCGGAGAAGAACAACCTAATAATACAAATGTTAGATGGAAACCCAATCGCGCGGGCCATCCTTCGACAACAAACGAAAGTTGCAGCTTTTGTTAATGCAAAAGCGACAAAAACGAAGGGAGGAGGGACGACACCCGACGACGTCATCGTAAAGAAGAAGACGAGGTTTGGATTGGATGCGATTTCAAATGTCGACGACGGAACAACCAACCAAACGGAGTTTGATGCGTTCGATGATGACGACGATGGTTTTGCAACGAAAACAACGGAAGCGAGACAGAAGGAAACCCCTTTGAAGTCGGCGGTGTCATTCACGAGGAGGAAACGGAAAGGAGGGTGTTTTATACAACCAACAGAAGCAGTGAAGGTTGGTGATGAGAAAAAGGCAGACGAGGAGGAGGAGAAGAGGTGCAAGGTTCGCTGTACGCCGCGCGCATCGGACGATGAACCCTTTTCGAAGAAGAAGACAAAAACGACGAAACATAAACAGATGTACTTGGATCTGGGGCAAAAATCGTTCGCGCACGCGACGTGTTCGATATGCGGGTTGATGTTTGCGAAAGGCGAACCGTCGGACGAGGAGTTACATCGAAAGCACCACGCGAAGTTTCTCGAGGAAAGAGATAACGCGTTCGTGACGGTGAACGTAAACAAGGCGAACTCGTTCTGGGTCGATGAAAGGAAACAGAATTGGCAGGAAGTAGAGATTGTAAGAAAAGACGCGCCGTCGTCGTCGTCGGAAAAGTCGGAAAAGTGTCGCGTGTATCGCGTGACGAAAGGAGGGTGCGATCGACACGCGTGGGCGAAAGTGAAACGGGTTGCGAAGATAGTTGAAACAGAAATCGGGGCCGTAGAAGAATGGGTACTAGGAGGAGAAGAAGAGAATAAGGATTTGCACGTCGTTGCGTTCGTGTGCGTGTCTTTCACGGGTGGGAAAGCGAACGAAGGAAAAATCATCGGCGCGGCGTTTTGCGAGGATGTCGCGGCGAATCAAAGAGAGGTGTTTGCGTCGACGAGGGCGGGAGGAAAGGCGGATGAGAAGGCACCGAGTGGAAACGATTCGTCCGCGGCGGTGACGACGACGACGACAACGAGTGCGAATGATAACGTTCGTGGCGGAGGGGTGTTGAAGAAAGGTGCTCGGATACAGCTTTCATCCCAAACGAGAGATTCAGTTGGAATTCGAGCGCTTTGGGTACACAAAAAGTTTCGTCGCGCGGGTGTTTCTTACAACCTGTTGGAAAATTGTCGACGACGATTTTACGGCGACGCCTCCATGATTGGCTCTTCGACAATAGTGGAGAAAGATAGAGTGGCTTTTTCTCAGCCAACTTACCAAGGGGAGTTATTTATTGCCAAATACGCCGGCAACGGAGGCTTTCTCGTGTACGAATAATAGGCAAAGTAATAGCTAGGGAAACAAATAAACCACGTAGTCAAATGTAAATTGTAGATAGGATAGATAGATTTAGATGTTCAGTTAAACTGTGTTTTTTACAATATATATACGCTTTGTAGTGGGTATACAATCATGTTATGTTATTATCGCGTTCGGTTCAAGACGGCTTCTTGAACAGCGTCCTTGGTCGCTTGCGATCGACCGTCCATCTCTGTCAACTGTTCCGGGTCAATCGTCATCAACTGTTGCTCGTCGTTTTCTTCTAACACGTAACCGGCGCCAAAAACCACCGGAGACTCGTCTTCCATCTTTTGCGGTCTCTTCCACCCTTGCCCGGAGAAAGTACTCGCTTCCGCCATGATGTCGTCGTTGATCTTCTTCAACCCAGCCGTCTTCATGCCCTTCGCCTTGGCCGAAACTACTTCCGCGGCTAACTTTCCACCCAACACGGCACCTTCCATAGATCCGAGGAACTTCTGACTCGTCCAATCACCGGCTAACGTGAAGTTCTTGATCGGAGTTTCTTGCGACGGTCGGTACTTATTTCTACCCGGAACGGCGGCGTACACCGATCGCGGCGTTTTCACGACGGCGTGTTTCAACAACTTCGCGCCGACGCCATCCGGCGCTTTCTTCCCAATTTCCAACGGAAACAAACGCTCGAGTTCTTTCATGGTGGCGTCGACGATTTCTTGGTTCGATTTTGCGATCCAGTTCGTTTTACCGCCGGCAATCGGCGAGCACGGCGCAAAGACTAATTCGATCATAGATTTTTCTTCGTCGTAATATTCTTTGCACGTGGTAGACATGTCCGCGTAGACTGACAATAACGGCGATCGAGAAAAGCACAAGTGGTCGACGTTTTGCAACTTGCGATCAAACCACAAGTGAATGTTAATAACTGGGATACCTTCGAGTTGTTTCATTTGTTGGAAAAATGGCATCTTCGTCCACGGTTCCGGGCACATTCTCTTCATGACGTCCACCGGTACGGCCGAGATGAACTCGTCCGCTTCGATGACTTCACCGTTCGCCATCAAGATGTGTTTCACCGAATCGTCCTCGTTCAAAACCCACTCTTTCACGCGTTGCTTCATCAACACTTTACCACCGTTTTTCTCTATGCTTTGTTTCATCGGCTCGCACAAACGATCCGGTTGATTACCGTCCAAAAATGCCATCTGCAAACCGTCCGTCTCGTTTAAGAAACGGTTCATCGCGGTCAACACGACCGTCATGGACAACTTGTCCGGGTCGATGAAGTCCAAAGCTTTAGCCATTGAAATGAACACCTCTTCGTTGATTCTTTCCGGCATGCCATACTTTCTCATAAAGTCCGTCACCGATAACTCGTCTTGCTTATCGATAAAATCTTGACCTTCAATCAACATCGGCAACAACGGCGGCGCGGTTTGTAATTTTTCCGGCAACGTCAACATCTTCTGGTTCAACAAAATTGCCAACCCAAAGTTCAACGGCGCCGGGATACCTTTGATGAAATCAAACGTCGTAAACTCCCCCGGCAACTCCTGCATGGCGAAAATCATCTTGTGCACCTTCCATTGCAATCGATCTTCGATGTCCAACTCGCTGAACAAGTTCATCATGTTCGGATACGCGCCAAAGAAAATGTGCAACCCGGTTTCAATCCAATCCCCATCTTTGTCTTTCCACGCGGAAACTTTACCACCCAACACGTCTCTCGCTTCCAAAACGATCGGTTCGTGACCGGCTTCGGCGAGGTACTTGCCGCACGCCAAGCCGGACAATCCGCCGCCGACGATGACAACTTTTTTCTTTTGTTCCGGCGACGCTTTCAAATCCGTCTGTTGTTGTTGAGAAGAAGATAGAGAAGAGAGCGTTAGTAATGTTTCGCCAAATAAAGGTTCGTCGTTTGCCCGCGCAGAGTAGAAGGAGTCAGTCGCAGTTGTCGCATCATCGAGCTCGCTCGTAAAATTTTCCTCTGTTTTCCTCCATTTTGGAGGAAAAAATCTCATCAAAAATCCTCTCAAGTTTGGATAAAATGGACTAAAAACTGCTGACGTCTTAACACGCTCTGAGGAATAAAAGGGACACCATAACTGCGTTTACGCGTGGTTGTCGGCGGAGAAACGAAAGAAAAGAGAAAGAACGACAAACAGAGAGAATTATTCTCTCACTCATTGAAAATGGTCGACGTACCGCGAATCGTTTACTCAAATCTCCCGCGATGCGATAGTTTTCCGTCTTGTCGATTTGCTCCGGTTTCGGGAAATCTTTCGCGTACACTCTCAGATTGTGTTTGTTCTGACGACGCGTTGTGTTTTGTCCTCTCTTAGAAAAGGATGTGCTGAAACGAGGAGGAGAGAGGCAGGTGGAGGAGAGCATGGATTTCTGCATCGTGGTTGTGTGTGTGTCTATTCTCTCGGCGCGCGCGCGTATAAAAGTGACGCAAGAAGTTTCTTTAGGTGGCGTCACACGTGTGTTTAGGGTACATGTAGCGGAGTACGCACTGTATCGCATCTTTACAAAGCCTGCCAGATGATTTCGAGAGGTTCGTCTGTATCCTCGTTTGAGGATACTTTGTCTTCCTTTTCTTCTGGTTCGTCTTGTTCTTTTCCTCCTCTCTGCGGGGCTTCTTCTTCTTCTTCCTCAAAAGTCTGGTCGGAGGAATAACTTTGGTCGTCGTCGTCGTCGTCGTCGTCGTCGTCGAAGCGTTCTTCTTCCTCTTTCGCTTTTACGCGCGCCGCTTCGGCTTCGGCTTCGGCTTTAGCTTTGGCTTCGGCTTCGGCTTTAGCTTTGGCTTCAGCTTTCAACTCAGCTCTCAATTCAGCTTTTAACTCAGCTTTCAATTCAGCTTTCAATTCAGCTTCGGCTTTCGCTTTTAAGTCAGCTTCGATTCTCGCTTTTTCCTCTTCTTCTTCCGCTCTTTCCTTCTCGTCCGAACTTTGCGGGTCGACGTCCGCGCCGCCGGCTCGTGGTGGTATCTCGTCGTTATCGTTCGTGTTCGAATCATCATCCGCGTTATTCGCAGTATACACCGGCGTCGAAACTTGTTCGCCTTCGATCAAGCTCACCTCTTCAAAGACGAACCCGCTTTTGGTTGTTTCCGCTCTTCGCTCCGTTTCCACCGTTCTCGTTCCTGGAACGAACTGTCCTTCCTCGGCGTAGCCGATTCCGTTTGGATTCACCGCGAACGTCCCTCCGCACTCGGTAAACCTTTCGTTCGGTGCGAGTAAAGGGTTAATCACGTCGCACATAAAATCATCGAACAGTACACCCACGCTCGCGCTCCACCCGAAAATGCCGTCTGAAGTCATACCCGTCTCCACCTCGACCACTGCTTCTACAAAAGTCGTCTGCAAAAAAGAACCGCCGAAGCAAAGAAAGAACGCGAGTCTCGCGACAAAGAACGCATCACGTAATCGTCGTCGTTGTTTCATCGTCGTTGGCATTTTTTATTCTTGCGCGTATTTTGTTGTTTTTTTCTTCTTTTTCTTCTCGTTCGTACAAACTCCAGCACATTTTTTTTGTTTAGGGTCTCATATTGAATTAGGGTTCAGCAACTAAGCGCCGACACACCGAGGCACCTCAATCTGATGATGAATCTTCATCATATATCTGCGCTGTTAAGAAGAAGACTAATCATATAATAATGACGAAACAACGAGCGTTCGTGTTCATCAAACCGCACGCGTGCGTGCCAAAAAACGATAACAATTTACTCTACAAACAAAAACTCGTGGAGACGTTTACAGAGAACGGATGTGAAGTCATCAAAGAAGGGAAAATATCTTCGTCCGTCATCGAAAAGAGGAAACTCATCGACGCGCATTACTACGCGATCGCGTCGAAAGCGACTTTACTGAAACCATCCGAGTTGAACGTTCCCGAAGACGTGTTCCAGAAAACGTTTGGAATCTCGTGGAAAGAAGCTTTGGAGAAGAACGTATGTTTTAACGCCTTGGATGCGTGCAAAGAGTTGAACGTGGACGCTTTAGGCTTGGAGAAGCGTTCGAGATTCGCGAAACGATCGGTGAAGTTTGGCGGCGGATTTTATTGCGCGGAAATGCTGAAAGAAGATGGAACGTCCATTTACGTGTTTAACGCGTTTTTTATGTCCATGCGATCTCAGTTTGTTGAGAAAGGGAAACAGATTAAATGGTTCGTCGTGGAATTCGACGACGAGACGTTGAAGTGGGAGGACTTCAGAGCGAAAGTTTTGGGCCCTACGGATCCGAAGAAAGCGCCAGAGACGAGTTTGAGAGGCATATTGTTTAAGAACTGGAAGAAGTACGGTCTGATGAGAAAACCGACGACTGGGGAGAACGGGGTACACGCGTCCGCGTCGCCATTCGAGGCGTTGGCGGAGATTGCGAATTGGACCGGGGAACCCGTCGACGAACAAGCGTACGGCAAACTCTTGATTCAACACGGCATCACGAAAGAAACTTTGGAGATGTGGGGTAAGGATCCACAGGTGAACATCAGAAGCGATGGGTTGAAAGGGTCTTTGTTCGACCAGGTGGAAGATATGGACAGCAAAGAGTGCATGAAAAACTTGATGCAAATTAACAAGTTGAACGAACCGGCGCCGCCGCCACAACCGGTTGTTACGAAGAGCAGCTCTTCGAAGAAGAAGCAGAACAGCGATGCTCCGCCGACGCCGAAGAAGGCAACGACGGGGACGGATAACGGCGACGCGAAAGCGTTGATCGGTGTGCTCGTCGTCGTTGGTTTGACGTTGCTCGCTGGTGGGAATAAGAAGGCGGCGAAGAAGGAGGATAAAAATGCGAAAGCGACGAACAACAAAAAGAACGGAAAGAAGTAAAAACAAACGCGAAAGCGAATGCGAAGAAGCGATATTATCAACGCAAACACGCCAATAATACTACAGACACTAATACATGCTAATAATATAATAATGCATGCCTTTATTAATAATACATTTTATTCCCTTACCTAAAACAAGTACATTATGCGCGTATCGTCAACTCTTCCTCTTGGAAGAGCTTCGCGTGCTCGCGCGTCTTTGCTGACCGCCGCCTTTCGCTTGGTTGTTCACCTCGGCTGAAAGCGTGCTCGACGGCGGAACTTTTGCTCGCAATAACGCATTTGTTGTTGGACTAGAGGAACGTCTGTTTGGACTCGGTGAACGCGCTTTGACGAATCCACCTCCAAAGCTACCGCGCAAAGGCGAAAAGCTTTGATACCCCGCAACCACGTCTCCCCTGGAAGGCGAAGGGCTCTTGGACAAAGGCATCGGCATTCGAAAGCCTTTTTGCGTCGCGAGCACACCAGTAGGAAGACCAGCACCGTTCGTATTCTTCGGACTGAAACCCCTCGAACGATTTTGTTGTTTCTTTGGACGCGCGTTCAGCGACGTTCCAAACTTTGCCGAATTAAACGACCGTCCTAAACTTCTCGCGCGAACTCTGTTCAAATGGCCAGAGCTCAACGAACTCTTCGATTGGGGTCGACCGACAAACTCGCCGCTCCCGTCCATGGACGCGCTGTTCTCTTCCTCCTCGCTCGAATCGGCCTCGGAATCTGATAACGCCAACTCTGATTCTGAGTTATCGTCCGAATCCTCCTCGGAATCGTCCTCGGAATCCGAATCGTTCCCTCGCCAAACGACGTACGACTCTTCCAAGTTTAACTTTGGAGCGGATTTACGCAACACGTACGGATCGAACGGGAAAAACATTTTCAGCGGACGTCGTCGCGATCGCTCTTGGTGATATAACACGCTCTTGTCCACGGCATCGTTGTTGGTGTTGTTCGTCTTCTCCACGGCAGCAGCCATTGCTTTCGCGGCGAACGAAACGTCGTGCCGAACGTACGCCTTATCGCGCAACTCGTCTTGAATCTTCTTCCGCTCTTCGGTTTGTTTCGAGAACGTGTCGATCATATCTTCGGTGAACCCCAAAATATTTGCCGCCGAGGCATTCTTAAGAAACTCGTGCACCACCGAAGGCAAGCACGATTGTAAAGGCTCCAACGTTGGCGCGTATAAAATTTCGCGCAAGGGCAAGGCTTGTAAGCGTTTCTTGCTTTTTTCGTCGTTATTCGCAATTTCGTCGCATCGATAACAGAGAATATACATGACTGCTTGACAGCAACTATCGAACGCGTTCAGTTCGACTTCTGACATTGCTTTCACGTTATTCTCGTGCACTTTGCGCATGAGCCATCCGCATACGGTTTCCAACGTTTCTACGACGAACTCTGCGCTGAGAAATTTTGCGCGCGCGACGAACGAGGCTAAATACGCCGCAGCAGCCAATCGCAACGAGTTTGCCTCGTTCGAATTGAGCATTTTAGCGACTAATCCATCTCGTAAAAGTTCGCACGAAGATTTATTCGCGTCGGCACTGTTTTGTTGATCACCATCGTTGAAATCCATGGAACAGAGATAAAATACGATGTATTGCGCAAACTTGGATTTTGGCGCGGGTAACAAGGTTGTGAAAAACGCCCTCGACACGAGCGCTTCTCGCAACCGTTCTATCGATTTCTTCGCGTTGCGATAGTTTTCATCTCCAGTTGCTGCTGCTCCTATGATTTGATTCGCACTCTCGATTCGTTTTTGCAAATATTCGAGGACGAGAAACATCATCTCGTCTAAAGCGTGCGCGGCTTCATCCGTTTCCATATTGTTGATGTTGTTGTCGTTGCTATTCCTACCGTGGTTATGATTCTGTTTCTTCTTACTCCTATTCCTGTTATTGTTTTCCCACGACGCTTTCCCGTTGTTTATGTTCGCGTCGTCAATCGCGGCGTTGAATTCGTCCAATTCAAAGATATCCTCTTCGTCGTTTTCGCGCGAATCCGTATCGCGATCGTCTCCGTTTTCCTCCCCGAACATTTCTGAATCTTCTTCTTCATCCTCCTCCTCCTCGGAAGTCTCGTCGTCGTCGAATCCTTGCTGTAAGTCTTCCCACTTGATCTCCACGTCAATCTCCAACGCTTTCGAAACGCACAAACACAAAAAGTCATCCGCCAACTCCGTATCTCGGCACTCAGCGGATTCCGCGCATCGGAACGCGCAATCTAAATACGCCGCTAATACCATCGCCGAACACGTTTTGTGCGGGAACATGTCGAATAAAACGTGCGAAAAGACTTTCGCGCTCAAAGGAACCAACTTCAATATCTGCACCACCGAATGTACCGCTCTCTCTCTTCTTCTGTTCTCCACGTTCTCTCGCTCGCGATGCTTCGCCGCCTCGTTCGCTCCAGACACGCTGTTGTTGTTATTAAATCTACTCATGCGATAATGTCGGTCGTTTCCACCGCGCGACTCTAACAGCAACATCTCCTCTTTCTTCGCCTCCTTTTCGTCGCCAAAAAATGCCTTCACGAACGTCTTCATCGCGAATTGCACGCACGACCCTCCTTTCACCGTCGCCAAGTTGATTAAAAACTGACTCGCGCTCGCGTAATAGGCGTCATCACACGTCCTCAACGATACCGTCGAACACTTTTCTAAAGTCACGCGCTCCAATAAATGTTCGTGCGCTCTATATTCTACGTACGTCGCGTGCTCGGCTAACGCGTCCACCAACGCCACTACGCTCTCGTCTATTTTCTTCGCTACTGCTTCCTCGCCGGTATTCTCGTTGTTCTCGTTAATCGACGAAAACGCGTCCAATAACTCGTAATACCCGCCTCGTTCGTTCCGTTCTTTGCTATCCACCAAGGATTCTTTCACCCACGAGCGTAACGCTTTCATGGCTTCTTCGTTCACCTCTTTTTTTCTCCCTCCTTTCTCCTCTTGGCGGCTGCCAAATTTTGCGGACTTTTGGGAGGTGTTGTTCTCGTTCGATGTCCCTCCCGGAGGAGAGGATTGGGAGAGCGCTGATGTGGAGTTTTCACCAACTGCTCTCATTTTCTTTCGTTTCTTTTAGTTCTTTGTCTTCTTCTTTGCGTCCGTTCTGCGTCGCACACGTTCTCCGTTTTCCTCCTCCAAAGAGCAACGCACAGCGCAGAGTAAAGATTCGACGATGAAGATGAAGACGCTTCGCTTTGCGCGTGAATGTATATATATATATCTGCTAAAAAGAAGACCAGACGCAAACAAGTGTATTCTGCACAGCGAGAACACAAACGCGCAAAAAGAGAGAGAAAGCGTCGGAGAGATCAATCCGTTTTTGTGCGAGTAGTCGTCCTTGAATGTGCGTCACACTTTTGACACTTTTTCCCGGGAAAACGTACGATAAAGACACGAGCGAACAAACAAAGTTGCGCGGAAAAGCAGAGCGCGCAGAAGACGCACCTGAAAACGAATCGAGACGCTCGCGACAACTTAAGGTCGCGTTACAACACACTCGTTACAAAATGTCAACGCCGCAATTCCGCGCCGGGAACCCTCTGGCCCCGGAAAAAGGCGCCTTCCCGTTGGACCATTTCGGCGAGTGCGCGACGTTCAAGGAGACGTATTTGAAGTGTTTACAGGTACGACATTATGTTCTCTTATGTTCGATGTTAAAACGCGATGGTATCACGCGCTCACTCATACTAAACTCTTCTTCTTTCGCGCGCTCAAAATGATGACTCTATGTAAACGTTAAAACAGAAACAAAAATCGGACGCGAACAAGTGTAAGATGGAATCCAAATCGTACCTCGAATGTCGCATGGCGAAAGAACTGATGGCGAAGCAACCGCTCAGCGAACTCGGGTTTACCGAAGAAGATCCGAAGGAAGAAACAAACTCAAACCGAGTACAAAAAGAAGAAGAAAAGAAAAGATCAACAGAAAAAGAAGAAGAAGAAAACGAAAGGAACGGGTTCGTGGCCGGGGCGAGACGCGCGAGGCAACAGCAAAAGGAGTTCGCGGAGGCGGCGCGTCGCCGGCGACGCGAAGGACGGGACTAAGGAGGGACTCGAGACGACGTTTGAGACGAGCGCGAGACGCGTCGGGAGAGAGACTCTTTTTCTTGCGTTTTACTCTCGCGCTCTAAACGCACTCAAATCTTTTGCGCGTGGATCAGAAGCAAGGACGACGTAAACGACGGGCACATTCCCCTCGGTCGCTCTCTGTATCGTCGCGACGCGCGCGCCGCGCGATATGACAGACAGACTCCAATCTTGCGAAAGGGGAAAGTGCGCACAAAAATCCCCACAAAACACTTCTTTGGACACGCGTAAAAGAATGACAGGAAACAACAGCAACAACAACACCAATAATAATTCTAACAACGGGATGATCGACTTATTGAGTGCGTTCGCGCAGTTCGCGTGCGCGCCGATCGTTTCTTTGCCCGGGTTCGCGGCCATCGCAACTTTGAGAGCGGTTCGAGATCGGAAAAAAATGTCTTCCCCGTTGGAAGTTCAAATTGGAAATGGAAATGGAAATGGAGTCATCACGAGATCGAATAAGAAGAACGCGGCGTTTAAACCTCCCATAAACGCACCACCACTCGTCGTATTCGGTCCGATGGTGAAAGACATCGTGCAATCCGTGCTCGTCTCGCTGGTCTCGAGACAGATTTTGAATACTCTGCGTGCTGATGATGGTGATGGTGCAAAGGAGAATAAAAAAGGAGGAGTTTTTGGACGAAAGGTCAACGCAAAGCGCAACGACGGGAAAAGGAGGCAAAGATATGAAGAAGAGAATTTCCGATTGGTGTGCGTGACGGGGACGTATCAAGAAGGGTACAAAAATCGCGAGATGTTGAATAGTGAGGATGGTAGGGAGGCGGTTTTTGTCGGGTACGCGTTGGTGAGAGGGTGCGGGTTGCACTTTGACGTGAAAGCGGACGACGACGAGGATGTTGACGAAGATGATACTTTATTAAAACAGAAGAAAGAAGAAGAAGATGATGATGTGTACGATGAAAATGATATCGCCCCAGTGGTTGTTTTAACGAACGATGAGAGAGATGCGGTCGTGTACAGCGTGTACGCGGTGCCGTGCGATGCTCTAATTACAAACTTGTTCGATTCTGGTCTCAACGCTCGATTGATGGGCGTGTCTTCGGATACCGCGGCGATCGATTTAGCCGCGGTGGAAACGAGTACGTCTGTTCGAGTTGCGGCGCAAGCGAACGAAGGGTTTGGTTTTGCGTTGACGATGTTATCGTTTGCTCGTCCGAAGAAGAGTTCGGTGTGTGCGAGACCTTTGTACGAGAAGAGAGACGGCACGAGAGTGTACGCTTTCAACGACGAACAGTTGGAAAATTGCGGCATTACGAGCGGGAGTTCGTTGGCAAAGATTCGCGCGATATGCGCTAAAAGTAGCGGCGGAAAGAAAGAGAGTAATAATACTACGGTTGAAGAAGCTGTGACTGACGTTGAGAATAAAACGGACGAAAATAATAACGAAGCATCTTCGTGGCCGATGAACTTGTTGCGCTCGACTGGCTTGTTCGAAACCGAAGGCGACGCCGAAGAAAAGATGAAAGAAGAAGAAGACGAGCTTCTAGTCAAAGATAAGAAAGCACCTCTCGGTGAGTCGTCTAATATATCGCAAAACAACAACGAAAACGTCGGGGGTTTCTTTGCGTCGTTTCTTTCGCCGGTGAACATTTCCGCGAATAAGAAGTCCTCGGCGGCTGGTGAAGAAGAAGAAAACCACAAATCTTCCTCGGCGACGACGCAACAGACGCCGGGCGCTTTGGGCGACCAGGTTTTATACCCAGCCACGGTCGCCTCGCCGTGGCCAGATGAATCGAGAGACGCCGACGAAGACTACGTTCCAGATTACGAAGCCGAAGATTTCGATTACGACGACGAGCCTTTATCCGGCGGCTCTTCCTTGATGGTCACGCCGACGAAGGAAGCGACGGGCGGTAATCGACGCAACGGAAGCTTTTACGAATCCGCGACGACGACGCCGAATGCCGAGAAAGTTCGAGACGAACCGCGACCGTTTGGTTCCGTGAATGCCGTTGCCGCGACGACATCTATCGCCTCTACGTCCTCTCCAACGGAGGAAAAAGAAGCGCATTCGTCCGAGTACGTCTATTCGGTCGACTCCGAATCCGACGCGGTGTCCTCCGCGGACAAAAAATCCGTCGCGCGAGCCTTCAAAGCGTCTTCAAACTCGAATTGGGGCGAAAACAACAAGATTGAAAAAGCAATGAAAGAATACAAAATGCTCGGAGGCGTCGACGTCGCTCGATTATACACGCGCACTCGTGAAAGAAAATCCGCCCAAAAATCGATTGGTTTAGTAAACAAGTCGACGCGTCTGGTCGATTTCGCCAGTTGTCAAAGGGCGGTAAAATACGCGGAAACGTTCCATACCAAAGACGACGGTTCAGACGGTGGCGTCTTGCCCAGATCGAGGGCCGTGTGGTTCGATGGCCGCCGATGTAGGATGTAAATTAATGAAATAAAACATGCGTCGCGCTCTTTCGTAAACGCTTCGTCCCTTTCAACATCTCGTTGCTGCACAGACACATTTTATCCAAAATTCTTTCGTCACATCTTCACACGACTTTGTTCTCCCTACGCGCGAATAAAAAAACATGACCTTTTCCTCCTCGTTTACTCTCTGGACGAGGACGGCGGCGGCGGAAAGTGTGTACCGTCACCACCATCGAAAGCGACGAGAACATTTTGCGCGCTTCTTCGTTCGGGAAATGACGCGTAAAAGTCGCCGTCACGTCAGAGGAAAGAACAGGACGACGACGCAAAACTCGGCGTTGACGCGTGATGAGGAGGAACAGAAAACAGAAGAAGAAATAGAAGACACCCCAACGAACGACGACGATATCGCACGACAGCTCCACCGAGAAGCGTTATCCGTGCTCCAATGGCACTTGGTCTCCCGAACCGTTGCGAAATTTTGCGAAACCACTCTCGGACGACAAAAATGTGTCTCCTTGGCTTTGAAAAACACGCGCGAGGAATGCGAAGAAGAAATGCGAGTGACGAGCGGGATTTTAAAGCTTCTTTCTCGTCGCCGTTTACGTTCGGGTGATGGTGCTGATGATGATGCGTCTGTGTCGTCGTCGTCAAAGTCGATAAGAAACAGACGAAGAGATTATGGATATTTGGACGGCTGTTTCGAAGGATGTAAAGACGCGCGGATGTTTTTGGAAGGCGCGAAGAAAGGGCAGACGCTCAGCGCGGGGAGTTTCGTGGACGTGTACACGACTCTGGTAGCTATGGAAAAGGTGTGCGATGAAATATATATAGACGATGATGCGAGTGGCGCAGACGATGATGATGATGATGTGAAGGCGTTGCGGAAAGCTACGGAAAGCTTACGAGCGTGTCGCGACGACGAGAAAGTGCACGCGATGAAGAAGGAGATTGAACGGTGTATAAACGTAGATATTTCGTCCGGTGCGATACGAAACGACGCTTCGGAAGATTTAGCGCAGATTAGGTCGAACTTATCGTCCACGGCGAAGACGTTGAGGAAGACGTTGAACGATATCGCCAACGAGATGGCGCAGAAGAAGTTTGCGGAGCGGGCGCAGATCGTGACGAGATTAGGTCGCGAGTGTATTCCCATGAAGCTAGGATCGGCTGGTCAGCTAAAGGGTATCGTACTCGCGACGTCGGATTCTGGTGCGACTGTATTTAAAGAACCAGAAGAAGTTATCGCGTTGAATAACTTTCTCAGCGAATTGAAAGAGTTGGAAGAGATGGAAATTGAAGTCATTTTAAAACGGTTGACGAGCGAGTTGAAAGAAGTAGCCGATGTGATTCAAGAAGCGCTGGAGGTTGGAATGACGACCGCGGATTTAGCGAACGCGAAAGCGAGACACGCGAAATGGATGAGCGGGTCGAGACCCGTTTTCATGGATTCGTCAGCTTCTTCGTCTTCGGAAAAGAAAGTGTCAATCACCAACGCGCAACATCCTCTCCTGTTGGAAAAATATCTACCAAAGCTCCCAAACTTCTTAGGCGACGACGACGACGACGACGAGAACGATAAACAAAAAGCGTGGGAGAAACTCGCACCGGGGAGTTTCTACGACGAGAATGCCGAAGAAGAAATCGATAGCAAACAAGGACGCACTCGATTCGATTGCCGATCGAAAATCGTGCCAATCAACTTTCACATCGACGCGGAAGCCACGGCTGTTGCCATCACCGGTCCAAATACTGGTGGTAAAACGGCTTCGTTGAAAACGTTAGGAATCCTCGTGCTCATGGCGAGGGCAGGAATGTATTTACCTTGTGGCGGTGAGAGCTCTGAACACGGACAGCAAATTTTACCATTCGTGAGAACGGTCGCGTGCGATTTGGGGGATTCGCAAACTTTGCAACTTGGCGATGGTGGATTATCCACGTTTGGGGCGCACATTCGACGATTGAAACGCATTTTAGAATCCTCCACGGAAGATTCTTTGGTTTTACTCGACGAACCGGGTTCAGGAACCGATCCTCGCGAAGGTGCGGCGTTAGCAGTCGCCGTCTCCTCAGCCGTCGCGAAGAAGTCGAAACTGCTCGTGTTGACCTCGCACTTTGAAGAAGTAAAACAGTTTGCACTCGCGGTCGACGATAACGACAACCAATTCAGAGTAGCAGCCGTTCGATTCGACGTGGAAAATAACCGACCGACGTACGAACTAGTTTGGGGTGAAACGGAAGATTCTAACGCGTTGTCTATTTCGCGCGGTTTAGGATTAGACGGCGATTTATTGGAGGAGGCGACGCAGGCGCACGCGAGAATGATGGAACTGGAAATGCGCAACACGAAGAAACGTGAACAAAACTCGGATGCAAGTTTAGACGAAGAAGACGAAGACGCAAATCTTGCGGACAGTCTTCGATTGGAACGCGAAGAACAACGCTTACGGTTTACGCAAGCCACGGAAAATTTTGAGCGCGCGCAACAATTGAAAACAAAAGTTTTTCGAGAGACGAACTTTTTGCGAGAGCGAGTGAACATCTCAAAGGAAAGATTTGAGTTTCAATCCGCGCAGTCTATCGAAGAGGCAAAATCGAGGTGTGAAACAGCCGCTACGCTCGAAGAAGTTGAAGAAATAGTCAAAGAAACCTTTCCGGAAGGATTTTACATGAACGCTCGAGGCGAGATTGCGCTCGAAGACGACGGCGGGAACGCGTCTGAATACGTCCCAAAGCCAAAAGATAAAGTGCTCGTAAAAATGCTCGGCGGCGCGGAAGCCGAAGTCGTGAGCGTAGATTTAGCCGCGAGCGAGTGTACGGTTCGCATTGGATCGCTCGTGACGCGCAGTCCGTTGAACGGCGTTTCGAAAGCGACCGAGAAGCAAGTCTTTGGTGGTCGAAAATAGTACTTACTAGAACACACAAAATGTAAAAGCAAAGAAGCAAACTGCGCGTACGAGGAGTCTCGTTATCTCTCGTCGTAGAACTACATTCCACTCATCTATCTGCCTTTACACAGTATTATACAATAATTTAGGTACCACAACTGACTGCCTGGTACCACGGTACTAGTAACTATACTAATCTAATCGTCCGACAACGAATTCGTCGGATCTTTTAATTTCTTTCGAATTTCTCGCATGCCGAATAAGTTCTTGACGATGTTCTCGGCTTCGTTTTCCGCTTCCAACTCCAACTGTTCCTCGCTCGCATCTTGGAGCATTTTCAACCTATGTTCCCGTCGTTTTCGTTTTTCCAGCTCTTTCATCTCTTTGCCTCGCTTACCGACGCGTTTTAAAATGTTCTTCACCGCAGATTTTTCGTCATCTGGATTTTCATCTTCCGCGCCGCTCGAATCGTCGTCGCCGAACGAAATTTCGTTATCGCTCTCGTCGTCGAAGACCCAATCCTCGTCGTCGTTCAAATCGTCCACCTCGACGGCGTTTCCAGCGCTCGAGATGGTTCCAGCCACGACGTCCTCGAAATCTTGCCCGCCACTTACATCTCCCATCCCCGTTGCCGCGTTCCCTTCGCGTTTCTCGTAGGTGAGCATTTTTAAATCGTTCTCGGTCAACACGTCCGAATCTTTGCGTCTGCGTTTTAAAAGCGGTTTCCCGCCCGCCGCGTTCAATTTCGCATTCCTTTCCTTGGCCGCTTGAATGCTCGCTCTTTTGAATACATCTCTCGTTTCCTCTTCTTCGCGCAGTTTTTTTCTCGCCATACGATCGCGGCGTTTGATTTTCTTCGAAAGTTCGACGTCTTGTCTCGTCGCGTTGGCGATTTGTCGAAGCAGTTTTTCCACCGGATCCAAGAAATCCCAATCGTCGTCACACTCCGGGTCGTCGGGATCGTCGCATACCTTCGAGGCGTTGAAGAGATGGACTTTCTTCTTCTTCTTCTTCCTCCTCCCTCTCGACGTGCTGTCTTCCATCATCTCGTGAACTTCTTCTTCGTGCGCCTTGAGAACGTTGTGCAAATCCGATAAATCTTGCGTGTGATTTTGGTTCCTCTTTTCGATGTTGACGATAACCTCGCCTCTTCGATAATCTCGAAACTCTAATCGCTTCACTCGGTCGAGAAGTTGTTGCACTTTCGGCATCTCTTCGCCAATGTCCTTATTCAGTTTTGCTTGCGCTTCGAGAACATCGATCGATCGGCGCCAATATTCTTCGTTTTGAAACTCTCTACGTTTTTCCAAGTGCGCTTTCGAGCACTTCCCGGGCGTTTCGCGTTCGCACCTCGCGCGTTCTTCGTCTTCGTGGCTGAAGAGCACTAACGAGCTTCGAACCCATCGTCCACCGTGTAACTGCGCGTCTCGGCGTCCTTGAACGTCTCGTGTCTTTAAGCCCGCGCACTCGTCGAACGACCAGGAACCCATCAATCCTCGCTCAAAGCCGTGTAATTTTCCGTGCATGCTGTTTTCGATATCTATTTGCGATCGGTCGACGCCCCAAATTCGAACTTCGTCGATGTCGCCGTTAAAGATGGACGCCGCGTTACCGTGGTCGAGAATAGCACCGATAACGATCGGGTTTTGTGCGTCCCAACCTTGGCCTTTCTCTTCCTGCGCGCCTCTCAAAGTCCCGTTGATGAACATTTTCGAATACCCGCCGCCGTACGTCACCGCTACGTGCGACCAATCGTCCGCGGGTAAACGCACGCTCGAACGCAAACCAAACGGGGCAACTTCGCGGTGGAAAAAAACCGCCCCATTTTGCTCAACGTGCACAAAGAACTGTCCAACCACGCCTCTGTTGTACTTAGCGATGATTGTCCCACCGAAATCTTTCGATTTGCGAGGTTTAACCCACGCTTCTATGGTCATGTGTTTCGTTCCAGAAAAGTGTAGGGATTGCGACCGGTCAATCTTCACGTGCGTGTGATCACCCGCGTGCAAGGAAATCGCACAGCCCGGAATCCTCGACGCTCGCTTCTCGTTTCTTTGCAGCAACAAATGCCTCGTCTCGTTGGTCAACTGAAACGCTCGACTCATTGCCGAGCTTCCGCCTCCGTTCACTACGCTCTCCATCCCGCGAGACGACGATTCGCCCACTTCCTCTAAAACCATCTCCAAAAACTGCTCTTTATTCACAAACGCCTCGTCGTCTTTCGTGCTCCCTCTGAGCTGAAGAAACTGAAACGCTCTCGTCGCGGCTAACTTCAGCCCCTCGTTCCCGTACATGGAAATAAACCTCTCGTACTCCTTCCTCGTGATCTTATCGACGGCGTCTTTCGAGACTCTTTTCTTCCCTTTCTTCTTTGCGCTTCCGTATAAATTCTCTCGTCTTTTCTCCTCCTCCATATCCCTCGCAGTCGCGTTCAGCCCATACGGCATCGCCAGTTTCGGTAAAAGTCTCACATCCTCCGAATATTCAAACATCGACTCCAAGGCGAATCTTCTCCAAAACACTTTTTCTCTCTTGTCTCCGAAACGTTTCGGCCAAAATTCAACTTTCGTTTCCACCGAATCTTCGCCTTTGACGAGCGAATGCCCGCCGAATACTCCGTCGTTATTCTTTTCATCGTTTACGTCCGCACTCTTCTTCGTTTTCCTCCCGCTGGTGCTGAGAACAGGTCCTGAATCGAAATCGAAACCGACGATTTCGCGTACCGACGACGGGGAAAACAACGCGAAGGAAAAGAAGACGATTACGAGTAGCGTTAAGAGAAGGAGTAAGAAGAGTTTCGCACGCGACGAAACTCGACGATCATTTTCAAAGAATCCCCTCCAGTGAAAGTGTCGTTTACGTCGTCGAGGCATGGCGTCGAACGCCGGGTCGTCCGTGCCCATTTTCGTCGTTGTTCTCGCTTCTTCTTCGTTCTGAAAGTGTTATCTTTTCTGAGGAAAAATGAAGGCAAAATTGAGGCAAAAATGACCATACTTTACGCGAGAACGCGTTCGCGTTGTTATTCTTCGTATTTTATTAAAACGGAGGCGCTTGCGTCATCTCCGCGGTTCGCTTCCCGCCTTGTTCTATTGGAATCTCTTTATCTTTGTATTCGTCTATGCGCTTTCGCGAGGCGTTTAAGACGCGTTCGTTCCATTTCTCGTCGAATCCAGGGAATAAGTGTGGCGCGGTGGTCCCGTTTGGACGCATGGCTTGGTCTAACTTCATCAACACCCAGGCGTCTAAAGCGGCGTATCTTCTGGCGTCGTCGATGAGCGGTCTTCGCGCCCACAAGTCGCCGTCTTCGACGGAGGTGTACATGTTTTTGACGCGTTTTTTCAAGTCTTCGCAAACGAGGATTTCCGCGTTGGTTAACCGTCGACTGACTGTTTTCGACAAGGACGGGAGGTGTTCGACTATTCCCCCAGCCGCGCGGCGAATGGCGATATCGAGTAATTGTAAGTCTAAAACATTTTTCAAAACCACGTCGTGTTGATGGAACAAAGCGTCGCTGTCCATTCTCACGTCGTACGCGAGTTTCAAAATCTCCTCGGATTCGATGATATCTTTCAAACCGCCGTCGGTGAATACTTCCTTCCCACCGATGGTCATCACGTCGATTAAAAAGATCTTCTTCGGAATGGCTATTTGTAACAGCGTTATCTTCCCCGTTCTCGATAATCGAACACCTTCGCAATCGTACGCGATGACTTTCGCTCGCTTCAATTCCAACACGCATTGCGTAAACGCTTCCGACGTGTACGAGTCGATAAACACAACCTGTTCGTCCAACTCGTCCAGAATTTCTCGACACTCTGCATCTTTCATCACATTCATTTTCAAAGCATTAGTATTGCCCTTGTTCTGTTCTCCTCCTTTCTTCTTCTTCTTCTTCTTCTTCGTGCTTCTTTTAATACCGTTGTCGTTGTTATTCGCTTCCTCGTCTTCTAAACTCGCTTCAACGCGATAATTTGGCAATGCTGATGATGCCAACGCGGCGAATCGATTGTTGTTAATGCTGTTATTATTATTACTCGTCGTCGTCTGCATCGTCGCTACAAAACCGCCGCTTTGCGTCGACGTTTTCGGCACCAGCGACCCGCCCACGCTTTCCCCAATTCGAGAACGAGAACACGCTTTGCACAGAACTGATGAGGAAGAAGAAGGAGAAGAAGAAGGAGGAGCAGCAGCGACAAATGATGACGGTATTGATGCGCTCATTATCATCGAAATCGTTTCAGTCGTCTTCTTAAACGGCGCTTGACAGTTTGAGCAGATGAGTTTCCGCTTCTTTCCCATTACAATTAGTGAGGACTATTGAGTACTATTCTACTGTTCATTTAAAATGTTATCCGGTGAAGCACCTCGAGCTCTTCGGGAGGCAGTTCTCGTACAGCTTTCGTAAGTCCGAGTACCCTTGGTCCTCGTAACACTCGCACACACCATTTTTCGCGTTGAGTCTGGGATAGGTTTTCGTCGTCTTCGTCCCCGCGCCTTTTATCGTTTCGCACCACACGGTGCCGCCCCTCTCCTCGGTCCACGCCGCGCGACATAAAGGAGGCGAAGAAGGACTGCTATTACTATCGCTGCTACTGCTACTACCGTCATCCTCGTAATGACTTCGTTTCGCTTCCTCGACTCTCTCCCAAAACCGCCTTCCTCGTTCTGTCTTATCCCCGTTTTCGTCGTAAAACCACCCGTCCCCTAATACGCCGCGCTTTCGATACGTCCCTCTCGAACCGCCTTCGCGGTAAAACCGAACCCACTTTTCCAGCTCCAGAACTTCTCCGTGTGAGAGTGTATCCACGTCTACGTTACTCTCTTCTCGTTTCCCGGTTAAAAACCCTTTCGTTTGATCGGTACCGATGAAAAAATGATACTCTTTGCCTTCGCCGTAAAAAGCGTCTGCTTGTCCTTTTCCTTTTCCTCCTCCTGACAGGTCGAACACTTCTCCGCACAGACTCAAATGGAGAGCCTTTTTTCCCAACTCTTCTCTCGTGAACACTTCGTTTTCCTTCGTATTGTTATTATTCTCATTCGTGCCGTTCCCTTCGTCGCTAAAACTGCCGTTCCGTCCTCTGAACCGTATGAGTATTGCAAACATCATCGTCCAAAACAAAACGGCAACCCGTTTGACTTTGACGCTTTTGCTCTGCCTTTTTTTCCCCTCCTTTACCTCTGTTTCATCTTTTTGTGCGCCAGTTTGTTGTTTTCTTCGGCGAGCAACCCCGGCAAAGGAAGACATTTTGTTTTTATCGTTTGAGCAGCGCGGAGGAGAGAGTGAAATGTGTGACAAACAATGGAGATATTTGTTGTAGGGGCTGCAAGCAGTCCTCTTTTCGCCTTCACGCTTCGATGAAAATACAGTCGTCCTCGCGGGCGGCGCATTGCGAGTATTATTATTCTTAGTACATACGAAAAACGACTCTCTCTTTCTCTTGTTTACTCTTCTTTCAGTACCCTGGATTCAAAATACGCGTTGAGCGCAATCACCGCCGCGTGCGTTACGCTCAACGATTCGATCAAACGTCCCATTTTGTATTCGCAAACGGAATCGACTCGAGCGACTTGAGCGTCGGAAAGGCCGTCGGATTCGCTTCCAAAAACTAACGCGACCGATCGAGGGTGGTTTTCGAGTAATTGTTTCGTGCCGAAGAAGTGTTTTTGTCTTCGGTGATGATCACCGTCGTTGTTGTTCTTTTCCTCGTTCTCGTTCTCGTTCTCGTTCTCGTCTTTCGCCATCCACCGAGAGAACGCGACGCTTTGCAATACCGAACCTTTTCCTCCTTCTCCTTCGCCCTTTTCCTCCTCCTCGTTTTCTCTTTCCAACACATTTAAACACTCCTCTAAACTTTCAAATACCCTCGCGTTCCTCACGATGTGCTGCGCGCCTTTGCTCGCGTTCAAGCTCGCTCTCGAAATCACTTCCACTCTCGGTTTCACAATCGACAAGCTTTCGCATTCGAACGAACACATGGACCTGGCGATGGCTCCAATATTGGACGCGATTTTCGGTTCGCATAAAATCACGTGCACGTCTTTGAGCACAGCATCTTTATTTAAAACTTTCTGCGTTTGTATCGACCGACGGTCTATTCTTCCTCCGAAATAGGTTTTCGCTCTTTGCGCGAATTCCGTTCGCTTCACGTCTCGGGACGTTTCCCGTAAAGGTTGCTTTTCCGCTTTTATTATTCTTACGTCACAAAAACATGATTTATTCGAAGACGAGTTCAAAGAGACGAAAGTGTTTTGGGCAGTGAAAGTGCTTTTCATTTGTCTTCTCTCATCTTTCTTTCTCTCTCTCACTCTCTCTCTCTCGTGCTCTCTCTCTGAAGTCTTACTCCTGTTGTCCAATTCGTAACGAACTTGTTTAGGGTATCATTTAAAAACCCTAAACCTCCATTTTGAACAAAAATTCAGAAGAGAAAAACTTGACACAAAAGGAACGAACTTGA
>ENA-OWPI01001024-OWPI01001024.1-marine-metagenome-genome-assembly--contig:-NODE-1024-length-33610-cov-8.372051_pt1 | contig 33610 bp, 35 predicted proteins | sample MGYA00238138_ERZ651775 | MGnify/ENA primary metagenome ERZ651775 (study PRJEB26906, sample SAMN06265043) | marine metagenome | isolation source: Helgoland LTER site | place: Germany:Helgoland, sampling...
GTTATGTCTAATGAATTTGACTATACTAAACTAAATCATGTAACTTCAGTTGATCAATCAGATCGTGAAGTACCATATAACTTAAGACAAAGTGGACCTACAAAAGTTGAAATGTTAATTTCAACAAGAGTAAGAAAATCTCCATACTGGCATCTATCAATGGAAGCTGGTTGTTGGAGAGCAACTGTTTACAATCGTATTTATCATCCAAGAGGTTATGTAAAACCTGAAGATGGTGGAGCAATGGTAGAATATGATGCGATTGTTAATCACGTTACTATGTGGAATGTTGCTGTTGAAAGACAAATTAGAGTAAAAGGTCCGGACGCAGAAAAATTTACAGACTATGTAATAACTAGAGATGCAACTAAAATCTCACCAATGAGAGCACGTTATGTAATTTTATGTAATGCTTATGGTGGTGTTTTAAATGATCCAATCCTTCTTAGAATTTCAAAAGATGAATTTTGGTTTTCATTGTCTGACTCTGATATTGGTATGTATCTTCAAGGAGTAAATGCTGATGGAAGATTCAATTGTACTGTTGAAGAAATTGATGTTTGTCCAGTACAGATCCAAGGTCCTAAATCTAAAGCTTTAATGAAAGACCTTTGTGGAGATCAAGTAGATTTTGACAATATGCCTTTTTATGGTTTGGCTGAAGTAAAAGTTGGTGGAAGAAGTTGCGTAATTTCACAATCTGGTTTCTCTGGAGAAGCTGGATATGAAATTTACTTAAGAGATGCAACTAAATATGCTGACGATATGTGGAATGCTGTTCTTGCTGCAGGTAAAAAACATAGTCTAATGGTTATTGCGCCTGCCCACCATAGAAGAATTCAAGCAGGAATTCTTTCTTGGGGACAAGATATGGATCAACAACATAATCCTTTTCAGTGTAACCTTGGTTATCAAGTTTCATTGTCTGGTAAAGGTGAATGGAATAAGAAAGCTGACTACGTTGGTAAGGCTGCATTAGAAAAAATGGGCGCTGAAATTAAAGCTGGGAAAAAACCTTATAAGCTTCAATTAGTTGGGCTTGAATTAGGTGGAAAACCAATTGAAGAGTATGCTCCTGATTTTTGGTTAGTGTCACCTGAGAGTGGTGGAGATCCAGTTGGATTCATTACATCTCCTTGGTATCACCCAGAAAAAAAACAAAACATTGCTATGGGATATGTGCCATTTGATGGAACATTAAATGCTAATGGCTTTCCTAAAGGTAAAATTGGAACTAAATACAAAGTTCATTTACCAGAAAAATACTCTGATAAACCAGGAACACCTGTTGATGCAGTAGTAGTGGATATTCCATTTAAAGAATCTTTTAACGCCAATACTAGAGAAGTTGTAAAAGGTTAAATTAATATTTTGGGGGAGTTTTACTCCCCCATAGTTAATGACAAAAATTTTTTTAATAGTAGTTTGCATAATAATAATTATTGCTTTAATACTATTTCCACTCTTTGTTTCTTACAGAGCACAAAAAAATAAAAATAAATAATGTTTGGTGAATTTTTAGATATAATTGTAAGGTCTATTAAATTAGACAAATCTCTTTATAAGGATAATAAAAATTTTAATGAGGCGGCAATATATTTTGCTGGATTAATAATAATATTAGATGGAATAGCTGGAGCAGTGGCTGCCAACACAGTAATCAAAACAGCTATCGCAATGTCAGGATTAACCTCAATTTTAACATGGTTTGTTTGGTCTATATTTATATTTGTTGTCGGGGTAAAATTATTTCCAGATAAAGATACTAAAGTACCATTTAAGAAAGTTTTAGTTGGAGTTGGTTACGCTCATGCACCTGGTTTATTTAGATTTTTTGCTGTCACACCAGACTTAATGATACCTATAATTTTTTTGACTCAATTTTGGATATTTGCTGGATTAATTATTTCAACAAAACAAATTTTAAATTTAAAGTCTAATTTTAAATCTTTTGGAATAGTTTTTCTATCATTTTTGATAATTGCTTTTCTATCAATTTCATTTGTAATGAGTAGAATAACTGCTTTGCCTATTAGCACTGTAAGTTAAAATGGATAAATAGTTTTAGATAATTTGCATGATGAGCAAATTTTAAAACCTGTTAGAATTAAATTTTGTGACACCGATATATCTTCTTTTTTACATTCTTCACAAAAATTATCTATTTCTTTAATATTTTCTTCATAGTCGTCTTTTTTTATTTTATCCATTTTTTTTTCCAGCTTTTTTTACAAAATAAAGACCCACTAATACCGCAATTAGCGAAACTATAATTTTAGATGTAATCATTTCTTTTAAAAATATATAACTTAAAATTATTCCAAATATAGGTATCAAATAAGAAACTTGTGATTGAAATATTAATCCATTATTTTTTAATATTCTAAATCGAAGAAGCCAAGCTAATCCTGTTGAGACTAAACCTAAGTAAATAACCGAAATAGATGACTCTATTGATGGTGATACATTCCAAGGTTTCTCGATGATTGAAGCTATTGGTATTAAAATAATAACAGCCCAAATTAGTATAGATCCTGTGACATTCTCATTTTTTTTTTTACTAATTTTTAAAGTTAAAACTCCACCAATAACATAACAAGTTGAACCTAATAAAATTAATAATGCTGAAACAAAATTACTATCATTGATTAAAAAATTGTCTGAAAATAAATATACAATTCCTGAAAAACCAATCAAAATTCCAAAGGTTTTAATAAAATTAAATTTTTCATTTTTAGTAAAAAAATGTCCTAATATTGTAGAGCTCAATGGTGTAGTGGACATTAAGATTGCTGCAAGATTACTTTGAACTGATTTTATACCGTAAGCTATTAAAAAAAATGGGGCAACAAGATTTACAAATCCTATTAACGCAAACCAATACCAATCTTTTGAAAATGCCTCGATCTTTATTTTTTTAAAAAAACATAATAATAAAACTGGTATTGAGCCAAAAAAAACTCTTAGAAATGCTATAGTTACAGGTCCAAAAGATTCTGTTGCAATTTTAATGTTAAAAAAAGCTGAAGCCCATATTAGTGCCAATATACTTAGTAGTGTAAAATCAATTAATTTAGGTTCTTTCATTCTGTTATTTCTTCAAACTTTCCATTAGTTAACTTTTTTAAATCTTTTAAATTAATCTTAAAAACACAATTTGGGTGACCTGCAGCTGCAAAAAGATCCTTAAATCTTTCCAATGATTTGTCTATATAAATATCCATTATCTTTAAATGACCCACCGGTGAAACGCCACCAATAGTGTACCCAGTTTGAGCCTTAACTTCCTCAGGTGATGCCATTGAGATGTCTTTTTGATTTTTAATTTTTTTCAAATTTTTTAATGAACACCTTTTGTCCCCTGAAACTAGACATAAAGTAAACCCATTTTCATTTTTAAAGAGTAAGCTTTTTACAATCGCTCCAACATTGCAACTTAAAGCTTCAGCTGCTTGCTCTGCTGTTTTAGCCGAATTTTTAAGAATAATTATTTCTAAGGACTGATTAAACTCCTTAAGTATTTTTTCAACACGTTGAACAGGTTCCTTGTCTAATAAGCTCATATTTCAACTAACAATTGATTGCTAATTTAACAAATAATGATGTAATTCATATGTAAAAAACGCATAGGTGATATTTGTTTATCAAGCAATATTATTTAATAATCATTTGATAGAGTAAAATATAAAATTTAAAAGGAGAATTTATGAGTGCTAGTGATGTTTTAAAGTTTATCAAAGAGAAGGAAGCAGAATTTGTTGATTTAAGATTTACAGATCCAAGAGGCAAACTTCAGCATTTAACAATGGACTCAACAGTTGTTGATGAAGACATGTTAAATGAGGGTGTTTTTTTTGATGGATCTTCTATTGCTGGTTGGAAAGCCATAAATGAGTCAGATATGATATTAAAACCTGACACATCAAGATTAATTATGGATCCTTTTACCTCACATAACACACTAATACTTTTTTGTGACATTTTAGATGCTGTTAAAAAATCTCCTTATGAGAGAGATCCAAGAGGAACAGCTAAAAAAGCAGAAGAGTTTCTTAAAAAATCAGGGGTTGGTGATAAAGCCTACTTTGGTCCTGAACCAGAGTTTTTTGTTTTTGATGACGTTAGAATTAACAACGATCCAAATAACACTGGTTTTAAAATAGATAGTAAGGAAGGTCCTTATAATTCAGGGACTGAATACGCAAATGGAAATATGGGACATAGACCTCCGGTTAAAGGTGGATATTTTCCTGTACCGCCTGTTGATAGCGAGCAAGATATGCGTGGTGAATATTTAAAAAGTTTAAAAGAAGTTGGTATAAAAGTTGAAAAACATCATCATGAAGTAGCTCCTAGTCAACATGAGCTAGGTATGTATTTTGGTACATTAGTTAATCAAGCCGATAATGTTCAACTTTATAAATATGTAGTACAAATGGTTACACACTCATTTGGCAAAACTGCTACTTTCATGCCTAAACCTGTAGCAGGTGATAATGGTTCAGGAATGCACATTCACCAATCAATTTGGAAAAATGATAAACCAGTTTTTTCTGGTGATGCTTATGCGGGCTTATCTGAAACTGCGTTACACTATATTGGTGGTATTTTAAAACATGCAAAAGCAATTAATGCTTTTTCAAATGCCACTACAAATAGTTATAAAAGATTAATTCCTGGTTTTGAAGCACCAGTACTTTTAGCATACTCAGCAAGAAATAGATCTGCATCTTGTCGTATACCAATTTCTTTAAGTAAGAATGGAGCAAGATGTGAAATAAGATTTCCAGATGCATCTGGAAACCCTTATCTAACTTTTGCAGCAATGCTAATGGCTGGCTTAGATGGAATTAAAAACAAAATTCACCCAGGAGAGTCTTTTGATAAGGATCTTTATGAGTTGCCGCCTGAAGAAGTAAAAAATATACCAACTGTTTGTGGATCTTTAAGAGAAGCCATGGAAAGCTTAGACAAAGACAGAGATTTTTTAACTGAAGGTGGCGTTTTTACAGATGATCAAATTGATGCTTATATTGCTTTAAAGTTTGAAGAAATTCACAAATTTGAACATGCACCTCATCCAGTTGAATTTGAGATGTACTACAGTAGTTAAAATTATTTACTGTCTAGTAGTTGCGATAGTATCTTTGTTAATACCTTTTTTAACAACGTAATCCTGCGTACCATTAGCACCAGTATTTACTTCTTTTCGAAGAGCTTTAAAAAATGATCTTTCTTTCAAAGACTTTTCAAGGTTTTTAACAAGATTTTTAAATTCAAATTTGTTCATACTTAGTAAATACACTAGATATGCATAATTTGCAATACTGATATGTGAATAAGTAATATTAAATTTTAAAAGATTCTCCGCAACCACAACGCTCGGATTCATTAGGATTATTAAACACAAATGATGATGAAAATTCCTCTTTTTTATAGTCCATCTCTGTACCCAATAAATACATTACCGCAGCGGCATCAACGAATACTTTAACACCTTTGTCTTCAATTATTTCATCTGTTGGATTAACTTCTCTAGCATATTCCATTACATACGACATGCCTGCGCAACCACCTGACTTGACCGCAACTCTAACTCCAATTGATTTTGACTCAACATCTGACATGATTTCTTTAATTCGATTTGCAGCATTGTCACTTAATTTAATTATAGGACTCATTATAAATTTAACTCCAATTTAGCTGCTTCAGACATCATCGATTTTTCCCAAGGTGGTTCAAAAACTAAATCTAGATCAACTTCTTCAATGCCTTCTACTTGCATTGCGCTATCTTTAACTTCCTTAGGTAAACTTTCAGCAACTGGACAATTAGGTGTGGTTAGAGTCATTATAATTTTAGCTTTAGTTTCATTTACCTTAACATCATAAATTAAACCTAATTCATAAATATTAACTGGTATTTCTGGATCATAAATTTTTCTAATTTCAGCTATTATTTTTTCTCTTAAATCCATTATTTAATCCATTCTTTCAGTATTAATTTCTTCTTGAGTATTGTCAATTGCAGAGATTAAAGTATGCCATGATAAAGTGGCACATTTTACTCTCATTGGATATTGTTTTACTCCAGATAGGCACATTAATTTAGTTTTTTCATCCTCTTTTAAATTTTCTGAATTTAATTCAGGATTTTCCTTAATCATTCCTAAAAAATCTTCCACAATTTCTTTAGCCTCGTGTTCATTTTTACCTTTAATTAAATCTGTCATAATTGATGCTGATGCCATTGAAATGGCACAACCACTACCTTCAAAAGAAATATCTTCTACTATTCTTTGACCATTTAGTTTTAAATAAACATGAACGTTATCACCACATAAAGGATTGTGCCCTTTAGCATCTTTATTAAAATTATCGGTCTTACCAAGATTTCTTGGATTTTTACCATGCTCTAATATTATTTCTTGATACAATTCTTTTAAGTTCATTTTGTGTTGAATATTTTTTTACAATTATTTATTGAGTCATTAAGTTTGTCTAGATCTTCTCTTGTATTATAAACTCCAACAGATGCTCTTGAGCTTGCAGATATATTTAATTTATCATGTAGAATTTGGCAACAATGGTGACCTGCTCTTATTGCAACGCCGTCTTCATCTAAAATAGTTGCTACATCATGTGGATGAATACCTTCAATAGTAAAAGATAAAACTCCGCCTTTATTTTTAGGATTTCCAATTAATTTAACTGAATTATTTTTTTGTAATAATTCCTGTCCATATTCGACTAGATCAGCTTCATGTTTCACAACATTATCCATACCAATTTTTTCTAAAAATTTAATAGATTGATCAAATGCAATGACTTGGGCAGTGGCCATTGTTCCTGCTTCAAATTTATTAGGTAAATCACCATAAGAAATTTTATCTTTTTTGACTTCATTAATCATTCCACCACCACCTTGATATGGTGGTAACTCTTCTAGCCATTTCTTTTTACCATACAAAACACCTAAACCAGTTGGGCCATACATTTTGTGACAAGAAATTGCGTAAAAATCACAATCAAGATCTTGCATATCTAGCCTTAAATGGGGTGCACCCTGACAACCATCAACTACAACAATTATTCCTTTTGAATGAGCAAGCTCTGTTATTTCTTTAATTGGCAAAATCGCACCAGTAACATTTGATAAATGTGTAATTGAAATTATCTTTGTTCTCGAAGTTATTCTTTTTTCAATCTCTTCTAAAGTAACTTCACAATCATCATTGATTTCAGCAAAATTAATTTTTATGTTTTTTGACTTTCTCAGAAAATGCCATGGTACATAGTTAGAATGATGCTCCAATTCAGTGATAAGTACCTCATCACCATCTTGTAAATAATTTTGACCTAATGTATTGGCAACTAGATTTAGCGCTTCTGTTGCACCTTTAGTAAAAACAATTTCATTTTTATCTTTAGCATTAATAAACCTTTGCACTGAAGTTCTTGTGTTTTCATATAAATTAGTAGCAGCAACTGCAAGATAATGAACACTTCTCCCTACATTTGAAAATTCTTTAGTATAAAATTCATTAATTCTATCCGTTACAACCTTTGGTTTTTGAGAGGAGTTTGCACTATCAAGATAAACTAAATCATTATTTTGAATTTTTTCATCAAAAATTGGAAACTCTTTTTTTATTGTGTCTATATTCATTCTTTAATTCCAATCAAATTCTTTATTAAATGTTTAATTTCGGAGTCTGTTATTTTTTCTATTACATCGAGTAAAAACCCATTAATTAAAAGCTCTTTTGATTGTTGATAACTTAACCCCCTGGACATTAAATAAAATATTGAGTCTTCATTTAAACTACCTGAAGCAGAACCGTGTGAACACTTCACATCATCTGCATAAATTTCTAGTTCTGGTTTTGCATTAAATTCTGATGCTTTATCTAATAAAATTGCTTTACTAAGTTGATATCCATCTGTTTTTTGTGCTTCTGAATTAACAAATATTTTTCCTTGATACACAGCTTTGGAACTATCATCTAAAATACTTTTAATTAATTGATAACTTTTAGTATTTTCTGTTAAGTGATTTATAGTAGTTCTAATTTCATGATGTCTATCATCAGAGAGTGAAAAAATACCATTTATAAACGCTGATGAATATTTTCCTTTTAAATTACAATTAATCTCATTCTTAAAAAAATGTGATCCTGATGATAAAACGAATGTTTCTGATACACTATTTGTGGCTTGTTCAATATTGTTAAAAGAATATTTTACATTCTTATTTTTTATTTTATCAATTTTATAATTTTTTAAAATTGAATCTTGTTTTAAATCAAAATTGTAAAAAATATTTAAAAAATTTTTTTCTGAGTTGTCGTTAAATAAATCTATTAATCTTAAAGAACTATTTTCTTCTAATTTAAACTCTAGTCTTAAATTTACATTTTTAGACTTAATTTTATCGTTTGTTGTGTGATAGATTATTAAGGGTTTTGCTAATTTGTAATCTTTTTTAATTAATATTTTATAAGATTTATTAGTAAAAGCCTTATTTAAATCAATTAAAGAATTATATTTATTAGACCTATGCTTTATTTCTAGCTCATCAATTATTTCTATTTTATCTTTTTTTTCATAATCAAAATCAATCTTTTCAATTCTACCATTTATAAATACAATCTTGTTATGCTCGAACTCTCCTACAAATACAGATTTGTCAATTTTATTTGAGAATGAATAATCGTTATAAAAACTAAGATCACCAATATTTTTTTTAATTATTTGATTGATATCAGAAAATTTCCAGTTTTCGTGTTTTCTGTTTGGGAAACCTGTTTTTATAAATTCATTTAAAGAACTTTGTTTAAGTTCAATATCTCTTTTAGAAAAACTTGAAGTTTTTATTGTATTATTAAAATCTATTTGAAGCTGTTCTTTCATAAATTAAAAATTTTCATAACCTTTTTTTTCTAGTTCTAATGCTAGTTCAGCTCCACCAGATTTGATAATTTTTCCATCCTTCAGTACATGTACAAAATCAGGCTTAATATAATCTAGTAGTCTCTGGTAATGGGTAATTATTAAAAAAGAGTTTTTCTTATCTCTTAAAGTATTCACCCCATCAGCAACAATTTTTAAAGCATCAATATCTAATCCTGAGTCAGTTTCATCTAAAATTGATAACTTTGGTTCCAGCAATGACATCTGTAAAATTTCATTTTTCTTTTTTTCTCCACCAGAAAAACCAACATTTAATTGTCTATTCAATTTTTCTTCATCAAACTTAAGTTCTTTTGCTTTTTCTTTTACTAATTTTAAAAACTCTATAGCATCAAGTTCTTTTTCGCCTCTTGCTTTTCTCACTGCATTTAATGAGGTTTTTAAAAATATATTAGTATTAACTCCTGGAATTTCCAAAGGGTATTGAAACGCTAAAAAAATACCTTTATGTGCTCTTTCCTCTGTTTCTAGATCAAACAAATTTTTATTTTCAAAAAGAATCTCTCCTGAAACTTCATATCCTTTTTTACCTGATAAAATATTAGATAACGTACTTTTACCAGATCCATTTGGACCCATTATAGCATGAACTTCTCCTGGGTTTATATTAAGAGAAAGTCCTTTTAAAATATCTTTGTTGTCAATATTTGCATTTAATTCATTTATTTTTAGCATTAACCTACGCTTCCTTCCAAGCTGATACCAACAAGTTTTTGAGCTTCAACTGCAAATTCCATTGGTAATTGTTGTAATACTTCTTTACAAAATCCATTTACAATTAACCCAACTGCTTCTTCTTGGTTTAAACCTCTTTGTTGACAATAATGTAGCTGTTCTTCACTTATTTTAGAGGTTGTCGCCTCATGTGCTATATTAGATTCAGAGTTTTTATTTTTAATATAAGGCACAGTGTGTGCTCCACATTTATTCCCCATTAATAATGAGTCACATTGAGTATAATTATTAGAATTTGTTGCTTTTGAAGAAATGTCAACCAAACCTCTGTAGGTCATGTCTGAAAATCCTGCACTTATTCCTTTGGAAATAATTTTACTTTTTGTATTTTTTCCTAGATGTATCATCTTAGTACCAGTATCAGCTTTTTGATGATTATTTGTAATTGCAATTGAATAGAATTCTCCAACAGAATTATCTCCTTTTAAAATACAGCTTGGATATTTCCAAGTGATAGCAGAACCTGTTTCTACTTGTGTCCAAGAAATTTTAGAATTTTTACCTTTACATAAACCACGTTTAGTAACAAAATTATATATTCCACCTTTTCCATCTTTATCTCCAGGATACCAATTTTGTACTGTTGAATATTTTATTTCCGCATCATCTAATGCTATTAATTCTACGTTAGCAGCATGTAATTGATTTTCATCTCTCATAGGAGCTGTACAACCCTCTAAATAACTTACGTAGCTTCCTTTATCAGCAATAATCAAAGTTCTTTCAAACTGACCTGTGTTAGATGCATTTATTCTAAAGTAAGTTGATAATTCCATTGGACATCTTACACCTTCTGGTATGTAAGCGAATGAACCATCTGTAAAAACAGCAGAATTAAGAGTAGCAAAAAAATGATCAGTTGTAGGGATTACAGATCCTAGATATTTTTTAACTAACTCTGGGTGATTTTGAATAGCCTCAGAGATTGGACAAAAAATAATTCCTTGTTTATTTAATTCTTCTCTAAAAGTAGTAGCAACTGAGACTGAGTCAAATACTGCATCTACAGCAATACCGTTTAATCTTGCTTGTTCTTGAAGTGGGATGCCAAGTTTTTTGTATGTTTCTAAAAGTTTTGGATCTAATTCATCTAAACTTTTAGGTTTATCATCCATACTTTTAGGTGCAGAATAGTAATACAAATCTTGGTAATCAATTTTTGGGTATTTTGGTTTTTGCCAATCTGGTTCTTTTAATTGTTTGAATCTTTCAAATGCTTTTAATCTAAAATCAAGCATCCAGTCAGGTTCTTTTTTAATATTTGAAATAAATTTAATTACATCTTCATTTAAACCTTTCGGCGCTTTCGTACTTTCAATATCAGTTGAAAAACCATATTTATAATCTTTCAACTTTTCTATTTCTTTTTCTCTAGCGTCCATTTTAATTTCTACTTTCTGTAGTATTGCTTATAAGATCTTTTAAATTTTTTTTTTCGAAAAAGTGGTTAATATGAATCTCTAATTCGTCCCATAAATTATGCGTAATACATTTTGATGTTTTACTATTACATCCTTTTTTCGACTCTTTTTTACACTGAACAGTTTTTACTTCTTCATCAACAGCATTAAGTATATCTGCAAGTTTAATCTCTATAGGTTGTTTATTTAAAATATATCCACCATTAGTGCCTCTAATACTTTTTACAATGTTATTTTTTTTTAGTTTTGAGAATATTTGCTCCAAAAAAACTAAAGATATACTTTGTCTTAACGATATATCTCTTAAAGATACTGGATTAATACTATTAAACTTTGCTAAATCAGCTAAAGCCATTACTGCATATCTGCCTTTTGATGTTAACTTCATATTTATCCTTATTTGTATGGGCTTTTTATATAAACCTGACTAAAATAGTCAAGTTTACTTTAATTAAAAAAGTTAACATATTGTCGCTCAGTTATGATAAATGTAATTTTTTTTTGAGAATAATAATCAATAACACTTATGGACAATAAAATAGTAGAAGTATTTATACCTGGACCAGCTGGAAGACTTGAGGCAAAATATTATAAAAGTAATAAAACTACATCACCGATAGCTTTGGTTTTACAACCACATCCACAATACGGTGGAACTATGAACAATAAAATTGTTGTTGATACTTTTCATGCCTTTATGGAAAATGAGTTTTCTGTTTGTAGAGTTAATTTTAGAGGTGTTGGAAAAAGTGATGGAGAGTTTGATAACGGACAAGGAGAATTAGCAGATGCTGCAGCAGCACTCGATTGGATAGAAAGAGAAAACTTTGATAATTCTCAATGTTGGGTTTCTGGTTTTTCGTTTGGTTCTTTAATAGCAATGCAATTACTGATGAGAAGACCAGAAATAAATAGATTTATTGCTATATCTCCACAACCAAATGTTTATGATTTTTCATTTTTGTCTCCCTGCCCAACTTCTGGACTAATGATATATGGAAAGAATGATGAGTTAGTTCCTGAAGAACATATTAATGAATTGAACAAAAGATTAAGTGCTCAAAAAGGAATTGATGTAAACTTTCAATCTATTAATGATGCTAATCATTTCTTTTCAAAATCAAGTGAAGTTTTAATAAAAAATATAGATAAATATATTAAAAAAGAATCAGCTTTATTTTAAAAATTTTCCACTAAAATCCCGCCTGTACAAGATGCGTTAACATTTGTTGTCTTTGGAAATGAGATTGGTAAATTTAGATAAGATCGTATTGCAAGATACGCAAAAGCTTGAGACTCTATAAAATCACCATCAATATTATAATCATCAATTAAGTTTATATTGATATTTTTTGAAGTTTTTTTATTTATACTATTAATCAAGTAAATATTTTTTCTACCTCCACCACATACTAAAACTTTTAATTTATCATTTTTTTGTGTAATTAATTCATGTAATGCAAAAGAGATTATTGTTGCTGTATAATCTGTTAATGTTGAAAGACCATCTTCTAAAGAAAGCCCACGTATAAAATTTAAACTAAAATCTTTGACATCATAAGAGATATGTTTTTTATAAATCCTATCAAAGTTATCTATTGCTTGATTTAGGATTATTTCATTAGTTTTTCCATCTTTTGCAATATTTCCATCTTCGTCATATCTTTTATTAATCTTACTTCTTACCAATTCATCTAAAAGACAATTCCCAGGACCTATATCATAGCTGATTAATTCAAGATCTTTTTTAGAAAATATATTAGTGATATTTGCTATGCCTCCAATATTTAATATACAAGTTGGAAGTTCAATTTTATTTTGATTAATTAGTAATTGATGAAAAATTGGAGCTAAAGGTGCTCCCTGCCCTCCATTTTTTATGTCATTATCTCTAAATCTATAAACTACTTTTTTTCTTATAAGGCTTGATAACAAATTTCCATCTCCTAGTTGTTTGGAGATTTTTTCGACTGGGTTATGGTAGATAGTTTGACCATGAAAACCAATTAAATCTATTTTCTCAGAACAGCTTTCAATGATTTCTTTTGAGATGTTTGCATGATAGATAGTAATTTCTCTCTCTAAATCAGCAATTAATTTAGAATGTTTGACAAGATCTTTTAAGGTAATAATATTTTTTCTTAAATTAGTGAGATTTTTGTATATTTTACTGTCATATTCATAATATTTATCAAAAATTCTTTCATAACTATCTTTACCATTAGATTTTATAACAGATGCGTCCACGCCATCCATTGATGTTCCACTCATAAGACCTAAAGCGGTATAATTTTTATCCATTCTTATTTTTTTTTATTAAAATTTGTATATTGTAGAACTATAGACTTATGAATAAATTTTTAAAAGAATTTAAAGATAGAGGTTTCTTCTATCAGTGTACAGCTGAAGCGGACCTATCAAAGTTACTCGATAAAGAAAAAATTAATGCTTATATTGGTTTTGACTGTACGGCTGAAAGCCTGCATGTGGGAAGCCTACTTCAAATAATGTGCTTAAGACTTTTACAAAAGCACGGCCATCGTCCAATCGTTTTGCTTGGTGGGGGTACTACTAGAATTGGGGATCCATCTGGAAAAGATAAAACCAGAATAATTTTATCAGAAGAAGAAATTGAAAAAAATATTAAAAATATTGAAAAGATATTAAAAAATTTTCTTGATGAGAAAGATCCAAAAACAAAACCAATATTTGTAAATAATTATAGTTGGCTTAAGGGTTTAAATTATATTTCATTTTTAAGAGATATTGGCAAGCATTTTACAATTAATAAAATGTTGAGCTTTGACAGCGTCAAAACTAGACTCGAAAGAGAGCAGTCATTAAGTTATATGGAATTTAATTACATGATATTACAAGCTTATGATTTTTTAGAATTAAATAAAAAAGAAAATTGTATGCTACAAATTGGTGGATCTGACCAATGGGGAAATATAGTAAACGGTGTTGAATTAATAAAGAGACATTCTAATAAGCAAGCATATGGCCTTACAACTCCATTAATTACATTGGCATCTGGTGCTAAAATGGGAAAAACTGAGTCTGGTGCTATATGGTTGGATAAAAAATCTCTTTCAGCCTATGACTACTGGCAGTTTTGGAGAAATACTGACGATAGAGATGTTTTAAAATTTATTAAAATTTTTACTAATTTAGAAGTTGATGAAATTGATAAAATTAAAAATACAGAAATTAATGAATTGAAAATTTTACTTGCAAATAATGCAACAAAAATGTTGCACGGTGAAGATGAGGCAAAAAAATGTGAGGCTTCTGCTAAAGAAACATTTTCTAATAATGCTTTAGGAGATACCTTGCCATCAGTATCTATAAGTAAAAAACAACTAGATGAGAAAATAAATATAGTTGAATTAATTATTTTGTCAAAACTAGAAAACTCTAAAAGTGAGGCTAGAAGATTAATTAAAGGTAATGGAGTTAAAATTAACAGTCAGATAATAGATGACGAGAAAATGATAGTCACAAAAAAATTATTTAATAATAATTTAATTAAACTTTCATTAGGTAAAAAAAGACATATTAAGGTAAAATTATCTTAATTTTTTTTTAACTTTTCCAAAGTTCTAGTAATAAATCTTGGAGTTAAAGTTTTAATTGGATTAACTGTTGTTTTTAACTTGTCTTTAGGACCTTTAATTTTAAAACTGACCCCAAAAACTCCTTCACCAACTTTTTTTCCAACCAAAATATTTCCTAACAATGGAATAGAGGCGATAGTCCTGTTAATGGTTGTGGCTGGAACTAATGTGCCCTTCAAACTAATTAAATTATCTTTTTCAATATAGCCCTCCATCATAATAGAAATCGCCGGACCAATTGCATACAGTTCATCAATTCTCATTAGTTTGTCTTTGCTTGTAAATTTTAACTCAAAATCGTCAAATCTTATTCCTTCGCCGGTTAATAAATCTGCAATCCCCTGTAAAGATGCTAAGGTCAATAATTTAGCTAAGACAGGAACTTCTTGAATTTTAAAATCACTTATTTTAAGCACAGACTCTGAAACGTTATTTCTCTTCACAGAATAAAAATCTAAAATTCCCTCTTCAAAACCTTTAATAAATTTATATGAACTTAATAAAGGCTTAGGATTTTCAGAATAAATTGTAGTGATTTTTTCATTATTTTCATTTGTATTAATTGTTAAATTTAATTTTTTATTATTAGGAAATGTGGACACTAAATCTGACTTATAAATCTTATTTTTTTTATAGATTATATTTCCACTAAAATTATTAACAAAATTTTTAGGGTCCAAATAAATCTTTGAAATGTTGATATCGATAATTGTATTTAGATTATCAAAAATTGATTTCGATATATTATCATTATTATTAATTTGATCTATTATATCTTTAATGTAAAAATTTTTCCCAGAAATCTTATAATTTTTTTTTTGCCTTTGAAGCTTAAGTTGATTTATAATTTTTTCTTTATTTGCTAGATTAATATCTATAAGATCTATTTTAGAAATTTCTAATTTTTTATTTAACTTTAAATTTTTTACTAAAATTAAATTATTATTCTCTTTTAAACTAATCTTATTAAATAAAATTTCTTGGTTATCTTTATAAACGCCATCTAAATTAATTGATAATGTTGAATTTTTTTTCTTTTTGAAATTTAATAACGGTATTAAAAATAAATTTTTTTTTAGATCTATATTAGTGGAAAAAATATGTTGGTTATCTTGTTGTTTGATTTGATAATCAATATTGTCATAAATGTCTTCATAACCTATCATTCCATTTCCATTTATTGAGAATTTATTTTTATTATAACTTAATAAAATTTTATTATTCTTAAGTTTTAAAGTATTTTTATAGTCTTTAAAATATTTTTTAAAATTTTTTAATTCATTAATATAAGTAAGACTTTTTAAATCAATATTGGATTTTAATCTAAAATCTTTAATTTTAAATTTTTCGTTAATGAAAAAAGAAACATCATTTGAAGAGCTGAAAATCATATTTTCAATTCCTTGATTTTTTAATTCACCTTTAAAAATTTTATTGAACTCATTAAAATTAAAATCTTTTTTATTTGTTTCTAATTTTGAATTTATATAAAAATTTTTATCTTTTTTTTGTATTTCTGTTATTGAGGATAGTATTGGTACTTGATTAAATTTAGTTCTTATATCTCTTAAATTAAATTGATTGTATTTAACTTCAAAAATAAAATTTAATTTTTCTATTTCATTGTTGTTTAATAATTTTAACTGTGTGTCTTTGACTATACCCTTTATAACATAATCATTTTTAATTTTTCCATTTTCATCAAAATTAAAATTAATATCTGCAATAATTGAACCTTCTTTTATAATTTTATTTAAAATTAGTAATTCTGTAGAATTTCTATAAATTCTTGATAATGTAATTACATCTCTAATTTTCAGGAATTTTGTAGATAGCTTAATGTCATCAATTATAAAATTTTCCTTAAAAAAAGATTTCAGAGGAATATTTGATGCAATATACTCTAGTGATAATTTGTTTTTATCTATAAAAATTTCTGGGGCATAAGTTTTTACATTGATAGAAAGATCAAGTGGACTCAACATAAAATTTACGTCTTTCAATTTTACATCAATATTTGAGTTATTTTTTAATAATTGTTTAGTAATAACTTCATTAAACTTTTCTGTTTTAAGGCCAACTAAACTAAAATAAATGATTATTAAAATTGCAGTTACGAGCAATATTGAAAATATTTTAACTAATAATTTTATCATTTAATGTTATATAGCGAGCTCTCTAAAAAATCATCTAATTCCCCATCTAAAACTTTTTCTGGATTTGAACTTTCAAAATTTGTTCTATTATCTTTGATCAGTCTATATGGATGAAGAACATAAGATCTAATTTGATGACCCCAACCGATCTCTGATTTTGATGATTCTTGATTTTGATTTTTTTTTTCTATTTTTTTTAATTCAAAATCATAAAGTCTGGCTTTTAACATGTTCATACATGTTTCTTTATTTTTATGTTGAGATCTTTCATTTTGGCACTGTACTACAATTTTAGTTGGGATATGAGTAACTCTTACCGCACTGTCTGTTGTATTAACATGTTGTCCACCTGCTCCACTTGATCTGTATGTATCTATTCTGAGATCTTTTTCTACTATTTCTATATCAATATTTTCATCAACAACTGGATAAATCCATACACTTGCAAAACTGGTATGCCTTCTTGCACCTGAATCAAAAGGTGAAATTCTAACTAATCTATGAATTCCTGACTCAGCGTTTAACCAACCATAAACATAATCACCTTCAATTTTAATTGTTGATGATTTTATTCCTGCTTCATCGCCCTTATGTTCACTTATTAGTTCAGATTTAAATCCTCTTCTATCAGCCCACTTTATATACATTTTTCTTAACATTTCCGCCCAATCCTGGCTCTCTGTACCTCCAGCACCTGCATGAATTTCAATATAACAATCAAAACTATCACTTTCATTTGATAAAAAACATTTAGTTTCATTTTTTTTTGCAGATTTTTTCAAAATCTTAATATTTTCTAAAACTTCATTTATTACTGATTGATTTTTTTCATCTACAGCTAAATCATTTAATTCTTGTAGGTCAATTAGTGATTTGACAGAATAATCATATGATTTAATTAAATCCTCATATAATTTTTTTTCTTTAATTATTTTTTTGGAATTTGACTTATTTTGCCAGAAATCACTTTCTAGCATTTTTTGATTATTACTTTCTAACTTTGAACGAATATTGTGTTTTTCAAAGATACTCCTTAACTCTTTGATTAATTTTTTCTATTTCTTCTTTATGATTTAAATATTCATTTTCCATTAATAAAACCTTAATATACTATTGTTTTTAAATCTATTATTAATATCCAAATTTGAAAGAGTTTCATTTGGAATATTCTTGTAAGCTTCAATAATAGTTTTTTTTGACTGTATCATTGCCTTTTTACCAGTTACATGGTCGATAACCATCATAGAAATATTATTAGCAACTTTAAATGGTCTTGCATCTTGTTTATCAATTGCTTTTTTTACAAATTCTTTAAAAATTGGTAGTGCTGTTTTTGCACCAGTTTCATTTTTTCCTAGTGGTTTGGGGTTATCTGATCCCACATAAACTCCAATAGCTAGCTTAGATGTAAATCCAATAAACCAAGTGTCTGTGTTTTTATTTGTTGTCCCAGTTTTTCCAGCTAAATCCAAATTCAAATCTTTTAATTTCTTACCTGTACCATTTTGGATTGCTCCTTCAAGTATTGATGTAATTTGATAAGCTGTTTCAGAAGAGAATATTTGTGAAAAATCATCTTTGATTTCTGGATACGTTTTACTTAAAGGGGATATTTCATTACAATTTAAGCATTTTCTTTTTTCATTATTAAATATTGTATTCCCTTCACTATCTTGAATTCTGTCTATTAAAATTGGTTTGACTAATTTTCCACCATTAACAAAAGAACAATATGCAGATGTTAATTTCAATAAAGTAGTTTCTGCTGAGCCTAAAGAAATTGACAGTAGTTCACTTGGCTTATCATAGATACCAAGTTGCTCAGAAAAATTGACTATTTTTTTTAAACCCAAATCTTGAGCAATTCTTACTGTCATTAAGTTTCTAGATTTTTCCAATCCCATTCTTAAAGTCGAAGGTCCATAAAATTTTTTTCCATAATTTTCTGGCTTCCACATTTTTAAGTCTGAACCTTGTTTTAAAACTAAAGGAGCATCTAAAATTAATGTTGATGGAGTGTATCCATTTTCAAGTGCTAAAGCATATATAAAAGGTTTAAATGCAGATCCTGGTTGTCTTAATGCTTGAGTTGCTCTATTAAATTCACTTTTTTTAAAACTGTATCCACCACTTAATGCCAGTACTCTACCTGTAAAAGGATCCATTACAACTATGCCTCCATTAACTTCAGGAAGTTGTCTTAAAGCAAATTCATTGTTATTCAAATTTTCTACATAGATAATATCCCCTACTTTAAATAAGTCCTTAAATTCTTTTTTTGTCCATGATATATTTTTATATAAAATTGACCCTTGCGATTTCTTTTCTGTTTCAATTTTTACTGAATACTTTTCAATAGTTTTTATAATTGCTAATTCCCAATTGATGGATTTTTCTAATCTAAACTTTTCTAATCCTTTACTCCAGTCTTTTAAATCATTTTTGTTCAGGAGTGCTCCTCTCCATCCTTTTCTTTTGTCATAACTTTCAAGGCCATCTCTTAGTGCCTTGGTTGCAATTTTTTGTAGATCTAAATTAATTGGTGTATTAATATTTAAACCCTGCTTATACACCTTATCATATCCAAATTTGTCAATGACATCTTTTCTAATATCTTCAACATAGTAACGTGTATTTTCAAGAAAAATTTTTTTTCGTTTTTTTAATAAAATTTTTTTATCGATGGAAGTTAAATATTCTTTTTTATCAATATATTCATTTTCAAATAAATTTTTCAAAACCAAATCTCTTCTAAATTTAGCTAATTCAATATTTTTATAAGGATTATATCTGCTTGGTGCTTTTGGTAAGGCTGCTAAAAGTGCAGCTTCTACATAGTTCAATTCACTTATAGATTTATCAAAATATTCTAAACTTGCCGATGCTACTCCATAAGTTCCTTCCCCTAGGTAAATTTGATTTAAATATAACTCTAGAATTCTTTTTTTTGAAAGTGCTCTTTCAATTCTAAAAGCTAAAATAGCTTCTTTTAATTTTCTGTTAAAACTAACTTCATTTGTGAGTAAAAAATTTTTTGCAACCTGTTGTGTAATAGTTGAAGCCCCTTCTAGTCTTTTCGATGACATAATATTAGAAATATTATTAATAACTGCTCTTAAAACACCTTTTGCATCTACGCCTGGATGATAAAAAAAATTTTTATCTTCTGCAGACAAAAAGGCATTAATTACTTTTTTTGGTATTGCCTGATAAGGTACAAAAATTCTTTTTTCTGTTGAAAAATCATTAACTAATTCTCCTTCTCCTGAATATACCTTGCTAGAGACCGGTGCCTTATAATTTTTCAAAAATTTGTAATCTGGTAGATTATTGGAAAATGCCCATAAAACAGCAAAAATTGAAATTATAGAGAAAAGACTAACACTTAGTAATGATATTAAAATTTTTTTGATAATTTGGTGCATTTTAGTTTTATTATATATATGAATTTGTTAAAGTTAAGGCATCAAAATTCAAACAAAATTTAAAATTATTTAAATATAAATGAAACAATTAATTAAAAACATATGGAAAAAAATTTATACATTGATGCTTCGCATCCAAATGAAACAAGAGTTGTTCTTAAATCAGGCGAAAATATTGAAGATTACGAATACGAAGGTTTAAAAAACAATTTAATTAAAAATAATATCTACTTAGGAAAAGTAAGTCGTGTAGAGCCATCTTTGCAAGCTGCTTTTATTGATTTTGGAAGAGATAGGCACGGTTTTTTATCTTTCAATGATATTCAATCAGACTATTACCAAATTCCTTTGAGTGATCTTGAAAAAATTAAAGAACAAGAAGAAAAAGAAAGAGAAGAACTACAAAAAAAAAGTGAAAAAGAAGAAGAAAAAAATATTAGTGAAGGTAATTTAGACATAAATGATCCTGTTGAAATCAAAGTAGATTCAGAAATTGATGTTAATACCGCAGAAGAAATTTCACTTAACAGCGAGACTACTCCAGGTAAAAATGAGCAAGAAAATATAAATGAAAGTACAAAAAAACCAGAAAAGATATTTAGATTTAAAAGATATAAAATTCAAGAAGTTATAAAACCAAACCAAGTTATATTAGTTCAGGTATTAAAAGATGAAAGAGGTCAAAAAGGTGCTGCTTTAAGTACTTTTATTTCAATTGCAGGAAAATATATTGTTTTAATGCCTAACACTCCTAAAGGAGGGGGTATCTCTAGAAAAATTTTTAACCCAGGTGAAAGAAAAAAAATTCGGACTATTCTTAATGATATAATTATTCCAAAAGAAATGGGGTTAATTGTAAGAACTGCTGGTTCAAATAAAACTAAAAATGAAATTGATCATGATCTGCAAACTCTTATAAAAACTTGGAATGGTATAAAAGATAGCGCTTTAAATTCAATTGCACCATCATTAATTCATCAAGAAAGTGATATTATAAAAAGAACCTTGAGAGATATATTTGATGAAGATACTCAAAACATAATTATTGAAGGTAATGAAGGTTATAAAAAAGCTCAAAGTTTCATGAAAATGATGATGCCATCTCAAGTAAAAAAAATTAAAAAATATAGAGAAAAAATTCCTTTATTTTTTAAAGAAAACATAGAAGAAAAATTAAATCAAATTTATGACTCAGAGGTAAAATTAAAGTCTGGTGGATATTTGGTTGTGAATCCCACTGAAGCTCTAGTTTCAATTGATATAAACTCTGGTAGTTCAATAAAACAAAAAAATGTGGAGAGCACTGCGCTAGACACAAACCTTGAAGCAGCAGATGAAATATCAAGACAAATAAAAATTAGAGATCTTTCTGGTTTAATAATAATTGATTTTATTGATATGTTAAGTTTTGGTAATAGAAGATTGGTCGAAAGAAGACTTAAAGAAAAATGTAGATTAGATAGAGCTAGAATTCAAATTGGAAGAATCAGTAATTTTGGACTTCTTGAAATGTCAAGACAAAGACTGAGAGAAAGTGCTGTGAAATGGAAAGTAGCGCTCACAGACGAGTCTTTTGCTATGAAGGTATTAAAACTAGTAGAGGTAAAATCAGTTTTATCAAAAGCAAAATTTGTAGAACTTAAAATATGTGAAAAAATATCTGATTTTATGAAAGAAAATTTTATAGAAGATTTAAAATTTTTTGAAGAAAAAAATAAAATAAAAATAGATATTATTTCTGATAATTCTTTAATTATTCCTGAATATATAATCAATCTTCAAAATAAAACAAAGAAAACAATTGAAACTATAGAATACGTTGAAAAATTAAAAAATCTTGAAGAACAAAAAAAAGAAAGTAAATCCATTGAAATTTCAAAAAACAAAAAACCTTATAAAAAAAAACCTCATTTTAAAAAAAAAAAATTCTATAAAAAAGCGGTTTAGATAATTCCTGATTTTGGAGAAGATGCATTTCCGTATAAAGTTTTTTCTATACGTCCAGCTAAGTAAGAATTTCGGCCAGCTATTACTGCGTCTTTAAATGCTGAAGACATTAAAAAGGGTTTTTTTGCTTTAGCTATAGCTGTATTAGCTAAAACTCCATCACAACCTAATTCCATTGCTATTGTAGCATCTGATGCTTGGCCCAAACCAGCATCTATAATCAACGGTAATTTTGTCTGGCTTCTTATTATTTTAATATTAGTTGTATTTTGAATACCAAGCCCTGACCCTATTGGTGCAGCTAAAGGCATAATTGCACATGCACCAACGTTTTCTAATCTCTTTGCCATTAATGGATCATCGTTACAATAAACCATTACCTTAAATCCCTCCTTAGTCAGCACTTCTGTTGATTTAAGGGTTTCAATCATATCTGGAAATAAATTTTTTTTGTCTCCAAGCACTTCTAATTTTACTAACTTCCAGCCACCAATTTCTCTTGCTAGTCTCAATGTTCGAAGCGCCTCTTCAGAATTGAAACATCCGGCTGTATTTGGAAGATATGTAATTTTTTTAGGGTCTATAAAATCCATTAATAAAGGTTTATTTCTATCTGAAATATTAACCCTTCTTACAGCTACAGTTACAATTTCTGCTCCAGAAATTTTAATAGCTTTTGCGCACTCATTCATATTTTTGTATTTTCCTGTTCCAACAATTAATCTAGAGTTAAATTTTTTTTTTGCTATTATCAAATTATCTTTTCTCAATTTTTAACCTCCTCCAATAAAATGAACTATTTCAATTTTATCATTATTTTTTAAGTTGATTTTGTTGAGTTTATTTTTATCTACTATTTCTAGATTTAATTCAATTGCTACTTTTTTTAGTGGAATCTTTAAGTGATTTATTAAGTTCAATAAGCTTAAATTATCATTAATTGATGATAATTTACCATTTACTCTAATTTTTATTTTTTTTATATTTTTCATACTATATAAGACTAGAATGGATAGTGATATTTTAATTCTTAACGGTCCCAATCTTAATCTATTAGGTCAAAGAGAACAATCACAATATGGATCAATAACTTTTGATCAATTGAAGAAAAATTGTTTAAAAAAAGCAAATGAATTAAATATAAATTTAGAATTTTTACAATCAAACATTGAAGGTGAAATCGTTACAATCATACAAGAGGCAAAGAAAAAATTCGATGGCATCATCATAAATGCTGCTGGATTTACACATACTTCCGTCGCTATTAGAGATGCATTAGACATTTTTAAAAAACCAATTATTGAGTTGCACATCTCAAATATTTATAAAAGAGAAGAATTTAGACAAAAATCTCTAATTAGTGATATTTCTACTGGTGGAATTTTTGGTCTTGGTGATTATGGTTATATTTTAGCCATAATTGCAATGCAAAACATTATTAAAAATGAAAATAGATAAAAAAATAATTAAAGAATTAACTGATTATCTAAATGAATTCAATTTAACTGAAATTGAATATACTGAAAAAGATACAAAGATTAAAGTTTCAAAATCTTCATCATCTGTTTCAAGTCAAATCACTAGCGTTGCTAATCCATCACCAGTAACCAAAGAAAAAATTAGTGCGCCAGTGTCAGGAACAGAAATTAAATCACCTATAATTGGTACAGCTTATCTAGCACCTGAGCCTGGAGCTAAAAAATTTTCAGAAGTTGGAAAAAAAATTAAAAAGGGTGAAACAATAATGATTGTTGAGGCTATGAAAACTATGAATCACGTGCCATCAACTGTTGATGGAATTATAAAAGAAATTTGTGTCGAAGATGGCCAACCAGTTGAATATGGTCAAACAATTATCATTGTTGAATAATGTTTAAAAAAATTTTAATTGCAAACCGTGGGGAAATTGCGGTTAGAATTATACGTGCATGTAAAGAATGGGGTATAGCCACTGTTGCAGTTCATTCTGATGTAGATAGAGACAGTATGCATGTAAGACTTGCAGATGAGAGTGTTTGTATTGGATCTCATCAACCAGCTAATAGTTATTTAAATGTACCAGCATTAATGTCTGCTATTGAACTTACTAAAGCAGAGGCTGTTCATCCTGGCTATGGTTTTTTATCTGAAAATGCAAACTTTGCTAAAGTCTTAGAAGAAAATAATATTAAGTTTATTGGCGCCTCATCAAAACTTATTAAAATGATGGGAGATAAAATTCAGGCAAAAAAAATTGCTAAAGAGCATGGGTTACCTGTTATTGAGGGTTCCGAAGGTGGTATAACAAATATAAAAGAGGCAAAAGAACTTTGTAAAAAAATAGGTTTTCCCGTTTTGATTAAAGCTTCTGCTGGTGGTGGCGGTAAGGGAATGAAAATTGTTCATAAAGAAGAGGAATTTGAGACATTATTTTCAACAGCAAAATCTGAAGCACAGAAATATTTTGGTAATGACGAAATATATATTGAAAAATTTTTTCAAAATCCAAGACATATAGAAGTTCAAGTATTGTCAGGAAAAAATAGAACAGTTCACCTACATGAAAGAGATTGCTCTGTTCAAAGAAGGCATCAAAAACTAATAGAAGAAACACCCAGCCCAGTTTTAACTGATGAAATTAGAAAAGATCTTTTTGAAAGAACTGTAAATATGGTTAGTAAAATTGGTTATGAGGGTGCTGGAACTGTGGAATTTATTTATGAAGATGGAAAATTTTATTTTTTAGAAATGAATACAAGAGTTCAAGTTGAACATCCAGTTACAGAGATGGTAACAGGAATTGATATTATTAAAGAACAAATTTTTATAGCCTTTAGTGGTGAAACTGCCTTGAAACAAAGTGATATTAATCCTAGAGGCCATGCTATTGAGTGTAGAATAAATGCCGAAGATGCCAGTAAAAATTTTCAACCCTCACCAGGAACTATTGGAATGTGTCATCAGCCGTCAGGATTTAGAACTAGAGTGGATGGTTCAATTTTTCAAGGTTATAAAGTTACTCCATACTACGATAGTATGGTTTGTAAAGTAATTACTCACGGAAGAAATAGAACAGAGGCCATTCAAAGAATGAACCGATCATTAGATGAATTTGTAATTGAAGGTATTACAACGACTATCCCACTTCATAAAATATTACTTAGTCATAAAAAATTTATTAAGTCTGACTTCAATGTGAGTTGGTTAGATAACGAAAAACTAATTTAATAACATTTGGTAAGCCAAATATCGTAAACTGGATGATCAAATGGATTTATTGTCGGACTTGATGAAAAAGTCCACCCATTAAATATAAAAACTTCATCATTATCTTTTTTTGTAACATCTTTAACTTGAATATAAGCTGTAATTTCAGGATCATCATCAAATTCTGAATTTTTACATTTTAAACTCTTTATTAACAAATTTTTAAATTTCTTTTCTTCGTTAATCTTTAATTTCAAAAGATTATTTTTTGAGCTTACCTTGTCTAAGATCTTAATTTCTATAAATTCGCCCTCTAAATTTGAGATATTTTCATTTGCTGTAACAGAAAAAATTAAGTTTATTAAAAAAAAAGAAAATAAAATTAGAAAGAAACTAGTTTTTCCAGCTTGTATATTTTTTTTTAATTTGAGCATCATCTTTATTTGGGTGATAGGCATTTGCAGTTCCTGTTTGATTCGATTTATGTGGTTTTTGCCAATCATATTTTTTCAATTCATGGGTATTTTCTATTTTATTTTTCGTAAAATGTATCCACGAATACCATTCATTTGGTATTTTTGAAGCATCTATCTCATCGTTATATATAACCCACCTCTTGCCTTTTTTACTCTCATAATATTTATTACCAGATGAGTCGATACCAACAAGTTTCCCTGAAAATATAGTTTTTAATTTTGTCCCTAGTGTATCTTGATTCCACCAGATGAAAATTTTTTTAAAAAGTGTCAACATATAATTTAATTAATTCTTCAATTCAAAATTGTATAATTTAAATTAGACTAAAGTATGGATTTGTATATAAATTAATTATCTTAAGATTCAAAATAAAAATTAATAAAAAGGAAAAATGGCAAAATATTTAGTAGAAACTTATTATACATGCAGCTTTAAAGTTAATCATTATTTAGATGATATTAATGAAGCAGAATTATCAAACCTAGAAAAGCGTGATGATGGAAAATTTGAGGTTTTAGATGTTAAGCTAGATACTAGAAAAACAAAAAGCTTAGATCCTAACAATAAAGTGACAGAAACAAAAAAATTAGACATAATTTCTGAGCAAAGCCAACCTAAGGTAATTTCAAAAGAAAATAATACTACTTTTGTTAAAAAATTAAATGAAGGAGTAAGTAAAAGATTTAGTATGCCGGATAGAAGAAAAGGATATATTCAAAAAGCTACAATAGGTGATCATAAAGTATATCTTCATACTGGAGAGTATGAAGATGGAAAAATTGGAGAAATTTTTATAGATACTAGCAAGGAAGGTGAATTAGTAAAAGCTTTAATGAATAATTTTGCAATAGCAATATCTTTGGGCCTTCAATATGGCGTTCCTTTAGATGAATTTATTAGCGCTTATGTTAATACAAAATTTGAACCATCTGGAAAAGTCCATGGTAATGACCGAATAATGAGCGCAACTTCAATATTAGATTACATATTTAGAGAGCTAGCAATCTCATATCAAAATAGAGAAGATTTGGCTCACACTCCATCTATTAATGGTAATGACCGAACTTTTTCTGAGGAAGAAAATTCTGATGATCAAAACCAATTACTCAAGATAGTAAAAGATATAACAAGCAAAGGCTTTGTAAGAAGTAATTATAAAAAAAATCTTGTAGATCTATCTGATGTAAAAATAAGTTTAAAAGGGAAAAAATAATATTATTTTTTTCTTTTTAGGGTCAATCCTAATTCTTTAAGTTGCAACTCATCCACTTCGGATGGGGCGTTCATCATCAAATCTTGAGCATTTTGATTCATTGGAAACATTGTAACTTCTCTTATATTTTTTTCATTTGCTAAAAGCATTACTATTCTATCTATTCCAGGTGCTATACCTCCATGAGGTGGTGCGCCATAGCTTAAGGCGTTAATCATCCCACTGAACTTTTCATCGACTTGGTCTTTTTTATATCCAGCAGTTGAGAATAACTTATACATTAGTTCAGGCACATGGTTTCTAATTGCTCCAGACGACAACTCAATTCCGTTACAAACAATGTCGTACTGGTAGGCTTTAATACTAAGAGGATTTTCAAAATCAATCTTATTTATATCACCTTGGGGCATTGAAAATGGGTTGTGACTAAATTCAATTTTGTTAGTAATTTCATTTTTTTCAAACATTGGATAATCAACAATCCAACAAAATGCAAAAATATTTTCATCTATTAAGTTTAAGTCTTTAGCAATTTTATCTCTAGCAAGTGATGTAATTTTTTCTACATCATTTATTTTTCCACAAGCAAAAAATATACTATCACCCACTTCAGCTCCGGTAATTTTCATAATTTCTTCAAGAGCTTCATTGGAGAAAAATTTACCCACAGGTCCTTTAGCTGAAATATTTTCATTTTTTTCTATTGTAAAATAAGCAAGACCCGATGCACCTTGTTCCTTTGCCCATTTATCAATGTTATCAAAAAAACTTCTAGGTTTTTCTTTAGTATCTTTAGTTACTATACATCTCACTCTAGAACCAGATTTTACAAGTTTTTTAAATATATCAAAAGTAACGTCATCTCGAGTAAATATGTCTGACAAATCAGAAATTATTAATGGATTTCTTAAATCTGGTTTGTCTGAGCCATACTTAAGCATAGACTCCTCATAAGGTATTCTTGGAAATTTTTCTTGCATTAAATTTTTTGAAGAAAAATTTTTAAAAACATTGACTATTAATTTTTCTACAACTTTAAAGATATCTTCTTGTTCAACAAAAGACATTTCTAGGTCAAGCTGGTAAAATTCACCTGGACTTCGGTCTGCTCTAGCATCTTCGTCTCTAAAACATGGTGCAATTTGAAAATATCTATCAAATCCTGAAACCATTATTAATTGTTTAAATTGTTGGGGTGCTTGAGGTAATGCATAAAATTTACCTGGGTTCAATCTACTTGGCACTAAAAAATCTCTGGCTCCTTCTGGACTTGAAGATGTTAATATTGGAGTTTGAAATTCTAAAAATCCTAACTTAAACATTTCATTTCTAATAAATGAAATAACTTTTGATCTTAATATAATATTATCATGAATTTTTTTTCTTCTTAAATCTAAAAATCTATATTTAAGTCTAATTTCTTCTGAATATTCTTGATCACTAAATACGGGCATTGGAAGTTCCTTACATGCACCAAGCACTTCAAAAGAATTAATATTAACTTCTATCTCACCTGTTTTAAGTTCTGAATTTACAGTTTCTAAGCTTCTCTCAACAACCATTCCATTTATTTTAATTACGCTCTCTAACTGTATTTTTTCTAATGATTTAAAATTCTCATTACTCTTATCAATAATGCATTGAGTAATCCCATAATTATCTCTTAGATCAATAAACAAGAGATTTCCATGATCTCTTTTCTTATTAATCCAGCCTGACAATGCAATCTTCTGTCCACTGTTATCTTTGGTTAACTCATTGCAATTATGGGTTCGGTATTTATTCATCTAATGCTTCTTTTATTATCTTTAAATCAATTGATTTTTTTTTTTTTAAACTAATCCTGTCAATTTTATATATGAATTCAAATATTTTGCCATACGATCTCTCAACTCTTTTAATTATAAAATCAATCAATTTTTTATCCAAAGTAATCTGTCTATCAGATAAATTTTTCAATATTAAAGCAAACATAAATTCATCATCTGGGTTGCCAATTTTAGTTAAAAGAAAGTTTTTCGTTCTTGATCTAAGGTCCTCTAATTTGAAAATAATTTCTGTTATAGGCTTTAAAGAGGTTGTGATTAAAAATTTATTATTTTGTTCCACTATATTAATTAATGTGTAAAGTAATTTTTCATTTATATCACAACTAAGATCTTCCAAAATTACGTTTTGATATCCATCAGCTATATTAAGTTTATCTTCATCAAATGTTTTTGCATCAATCTTAATTCCTTTAAATTTTTTTAAAAAAATATCTACCATATGCGACTTACCTGAATATTTTGCTCCACTTATACTCAAAAAATTTTTTTCCCATCTAGGCCAATTATTTAACAATTCAAAGGTATGATGATTACAGACACCAACATAAAAATCATCATCAGTAAAATTTTGCTTATAATCAAAATTTAAAAGTAATTGGTTTAAGTTTTTCATTTTATTCTCCAAAAATTTTCTGAAATTTCTAGTTCGATATCTTTTTTATCTATGTCAATAATAAACTTTTTTGGTGATCCATTGTAAATAATTTTAAAAAATATATTTTCGTTATCAAAATGAAGTATATAATAATCTGATACTAAATTATTATTATCTAAATATTTTTCTAGTTTTGCAATTTTTTTGTATTCTTTAGAATTAATTGATAAAGTTAAAGGTAATTTAATTGATGTGTTTATTTGATTATTTTTTTTCCAATAGTCTTCAAATGTAATTTTTAATTCTTCTACAATATACTCATAGTCTTTTTCATTTTTTAAATCAATTTTCTCAAAATTACGGTTATCTAGTTTTAAGGAATTATTTAAATAAATTTTTGAAAGTACTTTGATATTGTCTCTATTTTTAAATATAATAGAAATTATATAATCCTTTAAATCATATTTATTAATTAAATCTAAAAAGTCATAATCTTCGATTGATGTACTTAATTTTTGAAGAGAATATAAATCTTCAATATCTTCACTTGGAAGTAAGTATTCTAATAAATTATAGTCATTATAAAAATCATTCCATTTTTGATAAAATATATTATCTGTATATAAATAAATTTTATCATTTTCAGCATCTACTAATATGGGAATTAGCAAAACCTTATTCTTAGTAGAAATAGATGGAAAAATATTTTTTTTTTCAAGAAAAAATAATATTTTTTTTTTGTTGAATACAGTTTCTAATTTAGCAAAATATTCATTGTTAATAAATTTTTCATCACTAATTGTAAAAGAATCAATCATACTTTTTATTTGTTTTTGGCTCACTTTTTTAATTTTTTCTTTATCACCTGAGGTTGTAATCATAGAAATTAAATTAAAAAATGAATTTACAAAACCTTCATTAATAACTCTATTTTTATTAAATTTTGTGTCAAAAGGGGATGAAATTTCAACATTAGATACTTTAAAGTTGTCTGCTTTTAAAAAACTTGTGGAAAAAAATATTATAAATAGAACGAATGAAATAAAAAATATATATACTTTTGAAATCGTTACTAATTTATTTATAATTTGCATAATCTATACTAATGAAAAAACTAAATCTAACATATCAAAAAAGTGGTGTTAACATAAATGCTGCGGATAAGTTTGTTAATTTTATATCTAATATTTCATCAAAAAATAAAGGCAAAAAAAAGTTTGATAATATTGGTAGTTTTGGATCGATATCTAGTATTCCTAATAATCTCAAGAAGCCTAAAATTGTAGCTTGCACTGATGGAGTTGGCACTAAGGTGGAGATAGCAAATATGCTGAATAAATATGATACTATTGGTATTGATTTAGTTGCAATGAGTGTAAACGACTTAATTGTTCAAGGAGCAAAACCATTGTTATTTTTAGACTACATTTCTATTAATAAAATAAATCTAAAAAAATTAAAATCTATCCTTAAGGGAATAGTAAAAGGTTGTAAAATTTCTGGTTGTGATTTGGTTGGCGGAGAAACGGCTGAGATGCCTGGGACTTACGAAAAAGGAAAATTTGATATAGCTGGTTTTGCTGTAGGTTTAGTCGATGAAAAAAAAATTTTAGCAAAAAAAAATATTAAGAAAAATAATTTAATTCTTGCAATACCTTCTAGTGGTGTTCATTCAAATGGCTATTCTTTAATTAGATATGTTTTAAATAAAAAAAAAATTAATTTAAAAAATAATTCATTTTTAAAAAAAGAATTATTAAAACCAACAAAAATTTATGTAAAAGAAGTTTTAAATTTAGTCGATAATAGTCTGTTAAATGGATGCTCAAATATAACTGGTGGTGGGCTAGCAGATAATATTAAAAGAATTATTCCAGACGGGCTAGCTGCTCATATAGATTTAAATAAAATTAAAACAAAAAAAATTTTCAAATGGTTAAAACAAAATAAAATTGATGACAAAGAAATGTTAAAAACATTTAATTGTGGTGTTGGTTTTTGCTTAGTAATTGATCCAAAAAATTTAAAAACAATCTTAAAATATTTTACAAAAGAATTTAAACCATATGTTATTGGAAAAATAACATCAGGAAAAAATAAAGTTAAACTCAATGGAAAAATTGACTGGTCTTAAAAAAATAAAAACAGCAGTTTTTATTTCAGGAACAGGTAGCAATTTAAAAAATATAATAAAATTTTCTAAAATAAAAAAATCTCCTATTTCAATAAATTTAATAATTTCGAACACTTATCTTGCAAAAGGCTTAAAATATGCTGAACAATTTAAAATCAAAAAAAAAATATTTAATTTTAAAGATTATAATAAAGCTGAGAAAAAAATTTTAATATTGCTTAAAAAAGAGAAAATTGAATTTATTTGTTTAGCTGGTTATATGAAAATTCTATCTGCAGGATTTATAAAAAAGTTTGGTAAAAAAATAATCAATATTCATCCATCTTTACTTCCTAAGTATAAAGGCCTTAATACACATAGTAGAGCAATAAAAAATAAAGACAAATTAGCTGGTTGCACAGTTCACTATGTAGCTGCTAAATTAGATTCTGGCAAAATAATATTACAAAAAAAAGTTAAAATATCAGCCAGAGATAATCCTGCTTCTTTAAAAAAGAAAGTTTTAAAGCAAGAGCACAAATTGTACCCTGCTGCTATTATGAAAATTTTTAATTAGTCTTTAAAAAAAAAATCAATTTCTATTTTTGCGTTTTCAACACTGTCAGAACCGTGAACAGAATTTTTATCAATTGAAATTCCATATTTTTTTCTTATAGTTCCCTCTGCGGCATCTTCTGGTTTGGTCGCACCCATTAATTCTCTATTTCCTAATACTGCATTTTCTTTCTCAAGTATCATTACAACGATTGGCCCTGATGACAAATATGCACATAAATCATTATAAAATGGCTTTGTTTCATGAACTTTATAAAATTGTTCTGCTTCAGATTTTGTTATTTGAATTTTTTTATCTTTAACAATTTTAAAACCTTTATTAATAAACATATCTTTTATTTCATTATCTAAATTTCTTTCAACTGCATCAGGTTTAATGATTGATAGTGTTTGCTCTGTATTACTCATAATTATCCTCTATTAGTTGGTTTAATAATCTTACTCCATAGCTTGTTGCTCCACCTGAGTTTAAAGCACCACCATATTTTGAAAATGCCATGCCAGCTATGTCTAAGTGGGCCCAAGGTGTTTTGTTTAAAATAAATCTTTGCAAAAACTGTGCTGCGGTTGTAGATCCGGCGCCACCCACATAATTTATGTTTTGCATATCTGCATTTTTTGAGTCAATAAGTTTGTCAAAATTTTTATGCAAAGGCATTCTCCATAATTTTTCTTCCACTTTATCACCTGCTTCTAATAATTGTTTTGACAATTTATCATCATTCGAAAATAAACCAGCATATTCAGAGCCTAACGAAACTATAATAGCGCCAGTTAAAGTTGCTAAATCAACTATCAATTTTGGTTTAAATTTTTTTTCTGTAAACGTTAAAGCATCAGCCAAGACCAATCTACCTTCAGCATCTGTATTTAATATTTCTATTGTCTTACCACTATAAGATTTTACTATGTCGCCAGGTCTTTGTGCATTTCCACTCACCATATTCTCAACAAGTCCCACAACACCTACTGCATTAATTTTTGCTTTTCTTATGGCTAAATTTTTCATTAAACCCACCACAGTGGCTGAGCCTGCCATATCATAAGTCATATCCTCCATAAACTTTGCTGGTTTCAGAGAGTAACCACCAGTATCAAAACAAACTCCCTTTCCAACAAATGCTAAAGGATTAGACTTATTTTTTGCTCCATTCCATTCCATTGTTACAAGGTATGAGCCTCTAATACTTCCTTGTCCCACACCAAGTAAAGCGTTCATTCCAAGTTTTTTTAATTTTTTTTCATCGTAGATATTTATTTTTAATCCAAACTTTTTAAGTGTGTTTATTCTTTTTGCATATTCATCTGGGTGTAAGATATTTCCTGGTTCCGACACAAGGTCTCTTGC
>ENA-OWPI01001026-OWPI01001026.1-marine-metagenome-genome-assembly--contig:-NODE-1026-length-33540-cov-4.070884_pt1 | contig 33540 bp, 32 predicted proteins | sample MGYA00238138_ERZ651775 | MGnify/ENA primary metagenome ERZ651775 (study PRJEB26906, sample SAMN06265043) | marine metagenome | isolation source: Helgoland LTER site | place: Germany:Helgoland, sampling...
CCGACCACCACCACCCACCAGGGCGCTAGCGGCGGTAGAGCGAGACCCAACAAAACGGCAGTGACAACAGCGCTGTAGTCGCCGAGATAAAAACTCACCGAGCGGCCACGCATTTTCACAATCGCCGCTTCACAGCAAACCGCGGTCACTGATGCCAGTAACAGATTAATAAAGCTGCCCCAACCAAATTGCCAGGTCAGCGCGATCAGACCTGGCAAGGTTGCCAATAGCACGAGCTGCATCACCTTGGCGGTATTCTGAGCGCTGTGAGCGTGGGGTGAGGTGACCTGTTTAAATGCCATTATTCTGCCAACTCCGCGAGCTTGGATTTCGATTGCTCGAGTTTTTGTTTGGTATTTTCTACTGCGGCGCTGAATACCGCTTGCTTGTCGCTTTGGCTGGCGACGGCTTCAGCCAATTTCTCTTCAGCGACTTGCAGGCGTTGCTCGGTAGCGGCGATGGTGCGCTCGAGTTTAGCGCGTTGCTCTTGCGGGCTGACCTGTTTGGCAGCGGCACGCGCCTGAGCTGCGGCAATAATATCCGCAGCAGACGAACCCGCTGTGCTGTCATTGGCAGCCATTGGTGAAGCCTTGGCTTGCTGAGCGGCTTCGCGGCGTGCAGCGCGTTTGGCTTCTTTTTCGCGTTCAGCCTCTTCGATACGCGCCTGATGAAATTCGAAGCGCTCGCGTGCATGGTCTGATTTAACTTTTTCGTCGCGAGCGTGGCGAATCTCGCCCTTGGCGGCGCGATAGTATTGCACCAACGGAATATTGCTCGGGCAGACATAGGAGCAGGCGCCACATTCTATACAGTCAAACAGATTGTGCGCTTCGAGACGGTCGTGATCCTGTGCTTGGGCATACCAGAACAGCTGTTGAGGCAGCAGTGATGCCGGGCAGGCTTCGGCACACATTCCACAGCGAATACAGGGCTGCGCAGGCTCGTCGTCAGGAATTTCTGCGTAGCTGGGGGCGAGAATACAGTTTGTTGTTTTAACAATCGGCACATCGGCTGAGGGCAGAGTGAAGCCCATCATCGGCCCGCCCATCACAACACGGCCACCGGCCTGCTCATTGAACTGATTGTGCTCAAGCAAATGACTGACCGGGGTGCCGATCAACGTATCGTAGTTACGTGGCGTGGCCACGGCATCACCGGTCACGGTGGTCACTCTTGAAATCAGAGGTTCACCATTGATCACTGCACGCTTGATCGCATAGGTGGTGCCGATATTAATACACACCATGCCCAGATCGGCGGGTAGTTTACCGCTGGGTAACTCTTTACCTGTGAGAATATAGATCAGCTGCTTCTCGCCGCCAGAAGGGTATTTAGTGGGGAAATCCACAACCGAAATGCCAGTCCCTTCAACATGTGGTGCCAATGCTGCAATGGCTTCCGGCTTATTATCTTCGATACCAATTAAAATATTGTGCGGGTGATCGAGAATGGCGCTGAGAATTTTTATCCCTTCGATAATCTCGCCAGCGCGCTCGCGAATCGCAGAGTCGTCCGCGGTGATATAGGGCTCACATTCGGTGGCGTTAATAATCAGAGTGTGGATTGGTCGCTGTCGTCCGGGATTGAGTTTAACCGCGGCTGGAAAACCTGCGCCACCCATACCCGAGATGCCAGCGTTGCCGACCATCTCGATAAGCTTTCTCTGCGCTATATGTTCGTAGTCACTGATGCCCTGATGCTCAATCCAGGTATCGGCGCCATCAGTGGTGATTTCGATGCAGGGTGCGAGCATGCCTGAGGGGTGAGCTATGGGCCGGTGTTCGATAGCGCTAATGGTGCCAGAAGAGGGCGCATGCATCGGAATGCTGACCACACCTGTGGCCTCGGCAATCACCTGCCCTTTGAGCACCTGCTGACCAATCTCCACGCAGGGGGAAGCCGGTGCACCAATATGTTGGCTTAGAGGGATAACCAGCTTCGCGGGAATCGGCAAGTGACCAATCGGTTGGGTCAACGACTGATGTTTATTTTCCGGCGGATGGACACCACCCGGTGTGACCCAGGTTTTAGTCATGCTGCATCCTCGCGGTGACCAGCTGGTGTCAAGACGCCGCGTCGGTCAGTGGCAATTATTTGGCCCGGCTTGGGGGGGATCGGCCACGTCCAGTCGGCAATCGTTTCTTCAATCGGCAACATATCAATACAGTCTACTGGGCAGGGCTCAACACAGAGGTCGCAGCCCGTGCACTCATCGGCAATCACCGTGTGCATTAATTTTGCCGCGCCTAAGATGGCATCGACAGGGCAGGCCTGAATGCATTTGGTGCAGCCGATGCATTCATCTTCGCGTATAAATGCCACTGTTCGGACTTCACTCTCCTCACCGTGTTCAGCATCCAATTCAGGAGCGGGTACAGCTAAGAGGTTAGCAATGGCATTAATGGTCGATTGGCCGCCGGGAGGGCACTTGTTGATTTTATCGCCATTGGCGATTGATTCAGCATAGGGACGGCAGCCGGGAAAGCCGCACTGACCGCATTGGGTCTGCGGCAGCAGTTCATCGATCTGTTCAACTATGGGGTCGCCTTCGACCTTGAATTTTTCCGCAGCAAATCCCAGCAGACCGCCAAACAGAATCGCCAAACTGACCAGGGCAATCAGGGCTGCAAAAATAGGATGTTGCGCAATAAGCTCAATCATTTAAACCAGTCCACTGAATCCCATAAAGGCCAGTGACATCAGCCCGGCGGTAATCATGGCGATAGCCGCACCTTTAAATGACTCAGGTACATCGGCTGCCGCGAGACGTTCACGCATGGCTGAAAAGAGTATCAGCACTAGGGAGAAACCGACGCCGGCGCCAAAGCCATAAAGTGATGACTGCGTAAAGTTGAGATCCTTTGAGGTGTTTTGCAAAGCCACACCGAGCACTGCGCAATTGGTGGTGATCAGCGGCAGAAAGACACCGAGCACGCGATAGAGCAGGGGGCTGGTTTTCTCGATAAACATTTTGGTGAACTGCACCACGGCGGCAATCACCAGAATAAAGGCAATGGTACGCAGGTAGATCAGACCTAAGGGCTCTAACACTACGGCATTGACGATGTAACTGGCCATAGCCGTCAGGGTCAACACAAAAGTGGTGGCGGCAGCCATGCCAATCGCCGATTCGAGCTTATTCGAGACACCCATAAACGGGCACAGTCCGAGGAACTGCACCAGCACATAGTTGTTGATCAGGATCGAACTGACCAAAATGACAGCAAATTCTTGCATGCTACAAAGCCACAGCGTTGTCTAGGCTGCCATTATCGAGGAATCAACTATCTCGATTCAACATATATACAGCAGGTCGTTAGTACTTTTAAGAATAAGTAGTAACCTCCATAAGCGGCTACTTCTCAGCGTAAATCGCAGATTATACGCAGCGATTGTAGTTGTTGATCAGCTTACCCGCTGCCCCGGCTGTGCGCCGCTATCCGGTTCCAGCAGATAAATACCTTTTTGATCAGCGGCAGCCAGCACCATACCTTCCGACATGCCGAAGCGCATTTTGCGCGGCGCCAGGTTGGCGACCATGACGGTAAGCCGACCCTCGAGATCTTCGGGCTTATAAGATGACTTGATACCGGAAAACACCTGACGCGTTTCACCGCCAAGGTCGAGGGTCAGCTGTAATAGCTTATTGGCACCTTCAACATGAGCAGCTTGAATAATTCGTGCCACGCGCAGATCGACTTTGGCAAACTCATCAAAGTTGATCTCCGCTGCAATCGGGTCATCGGCCAGCGGGCCTGCAACAGGTTTGTCAGCAGTCGACACAGTCTCTTCTTTACTGGCTTCAATCTTGTTTTTTTGATCTGTAGGAGCGCCTCCTTTGGACCAGTCCTCTTTATCTAGCATTGTAAGAATCGCCGGATTTGGAAACTTTTCTAGTGTCGATTCTTGAAGAATTCTAAGGAATATGGTCACGCTATTTTTTCCACCAAAATAATTATCTGAATCAATATCGTGATTTCTCAGCATGTCATATCCAGTTTTAGCTATCGCTTTTGCTTCGGTCTCGATTATGGAAATTCTTTTTCTTATGTTTTTAAGGATATTCTTAAAGTCTGAAAGCTCTAATTCACTCAGCTGATCGATTAAATACTGATCGTTTTCATTTAAAGTGATTTTGGAAAAGTCAATAAAATGTCTTTTAATGTTCCAACTTTTATCTTCATTGAGTTGCGAAATAAGGAAGTCAGTAAGCCACTCGGCAAGCAAGTCGTTTGTGGCAGATTCTTCAAGTAAATTATTTATCGCTTCTTCTAATAATTCAAGCTCATCTAACTCAACTTCGGCACTAGACGATACCCCTAAATCTTGCGCGAAAGTTTGGATCAGTCGATAATTGAATTTATCAATGGTACTCACAGAAAAACTCGAATAGTTATGCAGGATATATTTCAGTAACTTTTCTGACCGTTTTTTTATTTCATCTTCTGAGAGTTTTAGTTTTTTTGATGCGCAGAGCGATTCAAGTAATGCTAAGTTCTTCCCAGAAATAGGTCCATTGGCGAATGCATGCAAGCTATCCAAGATCCTGTCTTTCATTTCTTGTGCTGCTTTATTAGTAAAGGTTAGCGCCAGTATATTTCTCACCAACTCTGGCTTATCTGATATTAAAGCAAGTGTTAAAAAATCCTTTACTAGAGTAAAAGTTTTACCTGAACCTGCCGATGACTTGTATACTGATAGCTGCATTTGAACGATAAATTGATCGTCCGCTAATATAAGTTTTCTAGCTGTTCAAATTCATTAATTTCGTTTTCTACTCAATGAAAAATTTAAGTCTATTCTTATTATTTTTATCGGTAACGCTCAGTTCGAAAGGTCAAGAGGCAATTACCACTTTTGGCATTACTTATAAGCCAATGTTGTCAGGTGGATTTATAAATGAAAGTGATAACGTTACAAGCGAAAGTGGTGTGGAGTATGTAGTTCCAAAGCAATTTGGATACAACCTTGGAATGGTTATTCGCAAGGGTTTTAATAGAACTTTTAGCTTAGAAACAGGTATTACCTATACGCAGAGAAATTTTTCGCTTCAGTTAACTGAGGAAGATAGAAATTTTGACTTCAAACAAGATTTTGGAGTTGTTGGTTATGAAATACCAGTTCTAGGCCTAGTTTATATCCAGCTGGATCAACGAATTTTCATGGATGCCTCGTTTGGCGGGGGATTGGATATTTTCCCCAGTGATGTAGCCTTGTTTTCAGAAGGAAATCAAGTTATAATGGAAGGTCGCAGAAATAGTTGGATAGTAGCTTTTTTATCGGCGAATATTGGTTGGGAGTATCGGACTCCTAAATCGGGAATTTTTTATATTGGAGGAACTTTTCACCGGCCATTTATTCCTATTTATAGTTTCTTAATGGAATACGATTACGATGCCCAAGATCCTCTTGTTGAACCTGTTCGATTGAATCAAATCGTAAATGGCAACTACTTAACTCTTGATTTTAGATATTTCTTTCATGAAGACCCGGAAAAAAAAATAAAAAGAAAGAAGAAAAGATAGTTTAGCTTTTTTTCCAAAAGAAAGGAGTCAAAAGCACTAAAACGGTAAACAACTCTAAGCGACCTAATAGCATAAGAAACGATAAAAACCACTTGCCAACTGAAGGAATACTAGCGTAACTGTGAACGGGTCCCACATCACCAAGACCAGGTCCAATATTGCCAATACAAGCTATTGAAGCGCCAATTGCGGTTTTGAAGTCTAAACCCAAACTAGCCATAAATACTGCTCCAAAAATGAAAATAATCAAGTACAACAAGAAGAAAGAAAGTACATTGAAAACTATATCATTTGAAACTGCCTTATTGTTGAGTTTTACTGGTATAATTGCGGAGGGGTGAATTAGTTTTTTGAGTTCTAGAATACTGTTTTTAAGTATTACTAAATGCCTGACAACTTTAACTCCGCCTGAGGTGCTTCCCGCAGATGCTCCCATAAACATTAACCAAAAGAAAATTACAGTTACTACCGGAGTCCAAGTTGTGTAATCGGCAGTTACAAAACCTGTTGTAGTTCCAATAGCAAGAACCATGAAAAACCCTTCAGTTATTGCTGATGAAATACTGTAATCATTTAGTGTATAAATTAAAACCGACACCATTAAGCTACTTCCGATAGCCGCTAATGCGTAATACTTGAATTCTTCATTATTTACAAGTCGTTTAAAATTCCCTTTTAAAGCGAAATACGTCACCGTAAAATTTACCCCTGCAACAAACATGAAAATGGTAATTATCCAATGTATGTAAAGCGATTCATAGTGCGCAATACTTGCGTTTTTTGTGGAAAAGCCTCCAGTAGAAACGGTTGACATTGCATGATTAATTGCATCAAATATTGTCATCCCTCCAACTATTAAAAGCACAGTTTGCAGCCCAGTTAATAGCACATAAATTGCCCAGAGTCGCTTTGCAGTTTCTTTAATTCTAGGGTGTAATTTGTCGGCACTTGGACCTGGAGACTCTGCTACAAAAAGCTGCATTCCGCCAATTCCAAGAATAGGCAATATGGCAATAGTAAGAACGATAATGCCCATTCCTCCAATCCAATGCGTTATTGAGCGCCAGAACAAAATGGACTTAGGTAAAGTTTCTATTTCATTCAATATCGTTGCTCCAGTTGTCGTGTATCCAGATATTGTTTCAAAAAAGGCATCAGTAAATAGAGGTATATATCCTGAGATGAAATAGGGGAGAGAGCCTGTGAAAGCTAACATGAGCCAACCCAATGTTACAATAAGGTAACCTTCTCTTTTTTTAATTACTTTTTGATGCTTGCGAGTAATGAAAAGCAGTATTGAGCCTAATCCAAAACAGACTAAACCCGATTTAATGAAGGCGTAAATTACAGGTTCACCATAAATAATGGAAACAGGAATACACAGCAACATAAATAATCCATTGATGGCCGAAAGCAATCCAAGCACATTGAGGACAACTCCCCAATTTAGCAACGTATTATTTGAAAAAAGCTTCAACTTTCTTAACTGAGCCTGGAAGGCAAAAAACAATTAATTTATCGTGGGGCTCAGCCTTAAATTCGCCCATAGTAATCAGGGTTTTCCCTTTTCGAACAGCTCCTCCGATTACGGCAGATTTTGGGAAATTCAATTCTCGAATACTCTTACGCGTAATTTTAGACCCTGGCATTACTTCGTAATCGTAGATCTCAGCATTTAGGCCCCTGAGCATTGTTGAGCTAATCACATTTCCTTTCCTGACATATTGGAATATGCTACTAGCAGCAATTATTTTTTTATTGATAAATACATCAATTCCAACCGTTTTGGACAGATGTATGTATTCCATGTTTTCTACTAACGCAATGGTTTTTGCGACACCATGCGCTTTGGCTACTAAACAGGACATGATATTGGTCTCACTGTTTCCGGTAACTGCTATAAAAACACCCATTTGTTCGATGTTTTCTTCTTCAAGAAGCTCTACATCTCTGCAATCGCCATTAATAACTAGAACATTGTTTAATTGATCAGCTAGCTCAAAAGCTTTTTCCTTGTCTTGTTCAACCAACTTTACATTATAGTCTTTACATAACGCTTTGCACGTTTTAACTCCAATCTTACTGCCGCCTAATACCATTACATTTTTAAATGCAACCGACTTATTTCCAGTGAGGTTAAGGACAGGTTGAATGCCTTCTTTTTGAGCAATGAAATAACAATCATCTCCTTTCTGTATCAAAGTATCCCCCCTAGGGATAATTGTTTCACCGTTCCGATGCAGAGCAACCGCCATGAAATTTAAACTTGGGTTTAAATCAGCAGCTTGACGAATGGTTTTTTGAATTATTGGAGCTTTATCTCCTAGGTGAATTCCAATTAGATTTAATTTACCTTTTTCAAACTGAAAAGCATCTGTAAAGGCCGACTGTTTTACTAAAAACTCGATTTCTTCCACCGCAAGTTTTTCAGGAGAAATCAAAGAGTCAATTCCTAGAGTGTCAAACTTTAGACGATCGTAATTGGTAATTAACTCAGTATTGGAAATACGCGCAATAGTTTTCTTTGCGCCAAGTCTTTTTCCTAATATTGAAATTGTAATATTTGTGGTTTCTGAATCTGTCGCCGCAATTAAAAGGTCGGCATTTTTTATACCGGCCTCTTCCAAAATAGCTACAGAAGTTGCATCCCCTCGAAAGATAAGTACATCAGTATGAGATTCCGCATATTTGAGACGCTTCTTATCAAGATCAACCAAGATAATGTCTAGCGATTCGTTAGAAAGAAGTTTAGCTAAGTGAACACCAACTTCACCAGCACCAGCAATAATAATTTTCATTTAGCTTTCTTCAATTGTGCTGCAAATCTAAATGGTTTGTTTGTTTTCAATACTTTATCGACGAAATAAGTTTTTAAATTTTACACCCTTTAAAGGCCAAAATGAAAATTGCAAAAACACCTGTTGTCAACGATTTATTTATTAGTTGAGTTCCATTTCGTTTTAAACACCTTAGAGCACTATATAGAGGTTTAATGATTTCACGAAACACTGAAATAAAAAAAGCCTCTCGAAATTCGAGAGGCTTTTTTTAAAGCAAATATTTCTGAATTCCTATTTGGAGAATTTGTAATATTCTGTGCCAAAAGTTGCAATATAAACTCCTGACTGTAATTCGCTAATATCGTGAGAATAGATCGTATTTGAAGGTACTTCAAATGAAGTTGAAACTACTTTTCCTGTTAAATCAAATATTTTCAAATCTGAAACCGTTTTACCCGTTGTAAAAGTCAATTCAGTACTAGAAAAACCAATGAATGAAGAGATTTTTTGAACATTCTCAATAGAGACGTTGTCTTCTGGACGAACTATTACTTCATATGTGCTACAAGCGGTATCATTTGCTGTTGAACCACCCATACTTCCCTTAGACCAGAACACAGGCCAAGCACATATTTCGGCTCCTGCAACAGGTGTAGGAAATAGCTGATCTTTCTTTATAATAAGTTCTGCAGTATTGTCACCTGCTAGTGGAGTAACATTTTTACCTACTACCACTCCATAAGTACCTGCAGGGGTTCCGTTAATCGAAACTGCAAAAGCTATAGAGTCTGTGATGTCAATAAATCTACTTCCATGATTCTTAAATAATACACCTAGATAAACGGTATCATTTGTAAAGATGGTGTCATTTGTAACTGCTGCCCAACCAGTGTCAACTTTTGATTTTACAATGATGCTTTCCACACCCAAATCTTGAGCTGAAATATTCATGGCGAAGATTACGCCCAACGTGAGTAAACATATTTTTTTCATAGTTTTTTATTTTATATTTTCATCAAATGTAGTTACTTAGTTCGTTGAAACCATCAATTATAATAAACTCATTACAAAAGGTTTATAAAGTTAAAGTTTATCTCCACAATTTGAACAGAATTTTTGGTTTGGCTCTATGGTAGTTTTTTTGCATGAATTGCATTCTTTTAATCCTTCCTTAGGTTTAGCTTCAATTTGTTCTGTTGGTGCTTGTAAATTCAAGGATACAATTCCTGTAGCTATTATTGCATAAGCTATTATCATTGCAAAGGCAGCAATAGACTGCCCTAAGGTAGTTTGCGGAGCAATGTCGCCATATCCAACTGTTGTCATCGTTACAATCGCCCAATAAATACTCCTAGGAATACTGGTAAACCCATGCTCTGGACCTTCGACCAAAAACATTAATGTACCAATGAGAATATTAATACTCAAAACAACACCAAAGAAGACGGTAATTTTTTGTCGATTTAACCGAAAGCCCTCTAAAAGAGCAGTTGCCTGACCTACATACGTAGAAAGACCTAATATTCTGAAGACTCTAAGTAACCTAAAAGTCCTAATGGTTTGCAGGTAATGAGAACCGGTCATAAAAATACCGAGATATGTTGGTAGAATGGAGAGCAGGTCTATGATGCCAAAAAAGCTAGTAATATATTTTAATGGATTTCTGGCCGAATAAACTCTTAGTAAATATTCGACACTAAAAAAAAATGTGAAGCCCCATTCTAAACTGGTTAAAATAAATCCATATTTGTTTGCAATAGAACCAACGCTATCGATCATTAATACAGCAACACTAGCTAGTATAAAAAACAATAAAATAATATCAAAAGCCTTTCCCGCTGCTGTTGTGTGGCCGAAAATTATTTCGTGAATTTTATTTTGTAATTGCGTTGTTTCTCGTTCCTTCATAATGGAAGCGCAAGTATAATGAAGTTCATTAAATGGGAATGAAACCTTTGAGATGAAAAAAGGGACCTAAGGGTCCCTTTTAAATGCGGAATTAATAAATTATTAACTACAAAAACAAATTACTCCGCAAGTACCATTACCTTGTTTTTCAGCACCTCAACTACTCCGCCTTGTACTTCAAAAGATTGCTCACCTGCTGTTGTTGTAACAATAATATTGCCTTTTTTGAGAGCAGCAATCATTGGAGCGTGGTTATTCATTACTCCAAAAGAACCATCTTTTCCTGGAAAATTTGCGAGTGAAGCCTCACCACTGAAAATACTCTTATCTGCTGTTAATATTTCTATTTCCATAATTAAATATGCTAGTTAGCGTATAAACGACTAGTCCATTGCAAGCATTTGCTCTCCTGCTTCAATAGCCTCTTCAATGCTACCTTTCAGGTTAAATGCTGCTTCTGGGTATTTATCAACTTCACCGTCCATAATCATATTGAAACCTTTGATTGTTTCATCGATAGAAACAAATACTCCAGAAAGCCCAGTAAACTGCTCTGCTACGTGAAATGGCTGAGATAGAAAACGTTGAACTCTACGCGCTCTATGAACTGCTAATTTATCTTCTTCAGATAATTCGTCCATACCTAGAATCGCAATAATATCTTGAAGTTCTTTATAACGTTGCAAGATTTCTTTTACTTTCTGAGCGCATTTGTAATGCTCTTCTCCCACGATTTCTTCAGTAAGAATTCTAGACGTAGAATCTAACGGATCTACTGCTGGGTAAATTCCAAGTTCCGCGATTTTTCTTGAAAGTACAGTTGTTGCATCAAGGTGAGCAAAGGTAGTAGCCGGTGCAGGGTCTGTAAGGTCATCTGCTGGTACATATACCGCCTGAACCGAAGTAATAGATCCGTTTTTTGTTGACGTAATACGTTCTTGCATAGCTCCCATTTCCGAAGAAAGAGTAGGTTGATAACCTACTGCAGAAGGCATACGACCAAGAAGTGCTGAAACCTCTGAACCTGCCTGAGTAAAACGGAAAATGTTATCGATAAAGAAAAGTATATCTCTACCCGCTCCACTTGCATCGCCATCTCTATAATATTCAGCCAGAGTAAGTCCTGATAAAGCCACACGAGCACGTGCTCCTGGAGGTTCGTTCATTTGGCCGAATACGAAAGCGGCTTTTGATTGTTTCAGTTGGACTGGATCTACCTTAGAAACATCCCAACCGCCTTTTTCCATTGACTCCATGAAAGCGTCACCGTATTTGATAATACCTGATTCTAACATTTCACGTAATAAATCGTTTCCTTCACGAGTTCTTTCTCCAACACCAGCAAATACTGAAAGACCATCATGTCCTTTTGCAATGTTGTTAATCAGTTCTTGAATAAGCACTGTTTTACCAACACCTGCTCCACCAAATAATCCAATTTTACCACCCTTAGAATAAGGCTCAATTAAGTCAATTACCTTTATTCCAGTAAATAACACTTCTGATGCTGTAGATAAATCTTCAAACCTAGGAGCTTCTCTGTGGATTGGACTGCCGTTTGTTTTGTCAATTGGACCAATACCGTCAATGGTATCACCCACAACATTAAAAAGACGCCCATTTATTTCGTCGCCTATAGGCATCTTTATTGCAGCGCCCGTGGCAGTTACTTCTAAACCTCTACGAAGACCATCAGTGGCCTCCATAGAAATGGCTCTAATGGTGTCTTCTCCAACGTGCTTTTGACATTCAAGAACAATTTGAGCTCCAGTTTCTGTAGTTACGGTAAGCGCATCGTATATATTCGGAAGTTCAGCGCCTTCTGAATTAAATATTACGTCGATTACGGGTCCGATTATTTGTGATATTTTCCCTACTTGTGTAGACATTTTAAATGGAATAAATAGTTAAAAATCCGTGTGTTAAAATCAGCGGCAAAAGTATAAAATCCAAACCTAAAATTTAAAGGACTTTCAATATTTATATATGTCTATTTTTGCGGACTAATTTATTGATGTTAATTACTTTATTATAGTTCTGTAAATCAGTATTATATGTAATTTGTATCGTTAACAAATAACATTACTTTAAGATTTGAAAGTCTACTCGAATATTGAAGAATTTGAGCCAAGGGAGAATTTAGTAGCCACAGTAGGTACTTTCGATGGTGTTCATCTTGGCCATTCTTACATTTTAAATTGTCTCAAAGCCGAGTCAGAAAAAATTAATGGAGAGTCGGTTTTATTGACTTTTTATCCACACCCAAGGATGGTGTTATTCCCAGAGAATAACGATTTGAAAATGCTGAACACGCAAGAGGAGAAAATTGAATTGTTGGACCGGTCTGATTTAGATCATTTGATTATTCACCCTTTTAGTCGAGAATTTTCAAGATTAAATTCAGTTGAATTTGTTAGAGATGTCTTGGTGAATCAAATTGGAATTTCAAAACTTATAATTGGTTACGATCATCATTTTGGAAGAAACCGTGAAGGAACTTTTGAGGACTTGTTAGAATTAGCAAATTTATACGACTTTGAAGTTGAGCAGATAGAAGCGCAGGAATTTAAGGACACTCAAGTAAGTTCAACAAAGATTAGAACTGCGATTGAGGAAGGCGATATGAAAACGGCCAGACATTTTTTGGGCTATCCTTTTATGATTTCGGGTAAAGTTGTTCGAGGTGCTGGTATTGGCCGCACTCTTGGTTTTAAAACAGCTAATATTGGAATAAAGGATCGCTTTAAAATAATTCCAGATAATGGCGTTTATGCTGTACTTGTAAATATCAAGGGAACGAGTTATAAAGGAATGTTGAATATCGGAGTTCGACCTTCTATAAAAGATGCTGGTGGGCGGTCAATAGAGGTGCATATTTTTGAAATGGATGAAGATTTGTATGGTCTTGAAATAAGTGTAAGTTTATTAGAGAAAATTAGAGAGGAAAAGAAATTTGAAAACATTGATTTACTTAAGCAACAATTGGAATTTGACAAAGCGAAATGCGAAGCTATTTTATCTTAGTGCGCTAGCATTTCTCCTTTCAATTCAAAGCTTTGGGCAAGAATTACTTACCCTCGATCAACTCGACACGGTAAGGGTGTTTACTTCAATAGAAGAGGCTACTAAGCGACCCCTAGAGGTATATCGTCTTGAGCTGAAAAAAGAGAAGCTAAAAGAAATTCCTTCTGAGATTTATCAATTTAAAAACCTGCAATACCTAGACCTTTCCAAAAATAAAATAGACACTTTTCCTGCTCAATTGGCTGAGCTTACTTATTTGCAGGTTCTTAATTTGAGCAGAAATGAACTGAATTATTTGACAGAAGCGATAGGAAACTTAACCAACCTTATTGTTCTTCGAGCTGGTAATAATTATTTATGGGAAATTGACAAATCCATAGGGAATTTAAAAAGACTGGAAATACTAGATTTATGGGCTAATCGATTAATAATTCTACCAGAGACCCTGCAAGATTTAAAGACTCTAAAAGAGATTGATATGCGGGTTAATCCTGTGAAACGCGAAGTTCAAGAAGAACTTCAGGAGTACCTGCCCAATTGTGTAATGCACTTCTCAAATGACTGCAATTGTTATTAGGATAAGAGATGTAGTAAATCGCACTTGTACCTATGATTTGTTTTTCATTTCTATCTTTACTTCGAAGTGAAAAAGTACACTTTCATATTTATTGCGGTTTTGTTATCTCAATTTGTTGATGCCCAACATTTTGATAAACAGCAGTATTGGAAAAAGTATCGTCATGAATTAATTGGGGGTATTGGACTTTCAAATTATTTAGGTGAATTAGGCGGAGGGTCTGGAGAAGGTAAACCTTGGCTATTGGATATGGAGTTTTCTCAATTTAGAGTCTGTTATGGTTTATCGTACCGATTCAATATTGCGTATAGGTCTGCCCTTAGGGTTTCTGGTTTTTATGGAAATGTCAGAGGTTCTGACGCACTTTCGGTTGATGTAACAAGAAAATATAGAAATCTGTCATTTCAGTCTAAAATTTATGAAGGAGGATTTCTCTATGACTTTTATATTCTAAGAGCAAAACCGGGCCATTTGTACAATATCAAGGGCATTCAAGGAATGCGTTCCTTTCCCATAGAAGTTATTGCATATGGCGGGGCGGCTTTCTTCTATTTCAATTCAACAGCCGATGGAAATGCTCTCCTGCCTTTGCGCACCGAAGGTCAGGGGCTTGAAGGAGGATCTGCTCCATACGCTCCATTTTCTATTTCTTTTCCAGCTGGTATTCAAGTGAATTATACCTATAAAATGTGGTTGAAGTTTGGGTTAGATTTTAGTTACCGATATACGCTAACTGATTACATTGATGATGCTAGCACGGTATATTATGATAATGCAAAATTGAGTCAAGAGCTTGGTGCAGCATCAGCTCAATATGCTGATAGAACGGATAGAAGTAATCCGGACTGGAGTTCTAAAGGAGCTCCTAGAGGAAACCCAAAGAATAATGATCACTACTTTAGTATTTCAGCTATTGTGAGTTACAATTTTGGTAATTTGGTGAGCAAAAAGACAAAGCGACCGGGAGGAAAGCATTCCTTTAAAAAACGAGGAAGTAGGGCTAAATTCTAACTCCTTCTTACTTTAACTTTTCATTGTTTTTATGTCGATCTTTATCCCGTTTCGTTTTGTTATCCATGCGTTTTTCGAAGGCCTTTGTAAGGTCAATTCCAGTTTGGTTTGCCAGACAAATTAGCACGAACAATACATCTGCAAATTCTTCTCCTAAATCTTTGTCCTTGTCGGACTCTTTTTCACTTTGTTCACCGTATCGCCGGGCTATAATCCGCGCAACTTCTCCAACTTCTTCAGTTAACTGAGCCATATTGGTCAGTTCATTAAAGTACCGAACACCAATGGTGTTTATCCATTCATCAACCGTTTTTTGTGCTTCTTCTATTGTCATTTTATAGCGTTTAATTGTTCGGCAATCGATTTTGCAATAATAGTTCTACCATTTTGATTGTAGTGTTCTGTTGGGAAGTCTCGATCAGTAAAATCCATATGGTCAACCTTTTCAAGGTTATCCACTACCCAGACATTTTTCTTAGGAAAATGGTACCGATTTATGAGAAAATCACGATTTGCGCTCATTAAATCAGTCAGTTCAGTCCCTATTAGCGTTTGAGCTTCTTGAACATCTTCGGGTAGTATGTGAAATATTAAGTTAAGTTCTTTCAGTTTTGCTAGTTCTACAATTTTGTCAAAATCTCTTAGCCTAAGATGTTCTTCATCGATTACAAAAGCGTAACTCTTAATATAGTGATCTGCCAATTGCCTTTTAGGGTTTCTCCAATCACCATACTTTTCTACCGCACACCAATTTTCTATATTGTTTTTAGGGAAATCATAAGGGAGTTTCCAATTGGAAAAGTACTCGAATCGTTTTTTTTCTAATTCCCTTTTAGTTTTTATTGGATAGTTTTTTAACGCAACATTTAATCGCGCCATCAGAGGCGGATTTGGCTTATACAACGCAGCGAACTGTTGTAATGCATTTTCATTAATATCAGTTAACCACTCGGGACTAAAGCTTCTTATGTTCATAGCCACAATAATTCCTTCAATTTGATGCTTCGGAATGTGCTTAATCAATTCTTTGAATACTCCAGCATGGTGCGCTCCTTCTGCAATAGATTTAATACTTTTATCACAGTAGTTCATTGCTAAAATACTAACCCTAGTGGTGTCTGCATCATTAATTGGGTCAAACGTATAATCGCTACTTGCTGAAAAAAACAAGTAATCAGCGTTTATGGAATGATTTAATCTGGATAGCAGTATTCCTTCTTTTTTTAAAAAATTATAATGAAAATAGCGTTTGTAGATAAGTGCCGTAGCACTTATAATAATAGCTATAAGCAATAGACGAAGGGCTATTTTTTTTGCTATTTCCATTAGAATTGAAAATAGATAAAAGGGTGATTCGTAGTTCCCGAAAACGAAAGGATGAAAAAGAGAACAACAGCGTAACCGGACCAACGAATAACAAAAGGTGTTCTATCCAAAAGTTGATTAATTTTTTCTTTTCTGAATACTACTTCTAGCAGAACAAAAAGTGCAAATGCCAAGATGAGTTCAATAGGAGTTTCTATGATTTTAGGTGCTTTTGAAATGTTCACACCTAAAAGGACATCCCATGCATTATTTAAATCACTTGCTCTAAAGAATAGCCAAGCAAATGAAACCACTAGGTAAGTTTTAAGCCAGTAAATCGGTTTTAAAAAGGGGCTATTTGGGAGGCGAACAAACCGCTCCAACAGATAGAAAACTCCGTGAATCGCTCCCCAAATTAAAAAGGTGTAATTTGCACCATGCCAAATTCCGCTTAAAATAAATACCACAAGAATATTGCGAATCCAAATGAACTGATTCACCTTGCTCCCGCCTAGTGGAACAAAAACATAATCTCTAAACCAAGTGCTTAAACTAATGTGCCATCTTCTCCAAAAGTCTTGAATCGAATTAGCAAAATAGGGGGTTTTGAAATTCGTCATTAATTCAACGCCCATGCATTTAGCTGCTCCAATTGCAATTAATGAGTAGCCACAAAAATCAGCATATATCTGCCATCCAAAGCCTAAAATACCCGCCCATTTAGTGGACAAAGAATAGGAGAGCGGAGTCTCGAAAATTGAATCCACTAAAGGTGCTAGATTATCAGCAATTACCATTTTCATAAAGAAGCCATATAGCATTAATCGAGCCCCATGAGAAAGATTTTTATACGTCAAGATATGTTTTGAGGTGAGTTGGGGTTGTAGGTGATCGAACCGTTCAATTGGTCCGGCAACTAATTGTGGAAAGTAGCTAACGTAAAGTGTAAACTTCCCCAAATGTTTTTCTGGTTTGATTTTGTTTTTAAAAATATCGATGGTGTAACCCATAGTTTGAAAGGTGTAGAATGAAATTCCTACGGGCAAGTCGAAGGATAAAAAACCCAATAATTGTTCTTTTCGCCAATCGGGAATTGGAGCGAAGGGTAAAGTGAGGTTAGCTAAAAATGAACCGTACTTAAAAAACAGAAGCATACCCAAATTACAGGATAAACTCACTAATAAATATTTCCATCTTTTATGCGTGTTATCTGTCTGGCTCAATTGTTTTGCCACATAAAAGTCAACCAAGGTTGAAATGACGATTAGGCTAAGAAATTCAATTTTCCAAGATCCGTAAAATATATAACTAGCAACCAGCAGTAATAGCCAACGCCATTTGTAGTTAACTAAATAATATACCGCAATAACTAGCGGAAAAAAAACAAGAAACTGAACGGAGTTAAAAAGCACTTATTCCTTGTTTTTAGTATCAATAATTAAGGTTACCGGCCCATTGTTTACCAGCTCAACATTCATATCGGCCCCAAACTCGCCGGTTTGAACATTTCCTTGGATAAGAGAAGCAAACAAATCTCTTGTTTCTAAGTACAGTTTTTCGGCGTAATCTGGCGAGGCAGCCCTAATAAAAGAAGGGCGATTTCCTTTTTTTGTTTTTGCATGCAGGGTAAATTGTGATACTAAAATAATATCTCCCTTCACTTCATTTATTGAAAAATTGACATTTTCGTTTTCATCTGAAAATATGCGCAGTTTGCTAACTTTTCCTGCAAACCATTTGGCATCTTCAATAGTGTCTTCTTGTTCAATTCCAAGCAAAATAACCAAGCCGTTTTTTATGTTGGCAATGCTTTTACCGTTCACCGAAACTGAGGCGCTACTCACACGTTGAATTACTCCTCGCATGACTTAGTTTAATTCTTTTAATGGAAGTTTATTAATAACAACTAGTGGCCCAGGGCAGTATGCCTCATGGCAGTTCTTGCAGTTGGTTATTAAGCGATTGTAGTTTGATATTCTTTCCTTTTCACTTGTGTTTTGATACTCCTTTAATTGGGTAAGAAACCCATTTCCATATGCATCAAATACTTCTCCTTTATTAGACTCATCTGTTTGTTTGGCAATTAGTAAATTTTCATATTTAGATGTCCAATCTATGGCCGAATGTTCCCCAGTTAAAAGAAGTATTCTCTCAGCTTTAGTGTCGTTATAGAGTGTTCGCATGAGCACCGAAAGTTCACTTTGCTTATTGGGGTTATTAATCCTTACAGCTTTAGAAACATCTAGGATTTCTTCTTTTTCTTCATTCGTTGAATCATTACAAGCATTCAAAAATGCAAGTAAGAAACAGAGACTTAAAACAAGAAACGACTTAATACGCATATAAAAATTAGGCCTTAATTATTTCTACTTCTACAAATTTTGAAACTGGAGTTTGACTTTTATTCGCCACACTTTTTAAAGGCACCAGCACATTAGCTTCAGGAAAGTAGGTTGCAATGCAACCTTGAGCAATATCGTAGGGGATCATCTTGAAGTTTAATGCTTCACGGACTTCCCCATAAAAGTGGCTTTTTAAATGCACATCATCGAGTTTTTTGAGACCCAGTTCTTTCATGTCTATTGGGTTTGCCAATACAACTCGTCTCTCATTATAAATGCCTCTGTAGCGATCGTCCATACCGTAAATTGTGGTATTGTATTGATCGTGTGACCGAATCGTCATCATGATTAAATGTCCTTTTTTAACCTGCTTATTTGGCAAGGGGTTTATCGTAAATCGAGCTTTACCCGTAGCTGTTTTAAACAAACCCTTTCGAGCACCATTTGGTAAATAGAAGCCTCCCGACTGTCTAACTCTTTCGTTATAATCAGTAAAACCGGCTATGGTAGCTTCAATGTGGTTTCTAACCGAGTCATAATTTAGGATCATTTCTGACCAATTTATTGGAGAATTTTCACCAAAAGTGGAGTTAGCCACTCCTGCGATTATTGCAGGTTCACTTTTAAGATTATTTGATGCCGGCGGGAATTTACCCGTACTTCTATGAACCACTCCCATTGAGTTTTCCACCGAGATAAATTGCAACCCGCTTTCTTGTGTATCACTTTCTGTTCTTGATATACAAGGTAAAAGAATAGACTCTTTTCCCGGAATAAGATGCGATCGATTTAGCTTGGTAGAAACATGAACAGTTAGTACACAATTTTGCAAAGCTTCAGCCGTATAATTAGTATCTGGCGTTGCAGATACAAAGTTACCGCCCATAGCCATAAAGATTTTTACCTTCTGGTTGTGCATAGCTTCAATGCAGTCAACCACATCATAACCAGCTTCCTTTGGGGTATTGATCCCAAAATGTTTATCCAAACTTTCAAGAAATTCTGGTTTTGGCTTTTCCCAAATCCCCATAGTTCGATCGCCTTGCACATTGCTATGTCCACGAGCAGGACAAGTGCCAGCGCCTGGTTTTCCAATACTTCCTTTTAGTAGCAGAGTATTTACGATTTCACGCACATTTTCAACACCATTTTGCTGTTGCGTAATGCCCATTGCCCAGCAAATAATTATCTTTTTGTTCTTGATTAATAGTTCGGCAAATTGTCGCACTTGAGCTTCATCAACTCCTGATTGCTGAATGCATTCTTCAAAATTTGTTTTTTCAAGATCAGCTATTAATTCTTCGTAACCGTCACAGTGTTTTTTAATAAAGTCAAGGTCAAATACTTTTCCAGGATTGGATTTTTCGGCTTCAAGCATTAGTACACAAGCAGCTTTTAATACTGCAACATCACCGTTTATTTTTACTTGTAAGTACAAATCGGTTAACTTCTCACCACCTTTTAACATGGCCATTGGATCTTGCGGATCTGCAAAGGCTTCATTGCCGGCTTCGGGAATAGGGTTTACACTTACTATTTTCCCTCCATTTTTTTTGCACTTTTCCAATGCAGACAGCATTCTAGGGTGATTTGTGCCCGGGTTTTGGCCCATAACAACAATTACCTCGGCTTCATGCAAATCTTCAAGTGTTACTGAGCCTTTTCCTATGCCAACAGTTTCGCCCAATCCAACGCCACTTGATTCGTGACACATATTGGAGCAATCGGGTAAATTGTTTGTGCCAATTTGACGAGCAAGCAATTGGTACATATACGCCGCTTCATTACTCGTTCTGCCCGATGTGTAAAAAACAGCCTCATGAGGGCTACTGAGTGATTTCAGTTGACTTCCAATTTTATTGAAAGCCGCTTCCCATGAAATAGGGGTGTAGTTGTTTGATCCCGCTTCTAGAATCATAGGTTCCGTTATTCGGCCTTGCTTTCCGATCCAAAAATCAGATTGCCTACTCAAATCTTCGATGTTGTTTTTTTTGAAGAACTCAGCATCAACGCGCTTTAATGTAATTTCTTCAGCAATGGCTTTTACGCCATTTTCACAATATTCACCAAGAGTTGAGCGCTTTCCGTCGGGATCTGGCCAAGCGCAACCGGGGCAGTCAAAGCCATTTTTTTTGTTCATTCGGTTAAGGACCTTAATCCCTTTAAAAATTCCGACTTCACGCTTCAAATGTTTCAAAGAAGAAATGACAGCGGGTATTCCGGCTGCATAATTTTTCCTTCCTGTTAGCCTGATTTTGCCATATTTATCAGCAGGAACAGCTGTAACGGAGCGCTTTTTAAAATTATTTGTCGTCATATGCCTTTTAACTAATAGCCGATATTAAATCAATAATTTGGTTTGACTCATTTTTCAAACTAATCCAACATGGATAATCACCACTTCTACAAATGTAACAAACGGGTTATTATTACATTGGAAATTGATTTTCAAAATAAAAAAGATTCGAACTGACGATATAAATGAAAATAAGGCATATGATAATTAGAGAAATAACTAATCTTCTTAAACTATTATCAGTCCATCAATCTTTTAAAATTCATATTTCTTACAAAGTAGATGTTGTTTTCTTTTTCTGCAAATCTGATATTATAGCATCGCCATTTTATCCATATTAAAAGCGGATAACAGTGGAAGATTTTCGGTACTTTATTGCTTTGTAAATAGCCTAATCCTTTAGTTTCTGCACTACCTAATGGCGCCTTCCACCACTGTAAGTCATAGCTTCACCTTTTCCAAAACTGTAGCTGAGCCCAAGCACAAAAAAGCGTCCTCGAATGGAATTGTTGTACAAGTAAAAGTTAGGTTGACTTATATAGTTCTCTTGTTTTCTAGAGGCAAACACATCGCGCACTCCTGCACTAATGACGGCTTTTCCTTCTCCAATTTTTTTGCGAATGCCGATATTTAAAACTGCAAATCCAGACTGTTTTCCTTGAACAGTTTTCACTCGGGATTGGTAATCGCCTCTAAGTTCAAAATCAATTTTTGCAGGTAGCTTAAACTTTGTGGTGAGCTGAGTAGACCATTGATCGCCAGTAAAATCAAAATTTTGATTCTGAAAACTACCTTGACGCATGAAGTAACCAAAATTAAAATCTCCGTTTAAGGTGAACCACTTTATTGGAGTGTATTTACCATTGACCTCTAGTCCTGTTTTGTTGCGTTGTCCAATATTCTCAGGAACAGTAACGTTTGCGTTGTTTTCGAAAAAAGAAATACGTTCTATGACATTGGTGGTGTACAGGTTGTAGATACTCGCATTCAATGATATTTTTTCCAGAATAAAGATTCCGGTTATTTCGTAGGAATCGGCATATTCGGCTTGTAAGTTCGGGTTTCCACGGCGTATATTGTAGATATTTCTAATGTTAAAAAAAGGATTTAGGTCCCAGAGTCTCGGGCGATAAATACGCCTTGAATATCCCGCCTGAAACGAAACCATTTTAGTTAGTTTGTAAGAAGTGTGCACCGATGGGAAAAGGTTAGTGTAGTCTTGCGTATTGTTTTCATTGGTGGTTGTTAGGATAGTATTCAAATCGGTGTTTTCAACTCGTAGCCCCAGCTTTGCTCCCCACTTTTCTCCTTCGTAAGAACCCGTTCCATAAATCCCAAGCACCTTTTGGTCAAATTCGAAATTGTTAGTGGTAGCAGGGTCAATCACAAATACCTTATCGATTTCATTGAGCACTGAATAGTCGTTTCCCACATCATTCATCTCATACATACCACCAGTTTCGAGGGTCACTTTTGTGGAAATGGGATTGCTGTAATCTGCTTTGAAGGTAAAGTCTCGTTGATAAAAGTTGGTGGCTGTTTTTTGGTTCGGGTCAGTTATTAATCCTTCAATAGGAATGTTGTTAAATTCAGAAGATTGCTCTTTTCCAAAGAATTTTCCCAGCGTACTCAATTGTAAGGTATGCTCCTTGTCATTTTTAAATTCTTTTTCGTACTGTAAATCGTATTGGTACTTTGGGTTTGCTGCAGTGGTAGTTTCGTCTCTTGTATAACGTCCAATTACGTTTTTATTGGCGTCTGTTAATGTGAAGTCGGTAGACGAGGGTTGGTCTTCATCTTCAAATGCATACCTGCCCGATAGCGTCAATACATTGTATTTGTTGATGTGATAATCGGTTCCTAAGGTAATGTTGTAGAATTTTTCATTGCGGTATTCTATGCCTTCACTCAAAATAGTTGTTCCTGTAGTTTTATTGTAATTTACGCTTTCATTGTATCGCGGTAAGGAGCGATATCCAGCACCCATTTGCGTAAATAAATTGAACTTTTCGGTACGTCGATTTAGACTTATTCCAATACTGTTATTGTGCGGGTAGCCAACGTTTACCGAACCAGAGCCATTGAATCCTTTTTTCTCATCTTTTTTGAGTACAATATTTATTATTCCCGAGCTGCCTTCAGCTGAGTATTGTGCAGATGGATTTGTAATTACTTCAATACGTTCAATCATATCTGACGAAATACTACCTAAGGCATTGGCGCCTTCATCTGACATTACAGAAGGTTTGCCATCAATTAAAATTTGCACTCCAGCATTTCCACGTAAGCTAATATTGCCTTCAATGTCAACGTTTACTGAAGGCACATTATTTAAAACATCCAGCGCTCCAAGTCCTTGATTGCTTATATCACTTCCCACATTAAAGACTCTTCGATCCAATTTAAACTCTACCGTTGACCGTTCTTCGGTTACGGTAAAAGTTTCTAAATTTTTTGAGTTTTGAGTAAGCTTTAGTACTCCTAAAGATACTTTTCCCTTACTTAAATCGAGCTCAGAAACGCGCAGGTTTTCATAACCCATAAAATTAATTTCTACCAAAAAATTGGTGGAGTCAGTTTGCAGATTGAAATTTCCGCTTTCGCTTGTTATAGTTCCGGTAAAAGGTTTTAGGGTTGTTTTTGAAATAAGCGCAACCGTAGCGAAAGGAACCGGAGAACCGCTTAATTCATCGATAACTTTACCCGTTAATTGAATTTCGCTTTGTTGAGCACTGGCAACTGCAGAGACAGCAGTAATTAGGCAAAGTGAAAATATCGTTTTTAAAAAATTCAAGGTTCTATTTTGTTGAATAATGGTTGGCAAATGTCGCATGTTTTTTTGATTTAGCGGAGTACATAAAGTTTTACAACAATCTAATCGGGTTTTGGTTTAATATATTGAAATACAGGTATTTACAATGTTGATAATATAACCAAATAACAGGGTCCTTCGTTTATGAATACCACATGAGTTTCAATTTGAAATTTTACCTTAGCAGAAATAAATACTCAGGTAATGAATTCTTATAGAACACGTTTTTTGACAACAGGCTTTAAGTCGCTAATATTTGTGTTTTTTATCGGTTTAGTTGGCTGTGAAAACTCTTCCGAACTCATCAAAAACGAATGGCCTCATGAGTTTTATTTGGCGAAAAAGGCCTGTTATACGAGATATTTTTACGAGAATATGGTTAACAAAAATCAGGAGTATGAGCTGTATTGTAATGATCACTCCATGCTTTCTCTAACCAAAACGCCAGATTCAGTTTGCTATGATGACGGATTAGAAGATGGGGAGTGTTTAACGATTTCTGCTTTTGAGGAGCGATTTGGAACACCAGAGGAGTTGACTCGAATTGATCATCATAGTTTATCTTTTACTCTAGACACTGTAAAGGATTGGAATGCCATATTGGACTCAAATAATGTAGATAGTCACAATCATGGTATATTGCTGTCTTTAAAAGTTGATATGGGCGAAAAGCGTTTGTACAGTAAGAATTACAACTGTAGCAGAGTTAAACAATTTGATCCAGGTTTGATATTCGTGTACCAAGCGGAATCTAACGATAGTATTTATTTTATTGACGGAGAACCAAATTGTTTAGTTCTCGAAATGGAGTATTACGATGAAGAAGGCGAATTTGGAGGTTGGGAACAATTCTCTAGCGACATAAAAGCACTAAGAGTAGTTTACTAATTGCTTCCTTTGTCTTTTGAGTAATTGTCGATAAAATCGGCCAATTGCTCAACACCTAACTTCTTTGCAATTATCTTTTTGTTCTTATCTAATACATACACTTGTGGAGTTGAATAAATATCGTATATCGTTCTGAAATTTAGGCTATTGACTGTTGTTTTGTCTAAATAGTCGTAAGCGTTTTTATTAATTTCAGGAGTATCAGAAACATTTATAAACGTCAGTTTATGTGTTTTTACAAACGTTTTCATTCCATCAGTTTCCAATTCAGTACATACCCCAAAAACCTCTATACCTTTAGACTTATAGTCTTTGTAAAAGCTTTCCAACTTAGGAGTCGATTTTTTACAATGGCCGCAAGTGGGGCTCCAGAAATAAAGAATAGTATACTCTGCAGGTAACTTGTGTAAATCATGCCATTTTCCTGTAGTATCGGGTAAAATTATATTTGACGCTACTTTACCTAACAAAAGTGGGCGAAGCGTTGCCGCTCTATCATTAATTTTTGCAAGACCGGCACTATCTACCCAGTGTGCTTGTTCTTTTGTATAATAGTTGTCTGACATATGTACAAAAACGCCGTCCATGCCCATGATTTTTGATCGCTCAAAATGATTGGTATTCCAGTGCACAACATACTTAAACATTTCCTTATTTGGTCTTGTACGTGCAACTAACTCGTCGGCTGCTTTGGTTATAGAGTCCGGCATTTGAATAACCAATTTGGTCATATAGTATTCTAGTTTTTTGGCGAAAACAGGGGAGCGCAGCAATCTCTCGTCTGTAAAATCAACATTTTCTAAATATTGTCTTTTGTACTCTTGAAATTTCCATAGGTCGAGATTAGTTCCTTCTGGTAATTCAGGATTTTCGGGTACATCTGGTTCTTGTGATGTTAGGAATAGTTTTGCTGTAAACGTTCCTTTGTGTGTGTTTATGAATTGCTTTTTGAATTCATTTACTTCTTTGTTTACGGCCTCTAATTTTTCTTGCTCAGCCTTAATTTCATCAACTTTAGGATTTACGGTATCTGCTTTTAATGCTTGAATTTTTTTCTGAATAGGGGCTGCCTGTTCTCCCTTTTTACTCATTTCCTGCTGAAATTCATAGAATAATTTATTTTCTTCAGACACAGAAACTTTCATATCTCCTACCATATTCGCTCTTGTGGTGCTCAATACAACACTAGGCTCGGTTCCACTCACAACAATTTCAAAGTATTGTGATTTATCAGGCATTACAATTAGGTAAATTCCACCCGGAATAGAATCGGTTTCAAATTTGAATTTTCCCTTTTCTACCGCGAAAGCAGTATCGTAATAATATTGCTTTTTACCATAATAGTTTGCAAGAAAAACCAAACTATCGTCTGAGTCAGAAATGGTAAATTCAAACTGATATTTTTTGGCAACACTAGTTTTTTCTTTTTTAGCAGCACTTGTAACTAGGCTGAATAGCATTACTATCAAAAAAGTAACTGAAAGATTTTTTAAACTCATAATTATTTGTTTTTTTTAATGCACATAACATCAATTTACGAGTCTCAAAGTTGGAAGCTTAAAAGTGGTTTTCAAAATGCTTTAACAATAGTTTAACAGCGGCTTGCTATAGTTCAGCGATAATTGTCTGTTTACCAATAACTTTTTGATCTAAGTTGACTTTTATTTTAGCATTTGTTGGCAATAATAAATCGACCCGACTACCAAATTTAATGAAACCGAATTCATCACCTTGATCAATTTTGTCCTCCTCTTTCACAAAAAACACAATTCTTCTAGCGAGGAATCCTGCTATCTGTCGAACTAAAATCGAACCTTTATTGTTTTCAAATACAATCGTTGTGCGTTCGTTTTCGGTAGAGGATTTTGGATGCCAAGCAACAAGGAATCTACCGGGGTGATATTTGACGTATTTAACTTGGCCGCTTAATGGCGCCCAGTTAATGTGCACATTAAAAGGAGACATGAATATCGAAACTTGAATCCTTTCTTCTTTATAATATTCATCTTCAAATACCTTCTCGATAACAACTACTTTTCCATCTGCGGGGCTGATTATTTGCCCGTCTTTAATTTCAACTTTTCGATTTGGTACTCGAAAAAACTGGACTACAACTCCGAAAATAAAAAGGGAAAACAACCCAAATGCACCTCTAATCATGGGACTTCCTGAAAGAAACGGCGTTAGGGCTAAGTTAAAAACCAACAGACCTATAAAGGTAAATATCATGATTTTGGAACCCTCTTTGTGTAACCTCATAATCTTATCTAGAATCTAATGAATAAGTAAACAATAATAAAAGGAATTGCTAAAATAAGCGCATCAAAACGATCGAGTATTCCACCATGACCAGGTAATATGTTGCCAGAGTCCTTTAAATTAAGACTTCGCTTTAATTTTGATTCAATGAGATCTCCAGCTGTTCCTATTATTGATATGATTAAACCAATAACTATCCAGTCTAACATTGAAAGCGCGTCAGCGATAAAACTTATAATAATTGCGAATCCGACACTAAATACCATTCCTCCGATAAAGCCTTCCCATGTTTTTTTAGGCGAAACACTTTCAAAAAGTTTAGTTTTCCCAAATTTTTTCCCAATCAAATAAGCCCAACTATCATTGGCCCACATACAGAATAGAACTCCAGCGGTAATGTGCGGATAAAATTGATAATTTGGAAAGTACCTTGGATCCATCATCATGTAATTCAACAAGGCAAATGGTAGGGCGATATAAATAACTCCTAATATGGTGTATGAGATGTTAAAAAATGGATTTTTATCTTTTCGGAATAGTTCAATTAAAAACACTAAAAAGAGCAATGGCATGTTGTAAACCAAAATGCTAATATTCTCAAAGGAACTTTGAACAAACAGAAAGTTCGTGGCAAATAGAAGAATACCAACAATTACGCCCGTAAGCGTTTGTGGATTTCCTCCAGTTTTTTTAATTAATCGATAAAACTCAATTTGTCCTAGGGTACTGGCCAATAAAAATATGCAAGCGTACGTGTAGGGGCTAGCTATTGTAGAGCCGAAAAGTACAACTATAAATATTGATCCAGTTGAAAGCCGTTGTTTCAAATCACTCATCAAAGTCCATTTTTTCGATGATCTGAACGGCCATAAAGGCATTCTCCTTAGCAACAAATAGCTCTACACCAAATTGCATGTTAAGATGCAGGTGCATAGAATCTTGCTTATTAACAAAAGCAACAGGTATGTCATCTTCTGAAAGGCGAGCTTTTATCAATTCCGCTTGAATTGAGTTACTCGTCGTATATACCTTAGTCCAGTTTACTTTCATAGGCTAAGGTCCAAATGTAGTTAATCCTTTTTTTCAGAGGGAGTTACATTTTCGGAAGTTGCAGAATTGTTTTCAACGTTTTTAACTGCCTTTCCATTTTCAGATGATTTTTTCTGTTCTTCACCTGCACTAGAAGCATTATTTTCAGGTTTCACTCTCGGGTTAGCGTTTTCTTTTTCGTCAGCAGCAGCTTTTTCCTTCTTTATTTTGCGCTCTTCTGCTTCTTTAGATCTGCGTTCATCTATTTCTTTTTCTTCTTGTTCGCGTTCGATATCCCGGTCAAATGTTCTTTTACCAAAAATGGTTTCCATGTCTTCTTTAAAGATAACTTCTTTCTCGAGCAGCTGTTCAGCAACCGTATTGAGCTTATCTCTATTGGCTTTTAGTAGTGTTAAAGTGTCTTGATAGGCCTTTTCTATATACTTACTTATTTCTTGGTCAATAAGTTGTGCTGTATTTTCAGAATAAGATTTTTGAAAGGAATATTCATTTTGCCCCGAAGAATCGTAGTAAGAAACATTACCAATTTTCTCGTTTAAGCCATAATAGACAATCATACCGTATACTTGCTTTGATACTTTTTCTAAATCGCTTAAAGCACCGGTAGAAATTTTTCCGAAGACAATTTGCTCAGCCGCTCGTCCTCCAAGGGCTGCACAAATATCGTGGTTCAATTGCTCTTCAGTTGTGATTTGTCTTTCTTCGGGCAAGTACCAAGCTGCGCCTAATGACTGTCCACGAGGTACAATTGTTACTTTTACCAGCGGATGCGCATGTTCTAAAAGCCAACTAACCGTGGCATGTCCAGCTTCGTGATATGCAATTGTTTTTTTCTCAGAAGGAGTGATAATCTTATTCTTTTTCTCAAGTCCACCAACTACTCGATCTACAGCATCAATAAAGTCTTGCTTAGTAACCTGCTTCTTTTTGTTTCTTGCAGCAATGAGGGCAGCTTCGTTACAAACATTGGCTATATCTGCTCCAGAAAATCCCGGAGTTTGACGCGCTAGCAAATCAACATCTAGAGAATCATCTTTTTTGAGTGGTTTTAAATGCACTTTAAAAATTGCTTTTCGTCCATGTAAATCCGGCATATCAACAATAATTTGTCTGTCGAAACGACCTGGTCTTAGTAGAGCTTTATCTAATACATCAGCTCTGTTTGTTGCTGCTAAAATAATTACGCCAGTATTATTGCCAAAACCATCCATCTCGGTTAACAACTGGTTTAAAGTATTCTCGCGTTCATCATTCGAACCTTGCATTGCATTTTTTCCTCTGGCTCGACCAATAGCATCTATTTCATCAATAAAAATGATACTAGGCGATTTTTCTTTGGCTTGTTTAAATAAATCGCGCACACGAGATGCTCCAACTCCTACAAACATCTCCACGAAATCAGAACCTGATAATGAGAAAAACGGAACTTGAGCTTCACCTGCAACGGCCTTAGCTAAAAGCGTTTTTCCCGTTCCTGGCGAACCTATTAATAAAGCACCTTTAGGGATTCTTGCACCTAAATCAGTGTAACGTTTAGGGTTTTTAAGGAAGTCCACGATTTCTTTAACTTCTTCTTTTGCTTCTTCTTGTCCAGCAACATCATCGAAAGTTATTTTTACATTCTCATTTTCATCAAATAATCGAGCCTTTGATTTTCCAATGTTAAATATCTGCCCACCTGGACCTCCGGCTCCACCACCCATTCGGCGCATAATAAATAACCAAATAGCAACCATAACTGCAATTGGAATTAGCCAACCTAAAGCATCTCGGCCCCAATTTTCTTCAGTTCTGTATTCGTACTTAAAATCGTACTTTTTACTAAAATCGGCTAATTCTTCATCAAAACGCTCTGGAGAGCCGATATTCAGTTTAAAATGCGGACCATAACTTGGTCCTTCTCCGGTAGTAGTGCTTTTTAATTTGTCTTTATAATTTCCAACCGCATCACTCTTAAGGTAAATTCTTGCCGATTCTTTATTAATCACCAAAACTTGTTTTACCTCGCTCTTCTCAACCATGGCCCTAAATTCCTGAGGGCTTATTGCCGGAAGAGCTGAGTTCCAGCTAAAGAGCAATTGAGAGAGCAGCACTACCCCAATAATTGCGTAAATCCAGTAAAAATTAAAAGGTTTTTTATCGCCTTTTTTCGGAAGTTTCGGCGCTTTATTAGCGCCTGTTTGTTTTTTATTTTCTGACATTCTTGTAATTAGTCAATTGTTTCTATAGACTTAACAGTTGCGTCGGCCCAAAGTTCTTCTAATTTGTAAAATTCTCGAGTTTCTTCTTGAAAAACATGAACTACTACATTAGCATAATCCAAAAGCACCCAAGAACAATTATCCATTCCTTCAATGTGCCATGGCTTTTCTCCTAAATCTTCAATAACAGTATCTTTAACGGCATTGGCTAATGCATTAACTTGTCTATTGGACCCTCCGGAGGCAATTACGAAATAATCACAAACCGCGCTTTCAATTTCACGAAGATCCATTTCAATAATATTATTACCTTTTCTATCTAAAAGGCCTTTGAGGATTGAATTTGTGAGTCTTCTTGAATCCGTGATTTCTGTAGTTTTTTCCATGAAAAATTGTAGTGTGCAAAAGTAACCATTTTATAAGGGAAGAATAACGATACCAAAGGGGTAAAAAGCCCCAAATTTGCATAAAGCTTAACATATATTAGTAGTGAAGGGGAGCGTTATTTGGTTGGATTCGGTGGATTCTACGAACGAAGAGATGAAAAGAAGGTTGAAACACCAAAATTCTTTGGAAAATTATGATGCTGTAGTCGCAAATTTTCAAACAAATGGAAAAGGCCAACGAGAGGCTAAATGGGAGTCTAGTGCTGGTGATAATTTGACGTTTAGTTTTTATTTTCAGCCGAATAACCTAAAAGTGATGGATGCCTTTAAATTAAACCAAGCAGTTTCAATATTAATTGCAGATTTCTTGAAAAGTATCGGATTGACTAATGTCCAGGTAAAATGGCCTAACGATATTATGGTAAACGAAAAAAAGGTATGTGGTGTTTTAATTGAAAATATCTTGAGTAAAGATGAACTGTTGGAATCTATAATTGGAATAGGAGTGAATGTGAATCAGTCAAGAATTGAGTCAAACAGCAATTCTACGAGCATCTCTAATGAACTGCAAGAGTATTTTCAAATAAAAGTAATAGCGCAAGAGTTGATTAGTTACCTCCGAAAAATTCAAGATTTCATTAATAGACCCGCCCTATTGCAAACAAGATTTTTGGATTTGCTATTGGGCTTAAATGAAAATAGAAAATTTGAGGTAAAAGGTATTGAGGTTTCTGGTAAAATTTTAGGTGTAAGCTCCAATGGAAACCTGAGGGTGTTAATAGAAGGAAAGGAACAGCTTTTTGAACAAAAGCAAATTCGATTCCTATTCGATTAACTTCATAGTCAACTAAATTTTTCCTGCAGTTTATTAACCATACTATTAAAGAGGTTGGTCAATGGGCCTTTAGCCATCATTTCAATCATCATATTCATATTGGCATCAAACTCCAGAAAGGCTTCTGATTCGTTTTCTGTAAGTTCCCTAATAAGTACATTCATAGTAAAATCAAAAGGGTTTTTGCCATGTGACACTATGGTTATTTTAACGGGTTCTTCACTAGACTCTCTCTTCATTCCTATGCCAGCTAAACCCTTTATAGTGAAGGAGCAACTATCTTCACCGCCTTTCCAGTTTTCTACTTTTTCTTGAGGTAAAAGTTCAAGAATATTATTCATGTTTAAAACGAAATCGAACGCCTCTTTCGGAGTGGTTTTGATAGTTACTTTATCACTTTCAATATGCGTCATTATTTCATCCAGTTTTTAGGGTCTTTTTTCCAATCGCGAAGGAGCTTTGCCTCGGATTGATTTATATAGTTAGTTTCTACGGCTTTGGTTAACATTGTGTCGTAATGTGCCAAAGTCACTAATGGACATTTCGCTTTTTTGAAGTTTTCTTTAGATTCATCTAAACCGTATGAAAAAATAGCCACCATACCTTTAATACTGCAGCCAAATTCTCTAAGTGCATCGACAGCATTTAAAGAACTTTTCCCAGTCGAAATTAAGTCTTCAATTACAATTACACTTTGACCGGGTTCTGAATGCCCTTCAATTTGATTGGAAAGACCATGTTCTTTTTGTTTTGATCTCACATAAATAAATGGGAGACCTAATTCTTGAGCTACCAAAGCACCCAGCGCAATGCCACCAGTTGCCACGCCTGCAATAACATCAGGCTTTCCGAAATTACCCTCTAACATTTTAACCATTTCTTGCCGAATAAACGTTCGAATTTTGGGGTAAGAAAGTATCTTTCGGTTATCACAATAAATGGGTGATTTGATTCCAGAAGCCCAAGTAAAAGGTTCATTAGGCTGGAGTTTTATTGCTTTAATTTGCAAGAGAAATTCGCTTACGTTTAGCGATACATCATTAGAAATAACCATTAACTATCAATATGAACGTGAGCGCTCAAAAATATAAAGTTTTCTTCAACAATGTTTTGGTTTTAATCGAAGAATCAATAAATTTTACAGAAGTTAATGAAGAGCTATTGGAAGTTTCTGATTCGGATTTATTTTTACCTGAAAACTGGGAAAATTGGTTGGGTAGAGATCAGTCATTGACAGTAAGGTGTTCTTGCAGTGCACCGTCCAATATTTTTAATCGCTTCAAAAGCCATTTTAAGTTAGTTGAAGCTGCTGGGGGAATAGTTAAAGACGAAATGGGTAATGTGTTGGTTATTTTTAGAAATGGTAAATGGGATTTGCCAAAAGGGAAACTCGAAAAAGGGGAGGAGATAAACGAGTGTGCTGTTCGAGAAGTTGAAGAGGAGACTGCCGTTTCTGTATCCAGTTGTTCTGAAACTAATTTTGATATTACCTATCATGTCTATTTTCATCAAAAAGCCTTCATTCTAAAATCGACTCATTGGTATATAATGAAAAGTAAAACCAATGTGCGAAATTTATTGCCTCAATCTGAAGAGGGAATTGATAAAGTTGAATGGAAAAGTACAGAAGAAATTCTAATTCTTTTTAAGGAGGTTTCGTATAGGAGTATTTATAGCTTAATTCAGAAATACTTTTCTATCTAGAAGCTAATTACATCCTGAGGTTCTTCAGGGTTTAGTACAGTAGTATTTAACCTTGTATTTACTGTAATTAAAATACTGAGATGTTAATATTTTTTGGTTATTTTACATTTTTATTTTCAATTAAGTTTTTATCGTTTAACTAATTGATTTATGCAGGTTACCGTATAATGGATAATTCAAAAAGTTAAATGTAAAGTAGAGAGATACGCAGTTTTTAAAACTTAAATCAAATTTAATTTAGGTTTTATTTGAGCCTGATAAAACAGAAGAATAGAAATATGACAAAGTTTTTTTCAATAAAAACAAAAATATTGCAATCATTAGTGTTAATGATTGTCTATTGTTCAGTGGGGTTTGGTCAAACTAAACGTATTATCAACACTCCACCTTTGTACAAAAATAACAGTCAAGCGGGAATATCATTTAACGTCGGCGCTGGTGGATCTGATATTATCATTAAGGATTTCGGAGCGATAACAAATGGTGCCGGAGCCTATGGTATTTATTATAAAGATAAACCAATTAACACTTCAACCGCAGGCTGGTTTATTAAAGATTCAGATTATGGCAATGGATCTGATGGTATCCTAAATGCAACATCTGGCACTGTGTATACAGATAATGTTCGAACAGCCGT
>ENA-OWPI01001027-OWPI01001027.1-marine-metagenome-genome-assembly--contig:-NODE-1027-length-33477-cov-2.799281_pt1 | contig 33477 bp, 33 predicted proteins | sample MGYA00238138_ERZ651775 | MGnify/ENA primary metagenome ERZ651775 (study PRJEB26906, sample SAMN06265043) | marine metagenome | isolation source: Helgoland LTER site | place: Germany:Helgoland, sampling...
CGCGGTCGCGTCACCAGCTTCCTCGATACCGCCGCCGCGGACGGCATTCCCATCCTCGCCCAAGCGCAAATCGACTCCGCTGCGCCCAAAGGTGGGTACTACGTCACCCCCACGCTTTACGGCCCCGTACCGCGCGGCAATCAACTCGCCAAAGAAGAAGTCTTTGGCCCCGTCCTTTCCGTTACAACCTTCGAAGACGAGGCGACCGCGATATCTCTCGCCAATGGCACAGACTATGGCCTTGCGGCAGGTGTTTGGACAAGCAATCTATCGCGTGCCCATCGCATGGTGCGGGCCCTCCATTGCGGCGTGGTTCATGTGAATACCTATGGCGGACCTGATGTGACTGTACCTCTTGGCGGTGTTGGTCAATCCGGCAATGGCTCCGACAAATCACTTCATGCGATTTCTAAATATCAAAATCTCAAAACTGCTTGGATGCAGCTTTAAACGATGCGCATCTTGAAATTGGCGGAATGTCGAACGACTTGTTTCGCAAAAATGTCCGGAGGAAATGATGGTTGATAAGACAATTCTCGTTGTTGGCACTTACGACACGAAAAACGATGAACTGGACTATATGGTCGAGCGTATTACTGCGATGGGTGGTGGAACGCTTACCATGGATGTGAGTGTTTTGGGGGATCCGCAAAAGCTGACAGATATTTCCAAACATCAGGTCGCTCAGGCTGCCGACAGCACTATTGAGGCTGTTATTATAAGCGGCGATGAGAACAGCGCCATGCAGTTAATGACAACCGGAGCCTGCAAACTTGCCCGTCAATTATTTGATGGTGGAAAGTTTGATGGTATTGTCATTCTTGGTGGCACCATGGGCACGGACTTGGCCCTGGATGTTTGCAAGGTGCTGCCTCTAGGCGTTCCGAAATATGTAGTCTCGACGGTCTCGTTCTCGCCGCTTATCCCACCTGAGCGCCTGGCTTCTGATATTCAGATGATCCTTTGGGGCGGCGGGCTTTACGGGCTGAACTCTGTCTGCAAGTCGTCGCTCAGCCAAGCTGCTGGTGCTGTCCTTGGGGCAGCGCGGGCTGTGGAGGCGCCGAACTGGGACAAGCCGCTGATTGGCATGACGTCTTTTGGCAAGACCGTACTGCGCTATATGGTGGCTCTTAAGCCTGCGCTTGAAGAGCGCGGGTTTGAAGTGGCTGTGTTTCACGCGACCGGGATGGGTGGGCGTGCCTTTGAAGGGCTGGCCGCTGAGGGCGCTTTTGCCGCTGTTATGGACTTTGCACCGCAGGAAGTGACCAACCACCATTTTGGCTCAAACATCACCGCTGGTGCGGACCGTATGACCAACGCGGGGCGCAAAGGTATTCCTCAGATGATTGCGCCAGGCTGTTATGATCTTGTTGATTTTGTCGGCTGGCAAGAGCCGCCTGCAAGGCTGGCGGGATATGAAACGCATGCGCACAACCGCTTGCTCAGTTCGGCGATGATCTCTGCACAAGATCGTGGCGAAGTGGCTCAAGTTATCTGCGGAAAGCTTGCGCAAGCGACAGGCACAACTGAGGTTTTTCTGCCGCTTCAAGGCTGCAACGAGTGGGATCGTGAGGGGGCTCCTTTGCATGATGCCGAAGGCCTGAAGCTTTTCATGGACGCGATGCGCCAGCATATGCCAGCCAACGTTTCGGCGCAGGAGCTGGACTGTCATATCAATGATGCTGATTTTGCCGAAGCTGTGTTGGCTACCTTTGATAAATGGCTCGCAGAGGGCGTTGTGACGCGCTAATCTTGCGCTCATGGAATGGCGTGACACTGGAATTTTGCTGGCCGTGCGGCCTCATGGCGAAAGTAGCGCCATTCTTGACGTGCTCACGCCTGAGCGCGGGTTACATGCGGGTGTTGTGCGTGGTGGCGCAAGCCGCAAGATGGCCCCGATTTTACAGCCAGGTGCGCAGCTTGACCTGATGTGGCGCGCACGGCTCGAAGAGCATATCGGCAGTTTTACAGCAGAGCTCATGCGCTCGCGCTCGGCACAGGTGCTGGGCTCGCGTCTCGCTCTGGCGGGGCTCAATACGGTCACCGCTTTGCTGCGCTATGCTTTGCCTGAGCGGGAGGTACATTTGCCGCTCTACCAGCGCACCGAGGCTTTAATGGACCTGCTTGGGCAGGACGATATCTGGCCACTGGCCTACCTCAAATGGGAGGTGGCGTTGCTGGAAGAGCTTGGCTTCGGGCTTGATCTGAGCTGTTGCGCTGTGACCGGCGCGACGGAAGGCTTGGCCTTTGTTTCTCCCAAGACGGGGCGTGCCGTAACGGCGGACGGTGCGGGCGCATGGGCAAGCAAGCTTCTAGAGCTACCGCCTGTGCTTTTGGGAGAAGGTGATGCGGATGACCTGGACGTAGCGGCAGGCCTGAGGTTGACTGGGTATTTTCTAGCCGAGCATCTTGCACCAGAGCTGGGCACAAAGCCGCTTCCTGATGCGCGCGCGCGGTTTGTGAACGTGTTTGAACGCCGGATCACTCGGCCTTAAACACCATCTCCCGGCCCTTGTCATCGCTGAGCAAGAGCGTGTCGCCCAAAACTTCAGACAGGGTCATTTCTGCAAGAGCGGCAAAGAAGAGGTTTTCAGCGGCCAAATCAGGGCAGGCCATTTTGGTTGCGCCGATCTGGCTTGCGTCAAACCACGGGTAGGGCACATTCATTGTGCCAAAGTAGCGATTGCAAGGCGCTGTGCCCGCAAGCTTGCCTTTATCTGGGAAGCTGAGTGTTGCGCGGGCTGGGAAGGCGGCGCCGTCGATTTCTTGCAAGAGCCATATTTTTTCAGCTCCGCCATAGGCGCGAACTGTTTCGTCAGCTTGGCAGGCGGGGAGTGTTGCCAGTGTGGTGCAGAAAGTGAGGGCGAAGAGGGCGCGCTTCATCCGCTTCACCTCAGTGCCAAGATCAAGTCGACAAGGGTATTCAGCGTGGATTTTGATGTGGCTTGGGCGCTTTTCGGCAGCAGCTGCTGTCCAATCGCTGCTGCATAGAGTGCTTGAGCGATGTCGGGGTTGCTGACGCCCGCGCGTTTGAGGAGCGCGGCGAGGTACTTCTGTCTTGCGTTGTCGATTTCGGCAAGTGCTTGGGCGACGGGCGGGGCAGATTGTGCCCAAGCCCGTATGGCCGGCGTCATGCCCGAAGGTTCTGCCACAAGGAGAACGAATTTTTGCAGCGCTGTATGTGGAGAACTCTGGGTTTCTATTTCTGCGATGAGCCCGGTCAGGGCTTCGTCTTCCCAATGCGAGAGCATATGTTTGTGAAAGGCGGGCACATCACGGAAGTGCCAATAGAACGAACCTTTGGTTGTGTTGAGTGCACGCGCGAGAGGCTCGGCTTTCAGGGCCGAAGGGCCATTGGCTTGAAGCGCTGAAAAGCCAGCGCTGATCCAGTCTTGCTTGCTGAGGCGTGCTTGGGTCATGGCTTGAAGGTACGTGAGCGTATGGTCGCTCGCAAGAGATTTACGACTTAGGTGTTGCCGTCATTGCCAGCTCCTGCGCCCTTTGCGCGGCTGGCCTCTGTTTCGGGGGCGTAGGTGCGCTGACAGAAGGCATCAAGTGCCGCATATGTATCGCGGGAACAGGTGGCGCGCCAAACCAGATCTGCGCTTGGCGCTGTTGCGGATTGAAGGTTCAGATCGCTATCCTGTGCGGCGGGATGGATGACATGCAGCCCGCCATCGAGTGTTGCGAGCCCCTTAAAGACTTTGCCCTGCAGGAGGAGGGCTGTGCCTTGAGCTTCTGCAAGGGGGCTCAGAAAAGGGAGCAGCAACATTGGTGTGTGGCACGTCGCCAAGGAGGGCGATGCGCCATCGACCAATTGGCATCCCAGTTTGATCGGGCAGGAGCTGTCTAGCGTCTCTCCCGCCTCACGCGCGGTGAGATATGCGAGAAGTGCCTCTGCCCCTGCGAGGCCAGCGGCGGACAAGCGACGCACCGCTTGGCCTGCTTCTTCCGCCTCGCCGAAAGAAAACCCTGCGCCGCGCGCAGCTTTGCGGCAGTGACTTTCGATTTCGCCCATAGAATAGCTCATGGCGTGGCTCCGTAGACCCAAGTGTCTCCTTGCTCTTCTACAAGCTCATTTGGGTAGGGAGCGCCGCGGAACATGTTGATGCGAACCCAGCGGTCTGAGCGGGGATCAAAATGTGTCGCTCCAAAGAAGCTCAGCTTGGCACGTAGCATGTCGATCGGCTTCATGCTGGCGCTGATAGTATTGTCCCGAATTTCTCCATAGGGGTGGCTTGGCGCCATCTGTACGCGGCGGATAATGTGCCGATGTTCGGGGTGGGCAGCGAGAAAGGCGGCCACAGTTTTGTGCTTGGTATCCTCGAGAGCGGCGAACAGAAGGCTGGCGTCTCGCCCTGGTGCGAGGGGTTGTTCATAGGGCTCTAGGGGCTCCTCAAAGCGTTCGCCAAGGCGCGGCTCAAGCTTGGCTTCAGAGACATACCATAGCCGTGCAGAGGCCTCATGGCTTTGCCAATCGGTGGCGAGGGCCCAAGCGTAATGTGTTTGGATGAGGGCTTTCAAGTCGGAGAGCGGCATCGCGCCGTCGATCCGAAAGAGCGCATGTTCATCGGCTTGCATGCAGGCTCCAAGGCCTTCTAGCAGCGCGCCTTGTGGCTCCATGAGGAGCGAAACCAGCAACTCTTGGCCTTCTTCCGAAAGTGCGCTTTCGGACCATAAATAAAGGGCATTCCACGGCTGCGGGGCTGTGCCCGTAAAGTCGATCAGCTTGGCTTGCAGAGCGGCGATGTCTTTGCGTAGGGCGGCGAGCTTGGCCTGCTGGATCGGATGATCGGAGTGCCAGAGTGCAACAGAGCCGCATGCCTTTTCAAATGCTGCTTTGAAGGCGCTGATGTCGGTGACACTCGCATTTGGGAGCGCGCGGATTTTGGCGAGGGCGTATTCGCGCGCCGTGATCCAGTTGTTCAAAAGGCGCGGGTGATTGACGAGGAAAGGGGCCATGCCGAGGCCTGTTGAATTGCCTATCCCAAGGCTGCGGCGCAGGCTGGGCTTGAGCGGTACAGCTTGTTGGGGCGCTTTGAGCGCGGCCATATGCTCGACCAGATCGGCAACAAAGGCGCGGGTGAGATAGACCGAGAGCATCTCGACCTGAAAGGGCGCTTCAAACTCGGGGCGCTCGGCCACGAAGGCGCGGTCGGATGCGCCGAATTTGCCAGAGCCGTAGACTGCAGTTGTGCGCATGAGGTAGCCGACTTTGGCAAGCTCGGCGGCATCGGGCTGTATGCCTTTGGCGAGGCAGTCGACGACATAATCCCAGAGCCGTGCGGAACGGTTGGCCCGAGACAGCGAAAGCTCTTTGTTGCTAACTCGCCCTGCTTCTTGCAGTGGCACATTGGCGCGCAATCGCTCAATATCATCGGGGGTCGGGGTGCCGTCAAAGAGCGTGAAGGTTGCATCCCATGCTGTTGCGATCACGCGGTCAGAGCGCATCTCATCGGGTAGGTCATGAGCAAAAGCAATGAGAGAATAGGACCGTTCAGGGCCTTGGGCCGTGTAGACGGCGACACCTTCGCCGCGTGAGTTGATGTCAAAGCGCGGGCGGCTGATCTGCCAGTTTTCGCGTGCCAGACGGCGCAGAAGCTGGCGCATGAAGGATAGGCGACACTGGTGCAGGCTGCCCAAGCGCGACAGCGTCATCACTTGCTCCGGCGGGCGCATCACCAGCTCCGTCATGGCTTTGATCCGAAGTTGAGCTCATAAAAGCGCAACCAGTTCTCGCCCATGACTCCTTCAATTTCTGGCTGGGAGAAGCCAACATCTGCGAGGCCTTGCGCGATGTTTCCAAAGTCGCGGTTGTCTTGATACCAATCGGGCATGGGGGGGAAACCCGGAGCTGCAGCAGAGCCCTCGCCATAGTCGATCTCTTTGGTCCAGCGACCCACGCGCATCCACTCAACGACTGAGTCAGGCTGATCTTGGCAGAGGTCTGATCCGATGCCGAGATGTTCGGCGCCGAACTTTTCCGCGGTGTCGGCGATCATTTGGCAGAAGCTTGACAATGTGCATGCCGATTTGTCTTTGAGGTGGTGAGGGTAGAGCGAGAAGCCAAGCATGCCGCCATTGGAGGTGACAGCGCGGATCACCTCGTCACGCTTGTTGCGCAGGGCAGGCTGCCAAGCATGCGGGTTGGCATGGGTGATGGCGATGGGCCGTTCGGAAAAGTCCGCGGCTTCAATGGTTGAACGATCAGCGGAGTGGGACATATCGACGACCAACCCGACGCGGTTCATTTCGCGCACCACTTGTTTGCCCATACGTGTCAGGCCGGTGTCTTCATCCTCGTAGCAGCCTGTCGCGAGGAGCGATTGGTTGTTGTAGGTTAGCTGCATGAAGCGCGCGCCGAGATCGTGCAGGATTTCGACGAGGCCGATATCATCCTCTATGGGTGAGGGGTTTTGAAAGCCGAAGAAGATCGCCGTGCGACCTGTTTCATGTGCATGGCGTACGTCGGCCGCAGACCGCCCCTTCACGATAAGATCAGGGAACTGCTCAAACCAACGGTTCCATTGCTCCATATTTAGCACGGTTTCACGGAAATTCTCGTGATAGGCGATCGTAACATGCACCGCATCTAGGCCGCCTTCACGCATTTGGCGAAAGATTTTCTCAGACCAGTTGGCGTATTGGAGGTTGTCGATGCGATACATGGATTTACTCTGGCAAGCCTGCGGAAATATAGGCGGTTTTGACTGTTGTGTAGAACTCAGCGGCAGCAGAGCCTTGTTCGCGCGGGCCATAAGAGCTTTCGCCACGGCCGCCAAAGGGGACGTGATAGTCTGTGCCTGCGGTGGCGAGATTGACCATGACACAGCCTGAGCGGGCACGGGCACGGAAGTCACTGGCGCGGGCAAGTGAACGCGTTACGATACCAGCGGTGAGACCAAAGCGGGTGTCGTTGACGGTATGCAACGCTTCGTCGTAACTGCCAACTTTGATAACGGCCGTCAGCGGCGCGAAGAGCTCTTCACGATTGATTTCCATCGTGTTGGTCGTGTTGAGGAACACACCGGGCGTCATGTAATATCCCTTTGTGGCGCGTTCGACCTCTTCTCCACCGCAAGCCAGCTCGGCCCCTTCGGCGCGGCCCTTGGCGACCCATGCGAGGTTTTCCTTGAGTTGCGCCTCACTCACAACAGGGCCGATCTGTGTGCCCTCTTCCAGAGCATGGCCGACTTTCATGGCCTTGGCCCCGGCAACGAGCTTTTCCACAAAGGCGTCATGCACAGCTTGGTGCACAACAAGGCGTGAAGAGGCGGTGCACTTCTGTCCTGTGCCGCCAAAAGCTCCGCCAAGAGCGACAGCAACCGCGAGATCGAGATCGCCATCATCCATCACGGCCAAGGCGTTTTTGGAGCCCATTTCCATTTGCAGCTTGGTGAAATTGCCAACGGCCGCTTGCGCGATTCCGCGGCCCACGGGAACCGAGCCTGTAAAGGAAATGGCGTTGATGCCGCGATGCTCGACAAGCTTCTGGCCCACGTCGCTGCCAGCGCCCATTACGAGGCTGAAGAGACCTTTCGGTATATCCTGGCGCGCAATGATTTCAGCAAGCGCATGTGCAGAAGCAGGTGTGGCATTTGCAGGCTTCCAAATCACGGCGTTGCCATAGGCCAATGCGGGTGCAATTTTCCAGCTGGCTGTGGCCGTGGGGAAGTTCCACGGGCTGATCACGGCAACGGTTCCGACAGGCTCGCGGCGAATGTCGATATCAACACCTGGGCGCACGGACTGTGCGTTTTGGCCAAGCTGACGGAGCACTTCGGCGGCGTAATAGGTAAAGAACTGGCCTGCGCGGTAGACCTCGCCCTTGCCCTCGGCGAGGGGCTTGCCTTCTTCGCGACTGAGCAGTGTGCCGAGCTCTTCGGCGCGCGCCATCATTTCGTTGCCGATTGCATTGAGAACAGCTTGCTTGCGCTCAAGACCGTAGGCGGCCCATTCGACTTGGGCAGCTTGAGCCGCCTCGACGGCAGTGTCCAGCTCTTGCACTGACGCTTGGGCATACAAGCCGACCACTTCGGATAGATCCGATGGATTGTAGTTTTCAATAGCGCCTACGCCTGTGCTCCAGGCGCCTGCGATCAGATTTGGTTTGATGTCGGTCATAAGGTTTCCTTGGCCAAGGTTTGATCCTTTTTGGCCCTTGCAGGGCTTAAGAGCAAACGAATTTCGCTGAAGTTTGCTTCAGATTTCTTGAAATGAGGCTGCGCGCAGAGCGTCTGTGAAGTGTAGCACAGGGGTAAGCAGCTGGTCTTCGGTCCGGTGCATAACGTGTACGTGCCGTTTTGCTTTGCTGTCTTTAAGTGGGAGAAACACCAGATCATCTTCGCCAGCCCCAAGTGCGCGCATGGGCAATATCGAAATCCCTGCACCTGCGCGCAGAAGTGCGAGCAGAGAGGCGGTGTTGTGCACAAACAGCCTCGAGCCCGCGCGCATGGTTTCAAATGCGGGATCGTTTATTTTGTCACATAGCCCGTTGGCGATAAGTGTTTCTTCAGTAATGTCGGCCCAAGTTAGGCTGTCCCACCTCGGGGCAAGGGGATGATCTGCGCGACAGACTACCCCGAACGGGTCGCAGAAGAGCTCAAAGCGCTCAAAGCCTGCGCGTTCGGGGAGGGCGGCAATACCGATATCTGCTCGGTCGGCTTCCAGCTCGGCCAAGACCCCTGCGCTGTCCAGATCGCGCAGTTCGATGGAAACATCGGGATAAAGCTCGCTGTAGGATTTTATGATCTCAGGGAGAACAGTTTGCGCAACCGAGGGTGTCACGGCAAGGCGGACTTCTCCATGGGTGGCTTGCGCCAGCCCTTCGATGCGCCGCACCGAGCGCGCGAAATGGGCGATCTCTTGCAAGGCTTCAGTCAAGATTGCTTGCCCGAGCGGTGTGAGTTTTGATTTGCGGCTGCCGACAAAAAGCGGGGCGCCCAAGTGCTCCTCAAATTGCTTAAGCGCCATTGAGACTGCAGAGGGTGTGCGCCCCAGAGCGTCTGCCGCCAGCGAGAGTGAGCCTGTTTCAGCCACCGCACAAAACACGCGTAAAAGATCTATTTTAAGGGTCATGGCATAATCTTGCAGGCGCGACGGGCCGTGTCTAGCGCTGCCTTGTGTTTGGATGGCGGGAGCCAATTTTCCTTGAGTGATTGACGCGTTTTCGCGTCAGCTTTTTTGCCACAATCAGGATTCATCCTGTGTTTTCGGGGGTATGCAGGACGAATCGGTCGTGCTAGGGTCAGGACCCATTGATTTCGGTCAGCTGGCGTGATTCACTGGTCGAAAATCGAGCGGTGATATGAGCGACCTTTACTGGCTGAATGACGATCAAATGGCGCGTCTGGTGCCCTACTTTCCCAAGTCTCATGGCAAGCCACGCGTAGATGATCGACGCGTCCTCAGCGGCATTATCTTCATCAATCGCAATGGCTTACGTTGGCGAGATGCGCCCAAGGAATATGGCCCACACAAGACCCTGTACAATCGCTGGAAACGGTGGAGCGAGAAAGGTATCTTTGCTCAGATCATGATGGGCCTGGCCGCCGAACACAGCGAAGAAAAGACCGTCATGATTGATGCGACCTATCTCAAAGCCCACCGCACCGCGACCAGTATGGGCGTCAAAAAGGGGGGCGTGGACGCCTGATTGGGCGGACCAAGGGTGGCATGAATACCAAGCTCCATGCCGTGTGTGACAGTCACGGGCGTCCGCTCAGCTTCTTTGTCACCGCCGGACAGGTCAGCGATTACATCGGCGCAAGGGCATTGCTGAGCAGCTTGCCAAGCGTCGACTGGCTACTTGGAGACCGTGGCTATGACGCCGATTGGTTCAGAGAAGCCCTGCAAGACAAGGGCATCCGGCCATGCATCCCCGGCCGAAAGTCTCGCTCCAAAGCTGTGCGATACGACAAACGCAGGTACAAGCGACGCAACCGGATCGAGATCATGTTCGGCAGATTGAAAGACTGGCGCCGGGTCGCAACGCGCTATGACCGCTGCCCAAAGGTCTTCCTCTCAGCAATCGCACTCGCGGCAACCGTCATTTACTGGTTATGAGTCCTGACCCTAGCGACATGTCGCTCCGCTTGGCGCGCAAAAGAGACGGTAGAGCATTGAGATGACTTCGGCCGTTTTGTCGTCGGCCAGCGCATAAAAGATAGTTTTTCCTTCACGGCGAGTCGTTACCAGCCCGTCATCGCGCAAACGGGCGAGCATCTGGCTCACGGCGGCTTGGCGCAGATCTAGGAGTTGCTCAAGCTCGCCAACTGATTTTTCACCTGAGCCCAAGTGGCACAAGATCATGAGCCGGCCTTCATGGGCCAGTGTTTTAAGATAGGTTGCCGCATCCGAGGCGTTTTGGGCCATTTCGGTCGGCGGGGTCGGGTTGGCTTGTAACATCGGTTTCTCACATCGGTTTGCGCCGACATATCATAGGCCGCAAGTTTTGGCGAGTTAGTGCGATGTCGCAGGAGCACCACCTTGAAAATTGTTGCCATTTTGATAGTCGCAAGGCTCTTCGCGCATTTCCAGATGTAGCCCTTCACCGCGATAGGGGTGCGCGCGTGCCAAGTCTTCATCCACATCAATGCCAAGGCCTGGGGCCTCCGATAGGCGCACAAAGCCGTTTTCGACACGGATCGAGCTTCGGATAAGCGCATCGTGAAAGTCGGTCTCGATGGTTTCGGCAATGAGTAGATTTGGAATTGAGGTGGCGAGATGCAGGTTTGCGGCCCATTCTACAGGCCCTGCGTATAGATGTGGGGCCATTTGGGCGTTGTAGCATTCGGCCATGGCGGCGACTTTCTTCATTTCCCAGATGCCGCCCGCACGGCCCAAGGCAGGCTGAAGAATTTCGGCGGCTCCAGCGCGCAAGACAGCGCCAAACTCGGCTTTTGTTGTCATGCGCTCGCCTGTGGCGACGGGAATACGCACATTGCGCGCGACACGGGCCATGTCTTCGATATTGTCGGGCGGGGTTGGTTCTTCGTACCAGAGTGGCGAATATGGCTCTAGCGCCTGACCAAGGCGTATCGCGCCGCCTGTGTTGAACTGGCCATGCGTGCCAAACAAAAGGTCGGCCTTGTCGCCAACAGCCTCGCGGATGGCTTTGCAAAAGGCGACAGACATTGAGATATCGCTCATCGCAGGCATATGGCCGCCGCGGAGTGTGTAGGGGCCTGCGGGATCAAACTTTACTGCGGTGTATCCGCGCTCGACACAATCCAGCGCGCTTTCGGCTGCGGCGTCCGGGTCTGTCCAGAAGGTGTCCATATCGTGATGTGGCAGCGGGTAGAGGTATGTGTAGGTGCGGATGCGATCGTTCATGCGCCCGCCGAGCAGGGCATAGACTGGGCGATTTCGCGCTTTGCCCAGGATATCCCAGCAGGCGATTTCAAGGCCCGAGAACGCGCCCATGACGGTCAAATCGGGGCGCTGTGTGAAGCCTGAGGAATAGACGCGGCGGAACATGAGCTCGATATTCTCGGGGTTTTCGCCTTCCATGTGGCGGGCGAAAACATCCTCAATGACGGCGCGCATGGCGTCGGGGCCAACGGAGCTTGCATAGCATTCGCCCCAGCCGACAATGCCTGTGTCTGTCGTGACTTTGACGAGGATCCAGTAGCGTCCGCCCCAGCCAGGAGCGGGGGGGGCTGTCACGATGATATCGAGGTCTTTGAGATGCATAGGGTTGGCTCCTGAATTGGCGCGGGAGAATTCTAAGGGATTGTTTCAAGGGCGGTGAGGCTGGCAAGCAGACTGTTTTTATCGGCAAAAGCACGTTGCGCCGTGTGGCTATCTTTTGTGCCCCGCAAAATTCGTGTGTTTTCGATGACCAGCGCTTCGCCTTCTTTTAGCGTGACACTGATCTGCATTTCGGGGCTATCCACAAGTTCTGAAAAGTGGCGGTAGGCGCGATAATAGACTTCCATCTGCTCGAACGGAACGTCTGTAAGTGGTGCCGCGGATTGGGGTGCAAAACGGATGGCGGCAATTGTGCCTTCTGGCAAAAGTGAGACCAGCGGAGCGCGAGCGGTGAAGGGCCGCCCTGTTTGGTCTGCAAAGACAAAGCTTGCGGAGTGATGGGCGAGGGCGGCAAAGCCTTCAGGGTCTTCGTTTTTGAGCCTTATGGCGCAGGCGAAGCCGTCAGACAGGTGTACTGTGCATTCCTCTTCATCTTTCGCGCACGTAATGATTTCCAAGCTTAGTTCAGGCGCTCTGCTGTCATTCTCATCGGACGGCACAGCACACTCAGCGGGCGTAAAGATATCAATGATCTCCTTTACAGGGCCCGCAGTTTCAGTGACTTTCGCGAGCCCGTAACTGCGGATCGCGTCGAACCAGCTCAACTGAGTAGCTTCATATGCCTGAAGGGCGGGGAAGGGCGCTGTGGGCATGGCTACTTTGATGGTGCTGCCCCATGGCGCGCTGCCTGCAGGCATGTGGCCCTCAGAGCGCTCTTTGGGCGTGTCGTAGGCGTGATCTTTTAGCCATTTGAGTGAGAAAGAGAGCGGCGTGCAGTCCGGCGCGAAGGTCAGTGCGACGCTGTCGTCAACTATGTTGGCCGTGAGCAGGCGAATGTCATTGAGAGGGGCGGCCAGCGCGGGGGTGCGCTGGCTTGATGGGGCATTGTCAGCAAGCCAGACTGCATGAAAACGTTGGCCATTGACGCGTAAAACGCGGCCTTCATTCTCGATCAGATGGTCTGGCATGAGCTTGCCCTTTCTACGTTTAAAAGACGATGACGTTGCGCTTGGCTGCGCCTGTCTTTGTGTCGGCGATGGCTTCGTTGATCTGTTCCAACGTCCAGCGGTTCGAGATCAACTCGTCAAGCTTTAGGCGACCCTGGCCGTAGAGGTCTACCATCCAAGGAATATCGCGCTGGATCACGGTGTCTCCCATTTTGGAGCCAATCATGGACTGGCCAACAGCGGCAAAGTTGCCCGCTTCATAGCTTGAGGCAGCACCAGTGGCAGGCATACCGACCATGATAACCTTGCCGCCGTAGGCGAGATAGCGCGGGGCTTCATCATAGGCGCGGGCTGCGCCGACTGTGACAAGCACAGCATCCGCGCCGCGGCCCATGGCCTCTTTGGCCGCACGCCATGGGTTTTCTTCTGTGGCGAGAACGCCATCTGTCGCGCCGAATTGGCGGGCGACGTCGAGCTTGTCTTGGCTCATATCTACAGCAACGATGCGCCGTGCACCGGCGATACGCGCGCCCTGAATGGCGTTAAGCCCTACACCGCCTGCACCAATGACGACAACGTCCTGCCCTGCGCGTAGCTGAGCTGCATTGACCACTGCGCCAACGCCTGTGATCACCCCGCAAGAAATAAGCGAGGCGGCGTCTTTGGGCATATCTTCAGGGATGACAACGATCTGGCTTTGATCGACAACGACTTTCTCGGCAAAGGCACCGCAGGCCATGGCCTGATGCAGCTTGCCGCCATCGGATGTTTTGAGAGGGCCGTGGTCGCCGTCATAGGGCGTTTGACAGATTGTCGGCTTGCCGCCTGCGCAAGAAGGACATGTCCCGCAAGCGCGGATCAGAGTCACAATGACGCTATCCCCTGTGGTGAAGCCTTTGACGCCCTCTCCAAGGGCTGTGATGCGCCCGGCCGCCTCATGGCCATACACGGCAGGCAGTGAGCCGCCCCACGCGCCATCAGCATAGGAAATATCGGAGTGACAGATCGCCACTGCATCGAGGGTGACTTCGACTTCGCCACCTTGAGGTGCGCGAAGCTCTACGTTTTCTATTCTAAGGGGTTTGCCGAATTCGTGACAAACGGCGGCTTTGATTGTGCTCATGTGACTCTCCCAATTTTGGAGAGCCTGACAACTCTGGGCACGGCCTGCAAGTCTGAATGACGACGTTCTTACGTCGCGTTTTGGATTTGGCGGGCTGATTTATCGGTGATGTAGAGGATCAAGGCAAATCCCATGATGAGCGCGGCCAAAAGAAAGGGGGCGCCGGGCAGGTAGAAGCCAGCATCCTGACGGGAGAAATAGGCGAACGTCTGGGTCATGATGACAGGAGACAGGATCATTGAGAGCGAGGAGAGTGAGCCAAGCACGCCTTGTAACTCGCCTTGGGCATTGTCTGGTACGGCTTGTGAGAGTGAGCCTTGCAGCGCGGGCATTGCGATCGCGCCGAGGGAGAAGAAGGGTATTAGCCAGAGCAGCAATGTTCCATTGGTGATAAAGGTCAGCAAAAGGAACGAGGCGATGCTGGAACACATGCCCAGCATCACAGCGCGGCGTGGTCCGAGCCGGCGGATGGCGGGACGGACCAGAACGCCTTGGGCGAAGGCAAAGCCGATACCGTAGAGACCAAGGCTTAGCCCGATGGTGCTCGCGGGCCATGAAAAACGCTCGGCGCCGAAATAGGCCCAGACGGCGGGGTAAACATGGGTTGCGATGTTAAAAAAGAAGAACACCAGAAGGAGCAGCTTTAGCCCGTCAAGGCGGGCAACCGAGCGCAGTGCACCGAAGGGATTGGCACGGCGCCATTCAAAGGCGCGGGCTTTGGCGGCTGTGATTGTTTCACGCAGCACAAAAAAGCCGAGTGCAGCATTTGCGAGTGCTAGCGCTGCGGCGGCCCAGAAGGGCGCGCGCGTGCCGTAATCTGCCAACAGGCCGCCCAAAACAGGGCCAATCACAAAGCCGATGCCAAAGCCCGCGCCGATCAGCCCAAACCGCGCAGCTTTTTCATGTGGCGCGGAGACATCGGCCATATAGGCCATGGCGGTGCTGTGCGTGGCTGCTGTGATGCCGCCGATGATGCGCCCCGCGAGCAAAAGCCAGATTGAACCCGCCAAAGCCATCACAACATAATCAGCGGCCATGACCAAAAGGCTAACGAGCAGGACGGGGCGCCGCCCAAAGCTGTCAGAGAGCGCCCCAAGGACGGGTGAGAAGAGAAACTGCATGACAGCGAAAGAGGTGGCCAGAATGCCGCCCCATATGGCGGCATTGCCGATGTTGCCGCCGTGAACCTCTTGGATCAATTCGGGCATCACCGGCACAATGAGGCCGATGCCCATGGCGTCGATGACAACAGTCATGACGATGAAAAAGACGGGGAGGCGAGAGGACATAATAGGCTTTCTTAAGGTAAAACGCCCCACAAGGTGCAGCTTGCAGGGCGTTTGAAAAGTATTTTTTTACAAGGGCTTAGCCAAGGCGGCTGGCCACGTTTTCCCAGTTCACCAGATTGTCGAGGAAGTTGGTGAGGTAGGCTGGGCGCTTGTTGCGGAAATCGATGTAGTAGCTGTGCTCCCAAACATCGCAGCCAAGGAGAGCTGTTTGACCAAAGCAAAGCGGGTTCACGCCGTTTTCTGTCTTGGTGACGGCAAGTGAGCCGTCAGCGTTTTTCACGAGCCAGCACCAGCCTGAGCCGAACTGGCCTGCGCCTGCGGCCGAGAAGTCTTCTTTGAATTTGTCGACCGAACCGAAGCTCTCGGTGATAGCTTTCTCAAGCTCGCTTGGCATCGCTGATTTGGTTGGGCTCATCATCTGCCAGAACTCGTTGTGGTTCCACAACTGGCTGATATTGTTGAAAATACCGTTCTGAGCGACAGAAGATTTGTCGTAGGTTCCTGTGATGATATCCTCAAGGCTTTTGCCGTCCCATTCGGTGCCTGCGATGAGCTTGTTGCCGTTGTCGACATAGGCTTTGTGGTGCAGATCGTGGTGGTATTCGAGGGTCTCGGCGGACATGCCGTGAGCGGCGAGCGCGTCGTGAGCGTACGGTAGATCTGGAAGTTCAAAAGCCATGGAAAGTCCCCTTTGGAGTTCGCGTTTATCTTGGGTTTAGATGGGGGTGAAGCGGTCCGAAGGTCAAGGGGCAGAGGGCAAAAAAGCACAAATTTCACCACCGTCCCGCAGGGTTAACGCGGCTTTGAAGGGGCCAAAACAGGGGGGGTGAAAAGCGTGCACAACCCGTGCACAACCCGTGCACCGCCTGAATCCCGCTTTCCTTAAGGCTTTATTCAGTAAAGGCAGCGCACGCCGTGCGCCGCACTTAGGCGGTCTTAACCAAGATTGCGCCGTAGCGATGGGCGGCCTCAACCGCCTCGTGGGCTTTGGCTGTGTCTTCGAGTTCGTAGATTTTGTGGACCCGTGCGGTGAGCGCGCCCTCGGCCAAGGCGCGGTGAATATGATCAATCGCAACAGCGCGCTCAGGCGCGGGCAGGATATAGATCAGCGCGATGTCGATTGTGATCGCTTTGAAGAGAAGCGGGCCAAACGGCAGCGTCGGGGCCATGTTTACGGCGGAGCCATAGGCGGCGATGGTTCCACAAGGGGCCATGACGGTGGCGAGCGTGTCTATGTTTGCGCCGAACTCGCATTCGATAGCGCGGTAAATCAGATTGCCTGACGTGGCTTGCAGGATGTCTTCGGCCAGCGTGGGCGAGCGGTGATCAAGCACGAGATCTGCACCTGCAGCTTGAGCTTGATCCGCAGATGGGCCCGCTGAGGCCGTGGCGATGACACGCGCGCCTGCCCATTTGGCGAGTTGCACGGCCATGAAGCCAACAGACCCGCCGCCGCCGGACACGAGCAGTGTCTTGCCTTCGACGGAGCCGCCACCGAACACGCAATGCGCGGCTGTGAGCGCGGGGATGCCAAGACTAGCGCCCGTTTCAAAGCTATGATCGCCGAGCGGCACGGCCTGAGCGGCGGGCAGGGCGATATACTCGGCGCAGGTGCCAAATGGGCGCTGCCACTGGCCGTTCCAGATCCAGACCCGCTCGCCAACGCGGGACGGCGGGACGCCTGCGCCGACGGCCTCAATCACGCCTGCGCCATCAGAGTGGGGAATGATCTGGGGGAAGGGTGGCTTTGGCACGCCAGGCCGGCCACCTGCGCGGGCCTTAACATCTGACGGGTTTACGCCAGAGAGATGTAGGCGCACGAGGACTTCGCCAGCTTTGGCTGTGGGGGTTTCAACCTCTGTGAGGCTGAGGGCTTCGGCGGCGGGGCCGAAAGCGGAATAGGTGATGGCGCGCATAGTGTTCTCTCCCTGATTTAGAGGGAGTTGTGCGGCAGCGTTGGGGGAGGGTCAAGGCGGGCCGTTACGTCGCAGACTTGGCCAAAGCGTTGGGTGCTAGTTTAGGTGCGGCGCAGACGAATGACCACATCGACGCTGGCGATCTCTGCGTCTTGGGGCGCGCTGGGCAGATTTGTGATTTCCATGCGCTCTGTGGAGGCATCGGTGAGCTCGCCTGTGTCTTCCCAGAAGAAATGGGGGTGCTCTGATGTGTTGGTATCAAAGTAGCTTTTGGAGCCATCCACGGTGATTTCGTGCATGAGGCCTGCGTCACAAAACGCGCGCAGGGTATTGTAGACCGTGGCGAGCGAAACTGTTTCGCTGATGTCTTTTGAGGCGTCAAAGAGGCTTTCGGCTGTGACATGGCGGTGCTTGCCATCGCCCATGAGAAGCTCGGCCAAGGCAAGGCGCTGGCGCGTTGGGCGCAGGCCCTTGGCAGCGAGCCACTTTGTGCTGCGCTCTTTGGGCGTGGTGGCGTTTGGCAATGTCATGCGCGCGTTTTGTCCTCAATGGTGCGCCCTGAGCGGCGCGTCCTTGCGTCAATATAGGGCAAAAACCATGAAGCTTTCAAGACATAGTGCGAATGCTTCGCAACTTGGAGGGGCCACCGCGGCGTCCAGCACTCTTGCAAGGCCCTTGAGCAGGGTGCTAGAGGAGATTGAACGCTATGATATCAAGACAGAAAGGCGGCTCCTCCTATGGCCCAATACCCCAGCAGTTTTGACCGAGACGATTTGCTCAAATGCGCCCGCGGCGAGCTTTTTGGCGAGGGAAATGCGCAACTTCCCGAACCGCCAATGCTTATGATGGATCGGATCACCGAGATTTCGGAAGACGGCGGGGAGCACGGCAAGGGCCATGTGATTGCCGAGTTTGATATCAAACCTGATCTTTGGTTCTTTGACTGCCACTTCCCCGGCAATCCCATCATGCCTGGCTGTTTGGGTCTTGATGGTCTGTGGCAGCTGACGGGCTTTAACCTTGGCTGGCGCGGCTGGCTTGGGCGTGGCTATGCGCTGGGTGTGGGCGAAGTGAAGCTCACTGGGATGGTGCGCCCTGACCGCAAGATGCTGACGTATCGTGTGAGTTTCACCAAGGCGATCCAGACGCGCCGCCTCACGATGGGTGTTGCGGACGGGATTGTCGAAGCGGATGGCGAAGTGATCTATCAAGTCAAAGACATGAAGGTTGCGCTCAGCGAGAGCTGAGGCGGCCCAGAGTTGAGATAGAAAAGAGGCCTTCGGGCCTCTTTTTTGTTGCGCTGTTGTGTTCTGGGCTGTTTGGCGCTGAGGGTGTCTGCTCCCAAAGCCATGGAAGCGGTCTTTTGCGATTGGAGCCGCCTGCTTGAGGGACTTTGCATGCGTCGCCACGGTCGTTGGTGCGCCGCGCCTCGGCCCGTGGACGCGCAGGGCTTCAACCGATCTTGCACTTTCCCCTCCCAATGCCCTAGTAAAGCTTAAGCAAAGCAATAGGAGGCCACATGCGTCGAGTAGTTGTCACAGGGTTGGGGGTTGTGTCCTCCATCGGGAATAACGCCGAGGAGGTGCTTGCCTCGCTGAAGGCGGGCACATCGGGGATTACCTTTAACGAGGATATGGCCGAGCATGGATTTCGGAGCCGTATTGCTGGCAATGTGAAGCTGAATGTGGCGGATCATGTTGATAAGCGCACGCTGCGCTTTATGGGGCCAGGGGCGGCTTATGCGCATATTGCGATGGGACAGGCGATTGCGGATGCAGGGCTTGAGCCGAGTGATGTGATCAACGAGCGCACCGGTCTTGTGGCGGGCTCTGGCGGGCCTTCGACGAGCGCTATGCTTGCGGCGCATCAGGCTGTGCTGAGTTCTGGTGCGACCAAGCGGATCGGGCCTTTTGCTGTCCCCAAGACCATGTGTTCGACTGTCTCGGCGAACCTTTCGACGGCCTATCAAATCAAGGGGATCAACTATTCGATCACCTCGGCCTGCTCGACAAGTCTGCACTGCATCGGCAATGCGGCCGAGCAGATCATGATGGGCAAGCAGGACATCATGTTTGCTGGTGGTGGCGAAGAGCTTGACTGGACGCTGTCGTGCCTCTTTGACGCTATGGGCGCGATGAGCAGCAAGTATAACGACACGCCTGAGCGCGCGAGCCGCGCTTTTGATGCCAACCGTGACGGCTTTGTTATTGGCGGCGGCGGCGGTATCCTTGTGCTCGAAGAGCTGAGCCATGCTTTGGCGCGCGGCGCGAAGATCTATGCGGAAGTAACGGGATATGGCGCAACCTCTGACGGGGCCGACATGGTTGCACCGTCGGGCGAAGGCGGGATGCGGGCGATGAAGCTTGCGCTGTCGACGCTGCCTGAGGGACGCCAAGTGGACTATATCAATGCGCATGGCACATCGACGCCTGTGGGCGATGTGGGTGAAGTGGAAGCGGTGCGCGCGGTCTTTGAGGGGATCAAACAGCCAGTGATCAGCTCTACCAAGTCGATGACGGGCCACTCGCAGGGCGCGACGGGCGCGCAGGAGGCAATTTATTGTCTGCTGTCACTTGAGCATGATTTCATCATCCCGAGCATCAATGTGGAAACGCTTGATCCTGCGATCAAGGCGGGCGAAATTGCCACGGCGCGTGTCGACAACGCGGGGCTTGATAGCGTTATGACCAACTCCTTCGGCTTTGGTGGCACGAATGGATCGATGATTTTGTCTAAATTTAAGGGATGACGCATATGGGCGCTATGACAGGAAAACGCGGGCTGATTATGGGCGTCGCGAACGAGCGCTCTATCGCTTGGGGCATTGCCAAAGCGATGGCAGAGGCGGGTGCGGAGCTGGCGTTTACCTATCAGGGCGAGGCTTTTGGCAAGCGGCTTGAGCCACTTGCGGCCTCTGTGGGCAGTGACTTTATGGTGGATGTCGATGTGACGGATGATGCGTCACTGGATGCGGCTTTTGGCGAGCTTCAGGCGCGCTGGGGGACACTCGATTTTGTGGTTCATGCCATTGCTTACAGTGACAAAAACGAGCTGACGGGGCGGATCCTCAACACCAGCCGTGACAACTTCAAGAACTCGATGGATATCTCGGCTTATTCCTTCATCGAAGTTGCGCGGCGCGCGCATCCGATGATGGAAGAGAACGGCGGCACGCTTTTGACGCTGACTTATATGGGCTCGACGAGAGTCACCCCGAACTACAACGTCATGGGTGTCGCCAAGGCGGCTTTGGAAGCCACGGTGCGCTATCTTGCCAATGATCTGGGGCGCGAGGGTATTCGTGTGAATGCGATTTCACCCGGCCCGATGAAGACGCTTGCGGGCGCTGCGATTGGCGGGGCGCGGGCGACTTTCAAGCACACCGATAAGAACGCACCGCTGGGTAGCAATGCCACGCTGGAGGCGGTGGGCGGCACGGCTGTGTATCTGGCTTCTGATGCTGGGGCTTGCACAACAGGCGAGATTATCCGTGTTGATGGGGGCTTTCATGTCTTGGGGATGCCGCAGCAAGAGAACCTGTAGGGCTCCAATTTGTGAGGTAAATCCTGCTGTGGCGAGAGGCGCGGCCAATGGCCATTGCGCACCAAGGGTGTCTCGCGCTCTTCAGAATTTTCTAGAAATATGAAGAGTGTTTACAGTTTGTTAAGTCATGGGCGGTAAGTAAGAAGCACGTCACAGGCTGAGAACCGATGGGCGTTTAAGTAAGTCGCCCCGTCGGTTTGTTCAGTGTCGGTTCATGTGGTTTCGAGTTTAGACGGGGCGCATTTTCTTATACGCATGTGCTTTTGACTTAGAGCTTGCGGAAGGTGAGATAGTGCGGCGTACGCCCCTCACGATGTGCCTTTTGCTCATAGCGTGTTGATATCCAATCCTGCCAAGGCGTGCGCCAGTCTTCTGCACTTTCAGCGAGCCATTCAAAGCCTGCACGCGGCACTTCTTCCAGCGTTTGGCGCACGTAGTCTTCGATATCAGTGGCGACGCGGAAAATCGCCCCTTGCTTAAGCTTGGCAGCCAATGGAACAAGGTGTTCTTGCGTTACAAAGCGGCGGCGATGGTGGCGCTTTTTGGGCCAAGGGTCTGGATAGAGCAGGAAGGCGCGCGAGAGGCTCGCGTCGGGCAGCACATCAAACATATCGCGAGCGTCCCCTGCATGGATGCGGATGTTGTCTGTTTGGGCTTTGCGGATTTTGCCGAGCAACATTGCGACGCCGTTGATATAGGGCTCGCAGCCGATAAAGCCGACGTCAGGATTTTGTTCGGCTTGATGCACCATGTGCTCGCCACCACCAAAGCCAATTTCGAGCCAGATGTCACGGTCGCCGAAGACGGCGGGCAGATCGAGCGCGTGGCGCTCGGGGTTTTCCTCCCAGCTCACCGCACCAGGGGAGAGGGCCGCAAGGTCTTCCTCAAGGTAGCCTTCCTGGGACGGGCGGAGGCCCTTGCCTTTGAAACGGCCATAGAAATTGCGCCATGGGGCGCCAGAAGGATGGTTTGCGGGGGGATTTTCGGGTGTGTCATTGCTCATGGGCGCGCTTTAGCGCGAAAGGCGCGGGCACGCAATATGGGGCCAGCCATAGAAAAAGGCGCGGGGGGATGTCCTCCCGCGCCTTTCTGGCTGGTTTTGTCCTTAGACCGCGGCTTTGAGGGCTGCGGCGAGATCGGTGCGTTCCCATGAGAAGCCGCCGTCTGCCTCTGGTGCGCGGCCGAAGTGGCCGTAGGCTGCTGTGCGCTCATAGATCGGCTTATTGAGCGACAGGTGCTGGCGGATGCCGCGTGGCGTCAGGTCCATGCATTGGGCGATGGCGCGCTCGATGGCGGCGTCTTCGACTTGGCCTGTACCGTGGGTGTCGACGTAGATCGACAAGGGCTTGCTGACGCCGATGGCATAGCTGAGCTGCAGTGTGCAGCGGCTGGCCATGCCCGAGGCGACCACGTTTTTGGCCAGGTAGCGCGCGGCATAGGCTGCGGAGCGGTCAACTTTTGTCGGGTCTTTGCCAGAGAACGCGCCGCCGCCGTGGGGGGCTGCGCCGCCATAGGTATCGACGATGATTTTGCGCCCTGTGAGGCCTGCATCACCATCGGGACCACCGATGACGAACTTGCCTGTCGGGTTCACGTGCCATTCCGTTTCAGGCAGGATCCAGCCTTCAGGGAGGACTTCGAGAATATAGGGCTCAACCACGGCGCGCACGTCTTGAGATGTCATGCTTTCGTCGAGGTGCTGGGTGGAGAGCACGATCGAGCTGACGCCGACGGGCTTGCCATCGCGGTAGGTCACGGAGATCTGGCTCTTGGCGTCTGGCCCGAGGGTTGGCTCGGTTCCGTTTTTGCGTACCTCAGCGAGGCGGCGCAATATAGCGTGAGAAAACTGGATTGGGGCGGGCATAAGCGCGTCTGTTTCCGAGCAGGCATAGCCGAACATGATGCCTTGGTCGCCAGCGCCTTCGTCCTTGTCGGCCGAGGCATCTACGCCTTGGGCGATGTGGGCGGATTGCTCATGTAGAAGATTGGTGATTTCGCAGGTGTTCCAGTGGAACTTGTCTTGCTCATAGCCGATGTCTTTGATGCAGGCGCGCGTGATCGCATCAACCTTGCCCATATACTCGGAGAGCTTGGCCTGATCGGCGAGGCCGACTTCGCCGCCGATCACGACACGGTTTGTTGTGGCAAAGGTTTCGCAAGCGACGCGGGCTTCGGGCTCTTGTGTGAGGAAGGCGTCGAGGATGGCATCAGAGATGCGGTCGCAGACTTTATCGGGGTGGCCTTCGGAGACGGACTCTGAAGTGAAGGTATAGTTTTGACGTGCCATGAAAGTGCTCCAGTGGTTTATGATCCACCCCGTCAGGAAGCCGTTGGGGCGGTCGTTTGTTGTTATAACTCGTAGGTCGCTTGTACGGGGCGGATTGTCAACGTGATTTGATGTGGTGGCGTCGCTCGGTGCGGGTTCGTTGCCAAGAGGCCGCGAGGAGAAGGAGGATAAGCGCCAAGGCGCTCCAGTCGCCTGTCTGGCTATAGAGTGTGGCGGGCAAACGCTCGGGCAGAGGCACATCGATGAAGCCTGCTGTTCCCAGAGGGATTGACGCCAGGACGCGGCCTTGGGCGTCGATCACAGCGGAAATGCCTGTGTTGGCGGCACGGATCAGCGGGATGCCCTGTTCGATGGCGCGCATGCGCGTTTGAGAGAGGTGCTGCTGGGGGCCAGAGACCTCGCCAAACCAAGCATCATTGGTGATCTGAAGCAGATGTGTTGCGGTTTGATTGAAGGCGGCGGAGTAGGCAGGAAAGATCGCCTCATAGCAGATCAGTGGTGTGAAGCTGCCAACCCCCTCGATGTCGATTGGCTTCGGGTCTGCGCCTGCGGAGTAGCCGTCGCCCTCCTGTGCGGCAAAGCCGCGGATGCCGAAGCGCGCAAGCCAATCGCCATAAGGGATATACTCACCAAAGGGGACGAGATGATGTTTGTCGTAGACGGTTGCGACTTGGCCCGTGGGACCGAGGAGTGCAAGAGAGTTAAAGAGGCGGGGGCCGTCAAAGCGCTGGATGCCGACCACCACGGGCACATCGCCTGCGGCGTCCGAGATCATGTTCAGCGCGGTCTCGGCGCGCCCGAGTGTCCACGGCACGGCGGTTTCGGGCCAGATGATCAGATCGGGGCGGGGCCCTGTGAGCGAGGGCGCGCGCGTAAAGGCGAGCTGGCGCTCAAAAAAGATGGGCACAAAGGCGGGATCCCACTTTTGATGCTGGGGCGCGTTGGGTTGGATCAGGCGCACAAACGGCGCGTCAGGGGGGGCGCTTGTGTCTTTTTGCAAGAGTGGAGCGGCGGCAAGGGCTGCAAAGACTGCGAGCAGTGGAAGATTGCCCGTCAGCGGCAGCCGCGCGGGGCGGGCTGCCAGCGAAACGGCTGTGACGAGCACCAGAAGCGTGAGGCCGTGAGGGCCAATATAGGCCGCATAGAGCGCCATCGGGCTTTCGGACCAGAGATAACCGAGCATAGCCCAAGGAAAGCCTGTCAGAAGATGTGCGCGGGCCAGCTCGGCCAAGGCGAGCGCGCCGATGAAGGCGAGGCGGCCACGGCCATGGGCAAAGCCCGCGGCTGCGCCCCAAAAGAGCGCGAGACCAGCAGACATAAAGAACAGCGCAAATGGCGCCATCCACGCATGGCGCCACGGATCGACCATGAATGGCTCCACGATCCAGACGAGAGCGAGGGCAAAATAACCAGTTCCAGCGGCCCAGCCTATGACGGCGGCGCTGCGGCGGCTTTGGGCGCTGAGCATTATGAGATAAATGCAGGCGAGCGCCACGAGTGCGATGGGCCAGAGCCCAAAGGGGGCAAGACCGAGACTTGTGATCAGGCCGGCGAGCGCGGCCAGACACATTTGACGCGAAACAGGCAGCTCGGAGAGCCAGGGCAGCGGATCAAGTGGCCGCCGCATTGCCGCTTTTTTCGCTCGGGGCTGTTGACGCGGCGGCGGCTTTGGCTGCGGCCTCGGCTGCGCGGGCAACGTGATCGGGCAGGCGCACGCGCAGGCGCTTGATGCGGCGCGGGTCGGCATCGACGACTTCAAACTCGAAGCCTTCGGGATGTTTGACCACTTCGCCGCGCACGGGAACGCGGCCTGTGAGCATAAAGACAAGGCCACCTAGGGTCTCGACCTCTTCGCCATCGACCTCATCAACTTCAGTCAGAGGCAGGCCGATTTCTTCTTCAAATTCATTCAGTGGCGTTTTGGCGAGGGCGAGGTAGCCGCCCTTTTTGTCTTGGGTGAAATAGACGTCTTCTTCGGCGTCATGTTCATCTTCAATCTCACCGACGACCTGTTCGATCAGATCCTCAATCGTTACGAGGCCATCCACGCCGCCGTATTCGTCGATCACCAGCGCCATATGCTTGCGTTCGGCTTGCATTTTGGCGAGCAACACGCCGATGGGCATCGAGGGTGGCACGAACATGAGCGGGCGCAGGAGCGCCTTCAGAGAAAAGCGGCCCTTGGCGGCAGAGCCGTTGAAGCCGTGCTGGAGCGCGAAATCCTTGAGGTGTGCCATGCCAACGGGGCTGTCGAGCGTGTCTTCATAGACAGGCAGGCGTGTCAGGCCGCTTTCGCGGAAAATGGTGACAAGCTCGTCTTTTGAAATAGTGGAGGGCACCGCAACGATATCGGCGGCAGGCACCATGACATCTTCAACAGCCATGCGGCGCAGATTGAGAACACCATGGGCAAGTGTCGGGTTTGCACTTGGCCGTGACGGCACAGGTGGCTCGTTCGGGTCTGCGGGACTGAGGGCCCGGATTATGCGGGAGAAGAACCCTGTTGTGGGTCTCGGGTGTGGATCGGCCTCGGGGGCAGGCTGCGCGCTCGGCGCTGCACTAGAAGATCCGTCTTGGTTGTCGCCCATTGTGTCTTTCCTGAAGGGTAGTCATCGCGATACTGCGATCAATATGGGTTAGCAATGCCCATTTTGCCAAGTATTTCTACCTCAAGCCCTTCCATCAACGTGGCATCTTGGTCACGGATGTGATCGTAGCCCAATAAATGAAGGGTCGCGTGGGCGATGAGATGCGTGATGTGATCGGCAAGTGGCTTGCCCTGATCGGCGGCTTCACGCGCGCATGTGTCATAGCTGATGGCAATATCGCCCAAAAAGAGCGGCTCTTCTTGCGCGTGTGGATCAGCTTCAGGACGCTCGGGAGCGCCGCCATCGACTTCGGCTGCGAGGTCTTGGTCGGGCCAGCTGAGCACATTGGTGGGCGTGGGCTTGGCGCGGAATTCTGTATTGAGCGTGGCGATGCGTGCATCATCACAGCCGAGTAGAGCGATTTCATAGGCGGTGGGGGGAAGACCAAGATGGGCAAGCGTTTGCTCAGCGGCGGTCTCGGACAAAGCCGTGAGATGGGCCTCTGTCCAGCGGGGGTCTTCTATGATTGGGTCAATGAGCATGGGGCTGATTAGCCTTTTGGGCGCACGGGATAAAGACGTTTTGCGCGCTGTGGTCTGGGGGACCAGTCCCCCAGACCACAGCCTAGCTGGGGGACCAGTCCCCCAGACCCCCTGGGATATTTCTGGAAAGAAAAAAGGGGGCGCTTGGGGGTGTCTTGGGCTTAGCCGAGCGGGGCGTCGGCGTCGTAGGCTTTGATGATGGCCGCGACGAGGGGGTGGCGGACCACGTCATCGGCTGTGAAGTAATTAAAGCTGATGTTTGGGATGCGTTTGAGGAGGCGCTCGGCTTCTGACAAGCCCGACGTGATATGGGCGGGCAAATCGATTTGGGAGCGATCGCCCGTGATGACCATGCGGGAGCCTTCGCCGAGGCGGGTGAGGAACATTTTCATCTGCATCGCCGTTGCGTTCTGGGCCTCATCGAGCACCACGAAGGCATTGGAGAGGGTGCGCCCACGCATAAAGGCGAGGGGAGCGATTTCGATGCGCTTCTCTTCGAGCAGTTTGGCAAGCTGTTTGGCTGGGAGAAAGTCATTCAGCGCGTCATAGAGCGGCTGCATGTAGGGATCGACTTTGTCTTTCATGTCACCTGGCAGATAGCCGAGCTTTTCGCCTGCTTCCACAGCGGGGCGCGACAGGATGATGCGATCAACATGGCCCTCGATGAACATGTTCACGCCAACGGCGACGGCGAGGTATGTTTTGCCTGTGCCAGCGGGGCCGATGCCAAAGCCAAGTTCGCTTTTGAACAGGTTTTGGACATAGGCTTTCTGGGCGTCTGTGCGCGGCTCTACCGTTTTTTTGCGGGTGCGGATTTCGACGCGGCCAGACTGGAACATCTCCATTTGTCCAGCAGGGGCGGGCGTGGCGGCGCTGCGGGCGTCGTCGGCACTTGTGCTCATGCGGAACTCGCGGTCGATATCGGCGGGCTCGACGGAGCGCCCCTCTTCCAAGCGCTCATAGAGCGTGGTGAGCACGCGGGCGGCGGCCTCTGTGCTGAAGGCGTCGCCAATGACGGCGAGGTGATTGCCGCGACGCAGGATCTGGACGCCGCTTTTCTGCTCGATGTCTGCCAAGTTGCGATCAAATTCGCCGCAGAGCTCGACCAAGAGCCGGTTGTCAGGAAAGTCGAGAAGGACTTCGCCAAGTGTGTCTTGGTCTTTTGATTTGATGTCGGGGCCTGCGGGGGGAAGTGTTGTCGCGGTCAAGCCAGTCTCCTGATTATGCTGTCTGGTGTTTGGGTGTGCTTGGCAAAGTCGCCCCCCAAATACAACAGGCCACGGTGCGTGTGCACCGTGGCCTGAGCATCATTTGGCTTGAGAGGCGCGCCCTTAGAGCGGGTCATTGATTGTTTGGTCGCCTTTGTAGGGGCCAATCGCTGTGTTGGGCGGCGCGATGCCGGAGCATACGGGCTTGCCATAGGGGTCGAGGCGCTGGGAGAGGTAGCCTTCGACGCGGCGGTTTTGCTTCATGCCGCCAGCTGTCCTGTTGGAGGCGACGGGCATGCGCTCGCCGTATCCGCGGACATCGGCGATACGTGCGCCTGTCGATTTGGCCACAGCGGCGACCGCATTGGCGCGGTTGTAGCTGAGCTTCATGTTATACTCATCAGACGCGCGGCTGTCGGTGTGGCCGGCAATGATAAATGATGTGGCTTGCGCGCTGCGGAAAAACTCTTGCAGGCGCGCCGCGCCAGAGGCGCTGATGCGGTGTGAGTTTGTGGCGAAGAACTGGTCGGAGTTCATCACGCCGCAGACATTGCCACGGTGGCACACGGGGATACCCTGACGTGTCGTGTGTGGTGACATATAGCCTTCAAAGCCGTCGTCCATCACCCAGTGTTCGCATCCGTCCGGATCAACCCAAATTGTTGGTGCATATCTTTCGCCCGTTACGGTGCGCGTTCCTTGCTGTGCTTCTGCCGCAGTGACTGTCATCACGGCGCCCAGAGCGAAGGCAGCAAGGCTTGTTACTGATTTGGAAATCAAATTAGCCACAGCCGATGTCCCTTTTAATTATTTCCCCCGATCAGGCCCGAGATTGGTATGGCAGCCATGGGCACTGAACAACTCTTTATAAAAGGCAGTTTATCAAGATTGTCTGGCTTGTGAAGCTCAGAAATTACAATATCTTGTGGTGTTTCGGCGTAAATGAGCAGTTCTGGGGTGTAATTACATTCTGTTGCATAATTTTTGGCCCGCCTCAGGAGGCCAAAGGGTATGCGGGCGCAGAATCACTTGTTCACAAGTTCACCAGCCAGAGAGTTGCGTACGCTTTCAATGATTCTGACGCGGGCGATTGCGCCACGGGGGAGGTCGCAGTTTTTGACGTGCACGGCGTGCAGGTAGCCTGACTTGCCCATCATTTGGCCTTCGAATTTGCCGGGCTTCTCAAAGAGCACGTCAAGTTCGCGGCCAAGCATCGTATCTTGAATGGCTTTTTGCTGATGCGCGATGAGCGCTTGCAGCTCTTGGAGGCGGGCGTCGGCCACGGCAGCCTCGACCTCGGGGCGCTCGGCGGCGGGCGTTCCGGGGCGGGGGGAGTATTTGAACGAGAAGCCTTGGCCGAAGTTCACTTCACGGATGATATCAAGCGTGTCGGCATGGTCCTGATCGGTTTCTTCAGGGAAGCCAACGATGAAGTCCCCCGAGATCAGAATATCTGGGCGCGCCTCACGGATGCGCTCGATCAGCTTGAGATAGCTGTCGCGGGTGTGGGAGCGGTTCATGCGCTTGAGGATTTTGTCTGAGCCTGACTGCACGGGGAGGTGCAGATAGGGCATCAGCTTGTCACAAGTTCCATGCGCCTCGATCAGCTCGTCCGTCATGTCGTTTGGATGGCTTGTGGTGAAGCGGATACGCTCTAGCCCGTCGATTTTGTCGAGTTTCCAGATGAGCTGGGCAAGGGTTGCTTCCGAGCCGTCCGTGCCAAAGCCATGATAGGCGTTCACGTTCTGGCCCAGAAGTGTGATCTCACGCACGCCGCGCTCAACAAGGTCGCGCGCTTCGGTGAGAATACGGTCGACAGGGCGGGAAACTTCAGCGCCACGTGTATAAGGCACAACGCAGAAAGCGCAGAACTTGTCACAGCCTTCCTGAACGGTGAGAAAAGCTGTTGGGCCGCGAGCGGCCTTGGGGCGCGCGGCAAGATGCTCGAATTTATCATCGATGGGGAAGTCTGTATCGAGAGCCTTTTCGCCCGTGAGCACTTTGGCCTCCATTTCTGGCAGGCGGTGATAGCTCTGGGGGCCAACGACAAGGTCTACCATCGGCTGCCGGCGCATGATTTCTGCGCCTTCGGCCTGGGCCACACAGCCAGCGACACCGATCTTCAGATCGGGGCGGGCGTCTTTGAGGGGCTTGTAGCGGCCCAGCTCGGAATAGACTTTTTCGGCGGCTTTTTCGCGGATGTGGCAGGTGTTGAGCAGGATCATGTCCGCGTCTTCAGGCGTGTCTGTCTGTTCGTAGCCTTTGAGGGCTTCGGCCATGCGCTCACTGTCATAGACGTTCATCTGGCAACCATAGGTCTTGATGAAGAGCTTTTTGGGGCTTGTCATGGGCGTGTGTCCTGCGTGCGCGAATTTGGCCGCTGAGTAGCGAAAATGCTGCCCACTTGCAATGCACGATGAATTAACCGATTCTATTCCAAAAACGGGCTTATGAGTATGCAGATTAGTTTTTCCAATCTTGAGACCTTTATCAAAGAGGGCGCTGGATTTTTGGCCAAAGGGCCGATCGCGCTTGTCTTTGCCGAGGATGAGGCCGAGCTCGACACCACATTGCGCCACCATCAGCAGCTTGGCTTTCATCGGGTGATTGGATTTATGCCGAGCGCATTTTCGCTTGCTGCCGATCTGGTCGATACGATTGTGCGTGTGAATTACGACGTGCGCGGTGAAGAGGCGCTCAGCAAAGCTGTGAACGCCGTAATTGATAAAGCAGAAGGGCAGTGGCTTTATTACTGCTTCAATGCTGAATACCTTTTCTATCCGTTTTGCGAGACGCGGGTTGTGGGCGAAATGCTTGCGTTTCATACTGAAGAGCGCCGCGATGCTATGCTCACCTATGTGGTGGATCTCTATGCGGGCGATCTGGACAGCTATCCAAGCGCAGTTTCTCTTGATAGCGCCTTTATTGACCGCTCAGGATATTACGCGCTCGCGCGGCCTGATGCAGCCAATCACAATCATCCAAAAGAGCGGCAGCTCGACTTTTTTGGCGGGTTGCGGTGGCGCTATGAGGAGCACATCCCGGTGCCACGCCGCAAGATTGACCGTATTGCGCTGTTTCGGGCCCAGCCAGGCTTGCGACTGCGCGAAGATCACACCTTTAACGACGAAGAATACAATACCTTTGCCTGCCCTTGGCACAACAACCTCACGGCTTCGATTTGCTCGTTCCGAACGGCCAAAGCGCTCAAACGCAACCCGGGCTCGACTTTTGATATCCATAGTTTCAAGTGGCATAACTCTGTCCCCTTTGAATGGCACTCGCGCCAGCTGCTTGACTTGGGCCTGATGGAACCGGGGCAGTGGTTTTAGGCGGTTAGGCGTAGACCTCCTTCAGCGGCTCGGCTAAAACCCCTGAGAAATTTCACGGGGACTGATATGTCATCACACGGCGCCGCACTTCCGATGCTCTCACGCAAATGTACAGGCCTTACGGGCGAAGCCCATGTGCCCGGCGATAAATCGATCTCGCATCGCTCGCTGATTTTGGGGGCAATGTGCGTGGGCGAGACCCGCATCACAGGGCTTTTGGAAGGGCAGGATGTTCTCGACACAGGCCGTGCGATGCGCGCGTTTGGGGCTGAAGTTGAAGACCTTGGCCAAGGCAACTGGCGGGTTTACGGCGTTGGCGTTGGCGGGTTTACAGAGCCTGACAATGTGATTGACTGCGGCAATTCCGGCACGGGCGTGCGTCTGATTATGGGCGCGATGGCGACCACTGATATGACGGCAACCTTTACGGGCGATGCCTCGCTCAATTCGCGGCCGATGGCGCGGGTGACGGACCCGCTGGCTTTGTTTGGAGCGCGGGCCTACGGGCGGCGCGGCGGGCGCTTGCCGATGACGATTGTGGGCGCGGCAGATGCGGCGCCTGTGCAATACACTGTGCCTGTTCCGAGTGCTCAGGTGAAATCTGCTGTCTTGCTGGCGGCGCTGAATGCGCGCGGCGAGAGCCAAGTTATTGAGCGTGAAGCGACGCGGGACCACACCGAGCGAATGCTGGCTGGGTTTGGCGCGACAATCGAGACGGAAGAGACCGCCGAGGGCCGTATCATTCGCCTGCAGGGCCAGCCCGAGCTTAAAGCTCAAGATATCACTGTGCCGCGCGACCCGAGCTCTGCGGCCTTTCCTGTCTGTGCGGCGATTATCACTGAAGGTTCGGATGTGCTTGTGCCCAACATTGGCCTCAACCCGACGCGGGCGGGGCTGTTTACCACGCTGATCGAGATGGGCGCAGATCTGACCTATGAAAATCTGCGCGAAGAGGGCGGCGAGCCTGTGGCTGACTTGCGCGCCAAATTCTCGCCCAACCTCAAGGGAATCGAAGTCCCGCCTGCGCGTGCGGCGAGCATGATTGACGAATATCCTGTGCTCTCTGTTGTGGCGGCCTTTGCTGAAGGGCGTACCGAAATGCACGGTGTGAAAGAGCTGCGTGTGAAGGAAAGCGACAGGATCGACGCGATGGCCAAGGGGCTGCGCGCTGCGGGTGTCACTGTCGACGAAGGCGAGGACTGGTGGGCTGTTGAGGGCCGTGGGTTTGGAAATGTCACCGGCGGCGCGACAGTTGAGAGCCGTCTGGATCATCGTATTGCGATGTCGTTCCTGATTCTCGGAATGGCGAGCGAGCAGCCTATGCAGGTTGATGATGGCGGACCGATTGCGACGTCTTTCCCGATATTTGAGAGCCTGATGGGCGGGCTTGGCGCTATAATCGAGCGGGTGTGACATGAGCTTTGCGATTGCCATAGACGGGCCGGCTGCGGCGGGGAAGGGCACGATTTCCAAGGCTGTGGCCGCGCATTTTGGATTTGCGCATCTAGATACGGGGCTTTTGTATCGGGCTGTTGGTGCCAAAGTGCTTGACGGGGTCGACCCGATTGAGGCGGCGCGCAGTCTTGTGGCGGAAGACTTGGAGAATGATGCGCTGCGCACAGCGGATGTGGCGCAAGCCGCGAGCCGTATCGCTGTGATTGCTGAAGTGCGTGCGGCATTGGTGGACTTTCAGCGCGCGTTTGCGCGGCGTGCGGGCGGGGCCGTTTTGGACGGGCGCGACATCGGGACGGTGATTTGCCCTGACGCAGAGGCCAAGCTTTTTGTGACCGCCAGTGCCGAGGTGCGCGCAGCGCGACGCCACGCGGAGCTTTTGGGGCGGGGCTCCGAGGCGAGCTTTGAGGCGGTTTTGGCAGATGTGAAAGAGCGCGATGCGCGCGACGCGGGCCGCGCTGAAGCGCCGATGGTTGCGGCTTTGGATGCTGTTTTGATTGACACCTCAAGCATGAGTATTGACGCCGCCGTGACGGCGGCGATCGCAGCAGTGGAGGCCGCACGAAAATGACAACACGCAGGCTTGGAAAAAATGGCCCAGAGATCAGCGCGATCGGGTATGGGGCGATGTCTTTTTCGGACTTTTACGGCGCAACGAGTGAGGCGGAAAGCCACGCGATCCTTGATCATTGCCGCGATGTCGGATTGACCCACCTCGACACCTCCAACATCTACGGTATGGGCCGTTCTGAAGAGGTGATCGGAAGCTACTTTGCGGCCCATCCTGACGCCAAGCAGGAGTTTGTGATTGCGACCAAGGCATCGATTGCCAGAGACGAAAGTGGAAATCGCATTTTTAGAAATGATCGCAAGCATTTGGAAGAAGAACTTGATAAGTCACTTCAACGCATGGGTGTGGATCATGTGGGTCTGTTTTATGTCCATCGTCGTGATCCGAACGTGCCGATTGAAGAGGTGACAGAGAGCCTTACGGCGATTGTGAAGACGGGCAAGGCGCTTGGCTTTGGATACTCTGAAATCGCGCCGAGCAGCCTGCGCCGTGCGGCAAAAGTGGCACATGTCAGTGCGGTGCAATCGGAGTATTCCTTGAGCACGCGCAGCCCTGAATTGGGCCTGGTTCAGGCCTGTGCCGAACTTGGCACAGCGCTTGTTGCATTTAGCCCTGTCGGGCGATCTTTGTTGACCGATACGCCCCTGAGTTTTGAGGCCGTGCAGAGCCTTGACTTCTTGCGCGGCAATCCGCGGTTTATGCGGCCGAATTATGAGGCCAACGTGAGGGCTGCAGCGGGCTTCTGCGCTTTGGCGGCCGAGATGGGTGTAAGTGCTGCGGGGCTGGCCAACGCATGGCTTCTGGCGCAGGGGGACCATGTGATCCCGATCCCCGGAACGCGTTCTGTCTCGCATTTGAGTGATTGTTTGCAGGGGCGGGACGTCAGGCTGACATCTGAGGATTTGGAGCGGATCGAGGCGATCTTGCC
>ENA-OWPI01001028-OWPI01001028.1-marine-metagenome-genome-assembly--contig:-NODE-1028-length-33475-cov-4.734295_pt1 | contig 33475 bp, 29 predicted proteins | sample MGYA00238138_ERZ651775 | MGnify/ENA primary metagenome ERZ651775 (study PRJEB26906, sample SAMN06265043) | marine metagenome | isolation source: Helgoland LTER site | place: Germany:Helgoland, sampling...
ATCTGTATGCGCAGCTACCAATGGCTTTTTGCAGCCATGATGCCGTTTGCCCTTCTGGTAACCTAAAATTGTGAGAATTGAGGTGTGAGAATCATCAGTCAGGGTTTCGATCGAAGTGAAACAGTCTTCGCCGCTCTGTCTTTTGTATTCGTCTGAAATGCAAAGAACAATAGCGTTCGCAACTTGGCAAAGTTGATCGTAGTATGTTTGGATGGATTTTCTGAACCTATGGGCAATATCTTCTCCCCAATCTTCCCCTGAGGGCCACACATTTGGCTGAGTTAGAGCACCACCTTCTGTCCCCCCTTGCTCTTCGTGTCCAATTCTGAATTTTCTGACCAAGTCGTTGGGACCTGTTTCACCTATCAAAGACGCAAAATTTTCCGTGTTGCGAGCAGAGTAGCCTCTACGAGCCCTGTCTTTTGTCAGACATGACCGGCGAACGGCCTCCGGTGCTTCTTGCAAAAACTCACTGGCGGAAACCAGCGCCTCGTCGCATATCGATTTGTCAATGCCGGTTCCTCTCACGAGTGCAAAACCATCCGATTGTAGTTGATCGAGAACGGCCCTACTGCACTCCCTCTTCTTAATCCCGCCGCCGCAGTCTGCGTCCTCTCCTTTCGCTGGCTGACAATACGGCGTCATGTCCACGGAAATGTATTTGAAGACTTGCTCTTCGTGATGATTCGGATAATATGCAGGATTAGCAGCACATTTCGTTCCGGGCATGAAAGGGAACGATCGATCTTCGATCATTTGAATCCTTTTTTCGTCAATCGGTACTCGATGCCACAGCATCTTTTTGCAGCCGTGTATTTTAATAGTTCCATCGTAGAGCTGATACAGAGATGTTCCCATTGTTACCTCATGGAGTAGGTCTACACTCGGTACAAAAGGGATCTCGCATTTGATATGTTTGTCAAAGAGGTCATTGCGAACGAAGAACGCATTGTAGCACGTGCATTCCACTAGTGCGTAGCCAAACGAAGCTGCAAGCTTTACCAAAGCCTGCAGCGATGATCCCTGTCTTTTGGTGTCATCTCTCGGCTGGATGTAAATTAAATCATTTGGCATCGTCGGGTTGAACTCGACACATGCCACTTTTGGTCGAAATCCCGAGGTAAGAATATCATGAAAAAGCCAATAATCTGTCCCGTCGACATCTATGCAGAGAAAATCAAAGTCGTTTGGGAAATCAGAAGGGGTGGAGTGCCGAAGAAGGTAAGAAAGGCTCATCGACGAGTGACGCATGCAAGACACCGTCACATTCAGACATGTATTTCCTAATGGTTCGTTCAAACTCACTAAGTCGACGAATTTTTTTCCGTCGGCCTCAATCAACACTCCTTTCCAGTCTTTTTGCCCCTTCACAAGAAGAGAGAAAGTATTGCTGAGGTGTTTCCCATCCCAAGCCCCAACATCCACGCAGTACCTTCCCCCTCTGTCTGGTTCTGTTGGTATAAGTTGGAAAAGACGCTCAATTATTCCGTCTTCTCCGGACTGGCTTGTTATGTCGTAAGCATTCTTTATTAAGCCATCCCTTCTTCGGTGCGATGGCAATTTTTCCCTCAAAATTGTGCCATTTGCGTCGTTTAGGTAGCTCATGACAGAGGTTGAGGTGGAGGAGGGTGCTAAGGGTGATTTAAAGGGACTTGGGCTAAAAAAGCGCTCAGTGGCAAGCTACACTACTATTAGACCGCCATCTATATATCGTAAAAAGGTTTTCGATCTTCATGTGCCTTCTTGGTCCTTTTGTGAGATTGACGAGAGAGCTAATGAAAATAAAAGTGTTGTTTATGACCCAAATCCCTTTCAGATAATCCAATTTATAGTTACTGACGGCCAATTAGGAGTAATCGAACACCTAGAGTGAACGGACACTACTTTAAGGTTTGTCAGAGGGGAGTTTGATCTCTCAAGACTTCATACCCCATACCCCCCCCCAAAAGCCAACTCCTGAATCCATATATAAGGTGAAGTTAAAGATAATGTACCGCCAACCTACTGCCCTCCCCTACTTTCTCCACAAGAAGGTTGCTCGAGGGAGCTTTGCCAGTGTTTATTTGGGATTTCGTCATGAGGAGAGAGACGATAGCACCAGAACTCCTTACGCAATAAAAATAATCGACCTCGACACTATTGATGACCTTGCCCCAATAGCAACTGAAGTCCATACATTGCGACAGCACTCATCATCGTGTGCTAATCTTGTGCGATATTTCGGTAGCTTTCTGGTCGGAGAGCGGTTGTGGGTGTGTATGGAATGGTGTGTCGGGAGCTGCTTTGATCTCATGAATCTCGACGGAACAGCGGCAGGAGACGAAAATGGCTCAACCTCAACATCTCTGCAACCGAAGAATTTGACCCCCTTTCCTGAAGCGAGTATAAAGACTCTTTTGCGATCGCTACTTTTGGGATTAAATCATTTGCATAGTCACCTGCTAATGCACCGCGACATTAAATGTCGAAATTTACTTGTCACGAGCCGTGGAGTTGCTAAGCTCTCTGATTTTGGAGAGTCTGCGCAGCTAACTGAACAAACGATGAAGAGGGGGACATTTGTGGGCAGCCCTTTTTGGATGGCGCCGGAGGTAATCACTCAGTCGCTCTACTCCCTTCCTGCTGATATTTGGTCGATTGGTATCTCGGCTCTTGAGATGGCTCACTCTCATCCTCCTCACCATGATGCACATCCCATGAAAGTTCTTTTTTGGATTCCTTCTAAGCCGGAGCCTGTGCTTGATGGCGACATTTGGAGCGAAGAATTCAAAGACTTCATTTCGGCTTGCCTGAAGAAGAATGTAGGGGATAGAAAAACAGCAGCCCAGCTGCTTGAAATGGATTTCCTCAATGATGATTCGGGGGGGGGGGGGGGGGGGGAGAGCGAGAAATTGCAAGTCGGGTAGAAAAAAGGGCTGAGTGGATGAGAAGAGTTGAGGGGGGGGAGAGTCTTAGTACCGAAGAATCAGAGGAGGGAATCGCATTCGTGGAGGCTTTTAGTGAACCACCTGTCAAAAGCCCTGATAGCGAAGCTTGGACTTTCGAGGATGATGAGGACGTTGTCAAGACGACTGCAAAGCCAACAATGCCGCCGGCGCCACCACCACCACCAACCGCCGTTTCATTTTCGGCCCCAACTGCTAATGAGAGGCTGCGAGTATCACAGATTCTCCGGGCATGCGCGGAAGAAGTTGATGGCAATATGGGCTGGAAGGGTGTTCCATCAACATCCACCTTGGAGGTGCACCTGTCCATGCTCCCCGATGGGTGGTTAGGAATTGCCCGAGACTGCGATAATAATATCGTCGGCGGTGTTGAAATTGATTTATCAGGATCGAAAGGTGGGTGTAGAGAGACAGAAGCTCACAGCAGTAGGATCAAGCGCGTTTTTGTTGACAAGGCAGCAAGAAAAAATGGCTACGGTGGAAGTATCATTGATGCAACATTAGAATTCTTAGGGAAATCGAAATCACCTCGATGTAAGCGGGTGGACATGGACGTGCGATGTGACAATGCTCCTATGATTACAATATTAGAGAAGAGTTGGAAAAGAATTGGCGTGAGGAAGAACATGTTCATGGCAAGCGATGGGGAGTTGTTTGACGGTGTACTTTACGAGAAAGATTTGATAGAAAAGTAGAAGAATTTTGAGTTGCGCCAGAAATCGCCTCTTCCTTCCTACCTCTTATTTTTCCGCGACCTTTAAAATAAATTGTTCTACTTCCCGAAAGTACGTGTCGTCTTCCTTGATTCTCGATTGAAAGTCGCTCTTGATCCTATACTTCCTCGCCTCACTCTCTGCCTTCGACTCGTTCGATATTTTGGATATTTTGGATATCGCCTCCTCCTCGTTGTTGGCGATGCAGCAGTCAGTATAATTTCCGTTTTTCCCTCCTCCTCCTCCATTTTGCATCTCATTCAACACGCCAACAACCCTTCTCCCCCCCCCTGCCCTTTGCTTGCCCGGAATGGTAATTACTGGGATGCCCAGAGACAGCGCTTCCATGCTCGGGACCAAATTACCCCTCGGATAAGTGTCTAAAACGATAGTGCTTTGAGAGAGTACTGCTGAATAATCGCCTGCTGTCAGACTCTTCATAAATCGAATTCTTCGCCAAATGCTAGCGCCTCCTTTTCCGCCTCCAATTTTTCGCTTCATTCTCGTCCTCAACTTTTGAAACCATACACTCCCTCCCGAATCGTACTGCAAAATATCTTTTCTGAAAAGGTGGTGCTCACTCCCCTCTTGTTGAGCTATCGTTTGCTCGCCGGTACCTATCATTACATAAATTCTCTCGTCGCTCTTTAGAATTTTTTTGAGAAGAACATCGAACTCGGGATGAAAAAGAGGTACACTTGCCGGGACTGTTATCACATTAGCCGTCTCGGGGATGTTATACGCGGTAAGAAAATTCATCCGGTTGCCAAAACGAGCTTTTTGAGAGGGCGGGAAGACCCCCCCCTTACCGCCCCCGTACATCTGCTCGCCAACGCTAATTCCCTCAATGAAAACGAGCTGTTCGCTCCCCCCTTCGCTCGCCTCGTCCTGAACAGCTATGTTCGCAACTGAGCTTGGGACGATGATGTAATCAACGGCATTTTCAATGCCTGTTCTGTATGTGCTATGACCCCACAGGGCGATCTGCACCCGCGCTAGTCGACGGTGCGCAAGCAAGAGCGTCCTCGGGTCGACCGCAGGATCCAAGTACAAAATGACGTCGAGATCTGCATCCCTCATTCTGGTGGCACTCAGCTCATCCCCTGGATCTCCAACCAAATTTATCACCCCGCCTCCGTTTCCAAGCACACTGCGCTGAACTCTTCGAGTAGCAGGATCAACGGGGATGGGAAAGCAAGCTGCGAAAATCTTAATTCCGTTGCCACTCCTCGATAAGTGATCAATCAGCCCACCGTGGAGCTTCAAGACGTTGTGGCTGTATAGCTTTGAGGAGACGATCCCAACTCGAAGTTCAGACTCTCGACTTACGGGAATTGGCGAGAGTGAGCTGGGCACGTCCCTTAGTTGAGGGCACAGACCATATATAACTCTACTAACGAGTGCAAAAAAATTCCCCCCTCCGCCACCGCCACCGCCGCCGTCGCCGCTAGTTCCGCCAAATGGCTCATCATCGATGAACGTCACCAAAGGCACATTCATTAACCCGCCCCCAGCGACCGCTCCGCAGAGATCGTCCCTTCCTCCACCTTCCTCCAAGTCGTTTAACAACTTAGCTACCTCGTGCTCAAAAGCGCTCCTCTCTAATGCATACTTCTGAAGACTTCCAAATACAAGAGGTAGTGACAGGCTCAAACCGACTGAGTTCACGCGAGAGTTATGCTCGTAGGGGCTCGCTGCCAGCGACAAGTGGCGATGAGCCTCTTTGGAAAAGCCGCGTTTGTGTAGGATCAAGCCGAGGGAATAGTGGATTTGAGGGTCGAGTGTCGTGGTGGAGAAGTGAATGTTGGAAGATGAGGGGCGGAAGGTTTTCAAGAAGCAATTGTGCAGAGAATCGAAGAGTTGGAAGAGGGGAGGTTGAACCTGGTTTGGGATGTTAAGGTAGGGAAGGAGACTCGCAAACATTGCGTTGCAGTAATTCATGATTGCGTTTTCTTCTCTCTCGTTGCCATCCTCGTCGACCTCGTCGTCCTCGTCCTCACCGTCGTCACTGCTGGTGCTATCTTCACTGTCGATCTTGCTGGTGTAATCGTCGTGATCGTCGTGGTCGGAGTAAAAATCACCTGCCACTTCCACCCCAACGGTCCCTGAAAAACGTAAAACATTCCTTTCAAACACGTCTTCCGCAATTTTTCCCCACCGTCCAAACTCCTCCACATCGCCGATTACCAGGTTAATTGTCGCAGCTCTAATGATGGTGTCGAGAGGGAGTTCGTCGGGGGGGAAGAAATCAAGAAGCAGACGGAGATACTTTAACGAGCCAGAGAAATTCGAATGATGAAGAGGTAGGAGTGAGAGGTGACGGAGATTGGTGGTAATTCGAGATTCCATTTCCGGAGACATTCTCGTGGTCGGACCGCTGCGGCCGCCTTTCCATACAAAAGAAAGAGAATCCAAATCGACTTCCCACCACCCCGCTTCAGTTCCGTCACTGCTTGAGCTCGCCTTCTCTCTCGCTTCTTGCATGCTATTATAATTCCAGACTGCTATAGCAGAAATACCAATCGATTCGGCGTACTCAAAGCCCCCAATTTCGTGGCCAAACTCGTTCGATGCAAATATGCTGAGAAGGACGAGATGGTCGTGCACATCCAGAGCAGAGAATGAACAGTAGCTGAGCGAAGAGAGCGAACTGGTGCACGTTGTGAGAAGACACTGCATTGAGGATAAAGGAGATGATTGTATTTTTGAGACATGCGTCGCACTGTCATCAGTATCGCCAAAAAACCAACTCCAAACGGCATCATCAATCTCCCCCCCATTCTCCCTCACATTACGCAAAACCCCCCTCGTAAATCCACTCGGGTGGGAAAACCCACCACTATTGTCGTCAACCAGTATATCTCCGATTAGGTGCTTAGCACTGCAGAGAGAGGGGATCCCTCGAGAGTCCCCCCCAAACGTCTTTGAATAGTATTGCAAATTGAGGAGAGGGATTTGTGGAGGTTGGTAATTCTGTTGTTGAGCCTCTTGGGTAGCAGAGGGTACAGAGAGAATGATGATGCCTATGATTACGTTCGCAATCATAGTCGAATTTGCCGTCTGCTTCTTTTTGGGTTCTAGCTCTCTGCAAGCTTTGGTCCTGTATCGCTCCTAAGGTATGGGTAAGTTAATCTGTTTGCCGAAAATATTGGCTGCTGCTGATCAAGGTTTGGTGTCAGAATTTCACTATTTTCTTGGTAAAATTTGACAATTATTACATCCACACTTGTGGGGCCTTCTCGAGCCTCGAGCACACGTCCGAAACACGCCGGGAACTAAAATCCCTCCTCGACTAGTTAGTTTTAGTCCCTTGTGAAATATCGCTACTTTATATGTCCGCCTTCAAGGCGTCACCTGGCGCTGTGGAAGATCTCCTGGGTATTGATGACTTCCAGGAGCCACCATCCCATATTTCTTCGGAAGACTCAGAAATGAATATAACTTCAAAACCAGATCCAACCACTCCTCAATCGTCAGCCCCTGAACCAGAATTCGACCCTAAATCACTCATCTCCGATGCGTCTTCTCCGAGCCAGCGACGAACGACAATCGATATGTCTGGTGCCAACATTAACTTCTTTTCCTCTCTCCAGCGTAGCACCATGATGGCAAATGGAGAGTATGATGTGATCTTTCCTGCCGGTAAGGTCGGCATAACCCTTGAGCCCGACGTGACTGGCAGACAGTGTCTTGGTGAGTTCCTCTTGTGTCAGCGAAGGCGTTCACTTATATCACAAAGTTTTCTAATCTAAATATTCTGTGGAATCATTCCCATGAATGAATGAATGAATGAATAAACGAACTCATGGTGGCTGGCTCAATAATCACCTTTCTTCTTACAGTGAAAGGATTCCCTCAGAAGAAACTCGGTGATGTAGATGATGGATTGGCAAAACGCTCTGGTGTGATTTGCATTGGTGACTGTATAGTTGCAATTGACGGTGAATCTGTCCTCGACCTAACCTTTTTACAGACCATGAATCGACTACGAAACATCCAAGACAAATCGCACACGTTAACGTTCCGGTCCTCTGAGCATTTGAAAAATCTCTCACAACACACTGCTAACTCGCCATTCGGCGAGCTTAACGAAACTAGAAAGATGATTCATCGAGAGAAGGAGAAGTGGTACTTATCTCCCCAGACAGATGACATGTGCTACTGCTATGTTGAGCGCACGCGAGGGGTGAATTCCACCAGCTTCAACCTTTATCGTGAAGACACGGGGGAATTCATGTTGGCTGCGACGATAAATAAGAATATGTCCGGCACAGTTCTCTTCAGCAATATGAAGGAGAGCTACTTGCGAAAAATCGACGACATAGTAGCCTCGGAAGATAGCTCTTCATATCTGGGTTGCATGACTACGAATTTCCTTGGCGACGAATTCACGATTCATGATCATCGTGCGGACCCGAAGAAATGCGAAAGTAAAGATAACAAGATTCATCATGAGCTTGGACTCATCCGGTTTGAGAAGAATATATTGGGGAGGGTTCCGAATTTTATGACAGTCGTTGTCCCTCGGCCGGAAGCCGAAGACGAGCGCAGCGAATCTCGGCGGGTCCAGAATCGCCGAATATCTGATCGCTTCGAGCGAAAATATATGGAACGGAAGGAGCTTAATGTCGGGGATCATATTGTGAATTGGTTTTTGAATCCTTTTCGCAGCAAAGAGGAGAAGGAGAGGATTCGGGCCATGAGCGGGGGGAACGCAAATAGCGGTAATCGTCCACGAAAGGGCACCTTTGATGAAAAGGAAGACACGTTTGGCGGGGGTGTGCAAACTCCAGGATACGGTGGTCTGGAGGAGGATGACAACCAGGACTTACTCATCATGAATACGAAGAAACCGAGCTGGAACAAGCGACTGAATGCCTGGACTTTGAACTTCTCCGGCCGGGTCAAGAAAGCCAGCAAGAAAAATTTCCTTCTTATAGCGAAGCAGGACAACCATAGTTTTGAGAGTAACATTTCGGATGTGAAGGACGATAGAGCAGAAGACAAGACTGACATTGACAATGAAGAGAGCGGTGCGACCGTATACGTCCGTTTCGGCAAGTTCACGAAGCACAGATTCGTGCTCGATTTCTCTGCCCCCATGTCGTCTATAGTTGCCCTTGGTATCGCTGTAAGCTGCTTTACCAAGAAGCTTACCGTAACTTGAGGATGGACAGGAAAAAAAGGAAAAGAAAATGTTATTTGTATATTTTTTTAGCCTGCTCTCTTTTTTTACTAGTCCTATTTTAGATAGAGCCCAACGAACACACAGCTACGTTCTTGTGTCTTCCCATTCTTCTCCTTTTCCGCGAAACATTCTCCTTTGCCGGCGATTCCTCGTCGACATTTGCGGGTTCTATTTCATTTACACTTTCTTCTTCAGATGAAGAAGAACTGCCCAAGTCTTCCAAGGTGTCTGCACCTAGCATGTCGAAAATTCCACCGCTAGTCCCAGCTCCGCTATTTGTCACAGCAGCGGTAGCTGATATAATATTTTGTACTGGCGTAGTTGTTCTTGGCGTTGTCTTCGTCGCTTTCATTGTTCTTTTCGTGGTTGTTTTCTCCATTTCTGGTTGTCCTCCCTTTGCCACTGGCAACGGCACCTCGACCTTCTCGCGAACGAAGTCCTTGCAGTCATTTCCGTCCCCCTCTCCTTGGTCAATACTGTGTAACGCCTTCTTCTTCACGATCTTGGTCTTTTCCGGTGAATCCTCGTCCGGAAAGATTGGCATCGGCCGCTTGCTAATTATCGATTTCATGCCTAACAGATTATTTTCATTTGCATCACGGTGAAAATTGTCCTCGTCCTCTTCCCTTTCAATATCCCAGTCTCTCAACTCAATTTTCTGCTTGGAAGGCGGAGTCATCGTTGACGTGTTTGTCGTTTCGCTGAGGGGAAGGCTGTGCGCTCTCGATAAAGCGACTTCAGTGCTTGCATTCAAGTCTGTGCTTGCGGTCGCGACTCCGGCTGTGGCTGCACTTGCTGCGTCTCCGAATTCGCTGCCTGACAAACTGTTACTAATACTGCTGACCACACTGCCTTCTCCGTCTCGACCGGCCTCCAAATCGAAATTAAGACAGCTCTCAATCCCTATCCTCCGTCTAGCTCCCTTGCCCAGCCGACCGTAGCCATAGCCACTGTAACGCCGGCGCTCGGAAGACCGACGGGTTGAAGTCGGGGGAGAGACGATCTGACCCCCTAGGATGAAAGAATTATCGTCAATATTTTTTTCTTTCCTGTTGTTGCTAGTAGTACTCGTGCTGCTCATCCAGTCGGAGTTCTTCGAGTTTTGGCTGAATGTAGGAGGGAACAGGGGCGGAGGTGGGGCAAATATGTACGATGGCTGCGTCTGCTGCTGCTTCTGCGATCGCTGCTGGCTTGCGCGGCTTTGGGGAGGAGGATTATCGAGGGAAGAAAGGGGAAGAGACTTCCTTTTTCGCTTCTGAAGAAAGCCAGCGTTGGAGTTTATGTTCAAGGTCGATACGCTGCTGCTGTGTGCTTTTGTCTTATTGGTCTTTTTCTTTTTCATCGTAGCGGAGGAGGACTTGTTGTTGTCGGCGGCAGATGAGGGAATGGCCGCTGGGGAATTGATAATGGAGGTAAAGGAGGATTGGAGGGAATTTGTTCCCTGCTTCTTTTTCTTGGTCTTCGCAGATGATCTCTTCTTCGACATTGCTGGTACTCCCACCTCCGCTGGCGCCGGTGCCCCATCCTTGGCTAGTGTTGACGCTCCGACTTTCGATTTGGCCTTGGAAATCACATTGGAGGTGGTGGTAAGCAGCATGGCTCTTCTGGAACCGAGAGGCATCGGAAATAGGGGGAAACTGAACTTGTCGACTTGGAGACTTTATTTTTTTCTCTCTACCCACTTGGGGATAGTTTTCGATTGATAATTGCGGTTGAGTAGGTATTTTCCTGGTTTGAGTATCTAATTGATCGCGTTTTGGTGATTGAACACTTTAGGGGCAAATTCCCAATTTCCAATTTCCATACCACTTGGTACTGCTTCCATCGGCTAATATTTATTTATTTTTTTGTGCCGTGAGCATGCTGCAAGATAGAATCGTTTGAGAGGGAGGTTACAGTCCGATTTGGAATTTCCACTCTCCCTTCCTCTCTGAAAAAGCGCCCCGATTCATTGACCTCCACTCTCTCTCAGACAAAAATCTGAGACGGTTATTGATGGCTGAGCATGTCGCCGATTCTCCACCGCGACGAAAAAGTAAGCTGAAAAAGCGACGTCGTTTGGACGAATATGGAGAAAACAATGGTGAGGGTGACGGCAGTGTTGCTTTGAAGAATAAAAGTGATGACGAGGAAAAAAGGAACAAAGCACGGGATGAGATAAAGACGAAGTACTCAAACATTAATATTGACCGTGTGATTCGAAGGTCTGGAAATTCTTCCTCGGCTGATGTTCTTAGAGCCCCTTCGAAGGAGGTTGAAAAAAAATTGCCGCCACCAGCAAAAATAGCACAACCACCTGTCATGGCGATCACCATACCCCAGAAGAAGGCAATACAGTCATCGGCCAGGGAAGCTGCCAGAAATATCGCCCCGCGAGAAGCAAAAACGACTTCAAAATCGAAATCAAAAGCGACCTCAAAACCAAAAAACAACATCGACAAGACAAATAGCGTCAAAAGCTATGAAACTGTTGGAAATGATGGTTTGGGTGTAGATTTAGATGAGGATACAGTCTTTGATGTGTTGGAAGCATCGCCGCCCAAGAAGGATTGCACTCGTCGCAAAGGACACGTTTCGCAAAAGAAACTTCAATCTGCCTGTCCATCCCCCGGGCAATCTCCCCAAGATTGCATCAACCTTCTTTCCTCCGACGAAAATTCTGTTGCCTCGGAAAATTCCGTCGCCTCAAAAAAATCAGTCGCATCGAATTCCTCTTCCCTGGCATTTGATGTATCAAAGTCGAAATTAATCCGTGACAAGACAAAGCAAGCCTTCTCTCGCGAAAAATTTTCGTCTTCGGCCCACAAGTCGCTGCTCGACGAACTGGGTTCTGGGTCAAAGCACGAGCAAAAGTATCTGGAGAAGTATGTCAAAGAACTTGATAGTGATATTGCTGGGCTGCAACTGAAGAAGTTCAAGGCAGAAAAGAAAATAAAGGCACTAAAGAGGGCCGCCTCAGAATCATCGCATGCGACGAAAAAGAATGAAGGTGATGACAACAGCGGCAGCGGTATGGGAAAGACCATATGGGAAGGGGGCTGGCTAGATGCAAACTCTGGCAGAAATTTTTCTCGCACTTTAGTGCAGCAAAAAATTCCAAATGCGTTTGCTAGTACATTCAATTATGATGCCCAGGTTATTAATGCTGCTGATGATGAAAATGCTAATAATGACGACAGCGAAGACGGTGACAATAACGATGACAATGACGATGACAATGACGATGACAATGACGATGACAATTTAAACCGTGACAAACAGGTGCCCTCCATCGACATGGATCGTGTGCTGGAGAAGCACGCATTTCTACACGGAAACTGCATCGGATCGCGCGATAGCCCTTCCTCTTCGCCGCCGTCACCGCCGTCGCCTCCACTCTTGCCAATTGCGAAGGCTAAAGCGAAGAGACGGATAGCCAACGGCGACATCTCTATAAGCACTGGGTCAGGTGCCTTCGCTGCGGCAGCTTTAGGAGGTGCAGGAATCATCGAATTAGCGAACGATGAAGATAATGACAACAGCGATGAGAATTATATCATGGTGAGCGAAATACTACGGGAAATTGAAAGAGCGGAACTGGACGAGAGTGACAAAGAAAAGTTCAAGACCCTCAGCCAATGCAGCCACCTGTCTCAGATTGATGAATTGGTGCTCACACAGGAACAGTTGGAAGTGTCAAACGATATCATCGCGAAACTCGAAGAAGACAAGGAAAAACTATTGAGGGTAGAACGGGCGTGCCCCTTATGGAGAAAGAATGTATACTTCGTCGTTTCTCACAAATGGGTGGAGAATGTACACCACGATGTTTCTCGCTCAAAAGAAAATGTGGTCCAGCTTAAATATGCCCTCAAGAATTTCGCGTCTGAAATCGCCAAGAGGGAAGATGAGATCGCGTGGTTCGATTTTTTTAGGGGAGTATTGAGCGGAGAGCAGAAAAAAATTGTTGAGAGAGCGCAACTAGATTAAAAAATTGAAAGAAAAGGTATAATTATTTTGACAAAAGAAGTCAGTCTTGTGTCGTTCGTCATGTTCACTGGAAACTAACTGGAAATCCTCCAACTGGAAACTGGAATCTTCGAATCTTGTTTGCCTGTTAAACTTAAAACTTTTAATCAACACCAAATGGAGGTAATACTTGTAAATACCTTTCACACCCGTGTTTCTTATCCTTTTCCTGTGGTACTCCCAAAAAAATTAAATTGTAACTAACCTCATATAAACCCCCCACCCCACCCCAGGCACAGGACTCTTCTTCCATGCTGCCAACTCTTAAGGCTGCTCGTACTTATACAAAGGAAGAATCCGATAGAATCTTAGCTAGCCTCCGTCAAACTTTAGAATCTACGGCCTCGACTCTAAATACAATTTCTGAGACCAGATCTCAAATAGCCAAGAGCATGGACGCCACGACGCAAATCGAAAGCAAGTGGAAGGAGGTGCAGGACAAGTTCCAGGAAGTTTTAGACAAAGCAATTGGTGATTTCGCTCAATCGGTCAATAAGGGAAGAAGTTACTGTGGAGAGGAGAAAACCGTGCATGCCATCGGTGAGAAGATGAAAAGTGGAGGTTACAAGAAAATTGTGGTTTTGACAGGGGCCGGAATCAGCACTAGTTGCGGTATTCCCGACTTCAGAAGCAAGGGCGGCGTGTATACTCAAATTGGCAAGGAGTTTCCTAGTGTCAGCAGGCCAGAGGACATATTCTCGCTAGCCTTTTTCAAGGAGGACCACAGACCGTTTGCGAATCGGGCAGAGTTGATGAACCCTTTCTTGCAATCGCAACCCAAATTCACTCCCTCCGTGACGCATAGCTTTTTGCGGTTGTTGGAGACGAAGAATATATTGTTGAGAAATTACACTCAAAATATTGATAGCTTGGAGAGAACCGCTGGTGTCACGTCGGATAGAATAGTTGAGTGCCATGGTTCTTTTTCTCACGCAGAGTGCGTACAATGCGGAACGACTTTCTTCGATAAAAAGACAGGTGATTTCTGTGACAAGTGTGAGAAGGGGGAACACAAAAACAGCGGGACAAATAAATCGCGGGTCAAGGCGGCGGTTGTCTTATTCGGGGAGAATTTGAGGAACAAATTCTTGAGCAGCTACAAAAATGACCTTGATGAATGTGATTTGTGTATTGTTATTGGGACCTCACTGCGTGTTCCGCCTGTTTCCACCCTCCCAACACTCATAAGGGACGGTACTCCGCGCATTCTGATTAACAATGAGCGCGTAGGCTGCTTCGAACTACATCAGCAGAAACCGGGAAACAATTGCATTCCGATTGTCGAAGAGGAAGAGTGCGAAGAGGGTGAGGAAGTAAACGATTTTGAAGAGCAAGAAGATGTGAGTAGAGGTAATTTTGTAATGCTTGGGAGTTGCGACGAGCAGGTGATCAAACTGGCAAAAGCATGTGGAATGTATGAGGAGTTGATGGTTGAACATCGAGCCAAAATTGAAGAAATTGAAAAGGGCTTTGTGAACATGAAGAGCATTCAATTTGAGACGTTCAATGACTACATGAAATACAACGATGGAGAGTAGTATAGGCTCTAAAAAATATTTGGGTGGCTTTTAAAAGAGTATTTATTCCACCGGGGCTACTGGCTTATCGCCTTCCCATGTGTAAAATCCTTTCCCAGTTTTGCGCCCCAATTCCCCCCTGTCAACCCTCTCTTGCAGACACTTTGGAACTGTGAATGCAGGCTCGTCGGGGTACTTATCTACCCAACCCTGCATGATGAAAATGCAGGTGTCGAGGCCAATGTAATCAGCCAGCTTGAGAGGTCCCATCGGATGTCCCGCACCAAGCTGCATACTGACGTCGATGTCCTTAATGCTGGCATCTCCCCTGTCCAACATAAGCATTCCCTGAGTAAGCGCAGGAACCAGCAGTCTATTCACGATGAATCCGGGAGTATCACCGCAGCTAACAGCGACCTTTTTGATGCTCTCAACCCAGTTGTATGCAGCCTCAAATACCTTGTCGTCGGTGTGCTCTGTGTGGATAACCTCGACAAGTTTCATCATCTGGACAGGGTTGAAAAAATGTACGCCCACAAACCTCTCCGGCCGACCGCTCACTTCAGCCATTTCTGTTATACTGAGCGACGAAGTATTGGAAGCAAACAAGCATTCAGGCTTGCAATGCTCATTGAGCGATTTGTAGAGGGATTTCTTCAGATCCATGTTCTCAATGACCGCCTCGACGACCATATCGACGTCTGATAAGTCGGCCGGGTCGGTCGTGTAGCTGATATTGCTGAGAACAGAGTCCATCTGTTCCTGCGTCATTTTCTCCCTCTTTACCATCTTGGAAAGGCTGCCATTAATTCTTTCCTCCCCAGATTTCAAAAACCTGTCTTCGTTCTCGAATGCGATGACTGTGAAACCGTTCGAAGCAGCAGCCTGAGCGATTCCGTGACCCATCAATCCCAGCCCAACACATCCAACCTTTTTGATCTCCGGAACAATGAGGGAAGAGGAAGATAGTGAACGGAGGGCATTCCTTCGAAAGATTGTGGTTGCCTGTCGCGATGATGATAGTGCTGCTTTGCAAGATAGCATTTTTGATGATCGTGAGTAACTGGTTGGACACAAAATGACGTTTAGAAAAAAAGACTTGATCGATACCCCACCCTCAATTTAGGAGACAGTTGTCTATAATTGGAATGAATATACCCGTTCTCGCTGGTCTTCTGAAGGCTTGTAGCTTTTTGTAGCTTGTTCTGGGTCAGTAGTTCATGATGCTCATTCCCTTGTCCTTGTCCGTGGTTGTTGTTCTCCTTGCTGTTTTGTGGATTTCCTTTCTTGATGAAAGTGAAGTGAGCGATGATGGGGGGTTGACCAGTGAGTTCGACGCCAATGGAAGCAAATTTTCTGAAATCTGTAACATCAAGAAGGTTGAGTTTTCATCCCTTGAAAGCACCTTTCCAAACAGCCTTGTTCCCAACCTTCATGACTACCCATTCATTATTACAAAAGTTCCCCGCTCCAGGCAAGAAATCCTCCGTAGACTCACGGCCCAGGATACCATTGTGGTGACTATGGACGACGTCGATGTCACACTGAGCAGTAGCAATTCTTACAGTGAAAGGAGGCGAACAACAAATCTTCAGACCTACATAGATGAGTTCACGCAGCAAGGAATTGACGAAGGGGCGAACGCGAGAGAGAGCTGGTATTTTTTCGGGGAGACCTTTACTCCTCCATGGGTGAAACTACTGGATTCGTATGTCTTGCCGCCTTGTGTGAGCTGTGCAAAACGAGATAGTGCTGCCTTGTCATTTGGTCTCGGGGGTATTTATAGCGGTGTGAGCTGGCACAATCACGGACCTGGTTTCAGCGAAACAATTCACGGTTCCAAACACTGGCTCATGTATGATTACGCTGATTTTCCAAATGGTGTGCCCGCTTTTGACCCAAATCAAAGAACTCTTGACTGGATTCGAAACCAGGGGAAGAATCTCACGGAAGCTCAACGACAGAAGCTAATGCAATGTACTGTTCATGAAGGAGAAATGATATATTTCCCAGAGTTCTGGTACCACGCGACTCTGAATCTCGACAATTATACTGTATTCGTCAGTTCATTCACAACAGAGAGGGATTTCTGAAGTTTGGGCATTATTGAAGAACACAATTTCAAATATTGCTATATAATGGGTATCAGCCGAGTTTATAACAATTGCGTAGATTTGCTTGTTGGAGGGTAATTTAAATACACTTTCTAGTTTTTAAGTTCTAAGTTCAAAAGTTTTAGTTCAAGTTCTCCTCCTCAATTCAGTCAAATAGGCCTTCTGGAAAATGTTATCCACGCTCCCTTCTATCACCTCGTGCCTCTCAATCATAAACTTCCCCTCCTTGCAGAACTCCTCGTAAACCTCGAGAATATCACTCTCAAAGGTAAGCTTGCCAAAATCAATCGTAGTTATGTATTTGATCAGCGGCTTTATCAAAAATAGAAAAGGAACATTCGTGTGCTGATAGGTCTGAGTGATAAATATTCTCCCCCCAGGGGCTAGGACAGAGGGAGAGCATACGGCGTGCAAAGCGCCTTTGATAGACGGCATCAGTGAGATGCTGCCAGAGAAATACACTGAGTCAAACAAACGAGTTTGCTTGTTCTTCCGAGTCGAGCGGCGAGTGTTTGAGGGCGCAGACGAAGAAGAGGAGGAAGAGGAGGAAGAGGAGCCATCAGCAAGACTTATCAACAATTCATTGTCATAGACGCTTCCGTCTGCAAGATGCAAAGGGCGGTGTTAGTGGTAGCAAGGAGTGAGTTAGCGATGCAGGATGCAGGGCATCTCATCTCACAAGAAGAAAAATTGACTCACAGTGAACTTTTACGCTATCAGTGGCGTCCCTAGCAGAAATATTCTCATTAGCAGCATTCACGTAACTATTTTCGTAGTCGACCCCATCAATTGTTAAGTTCTTCCCTCTCACAGTGCCGAGATTCTCCAACAACGCTGTCGCGGTTCCAATCCCGATATCGAGAACCTTGCTGTTCTTCGGCACGACGTCTAGTACCTCCTTATACCACAGCGCTGTCATGTGGATTATCGCACGGTCGTAGATTTTAGGGGCATTGCGTCGCATCAAAATGAGCAGAGGCACAAAGGCAATCAAAGGAGCAAGCGCCATGAAGACGTAATCAGTCATTTTAGTTTTAAATGCAACAGCTACAGAGCTCGATATAATATTGCTACAGTGTTGGAGAGTTTGTGGGGTTACAAACATAAACTTTTAAATTAAATTGTGCTTTCCTGCAGAACCATCACACAAGGAAAAATAAATAAAAAACATACCAACACGTTTATTTATACCAATCCGTCCGTCTTTCGGCACATATATTGGCGTAACCGTGGTATATTTACTTTTGAAAATCTCAAAACACTCTCTCACTGAAATTACTGGTTGGAGAATCTCTCCTCTCCCAAATACTCTACCTTCTCTTCCACTGGTGGCCAAAGTTCGAACACGTTAACAATGAGTAGAACTCGACCACCTTTCAAGGATGCTGAGGGTGTGCGCTACGATTGTAGCGATGGTGAATTTGAGGGCTGGCTTACCAAGCAAAGTGCTTGGTTGAAGGTGAGTGTGGTTGTGTGATATTTATTTGCTGCAGTTATGGTGTCCGGGAGGCCGTGGGTGGTAGAGTCTGGCTAAATGTTGGATTAGGCTTGGTTCTAATCGTCTTCTTCTGTACTGGCTCTGCCTTGTTCTTGTACACTGACTCAATTCCATTCCGATAATAATTTTCACCTTCCCTTCCATCTCCTCGATCTACTTAATCAATCCACTTCTCTCTGCACAGGACTGGCGCCGCCGTTACTTCATTCTCAAGGGGTCCAAGCTGTTTTTCGCGAAATCTTCCTCATCAGCCCCCCACGGAATGATTGATTTAGCCACGTGCACGACAGTGAAATCTGCAGAGCTCAAGGCCCAGAAACGCAATGCCCTTGAGGTCAGTACCCAGACCACGACGTTCTTGATGTACGCAGATACTGAAAAAGATAAGGATGATTGGATTGGGAGTGTGGGGAGGGCGATTGTCAGGTGCAGCAGCACTTACCACGACGATGGCAATTACAATAGCGATGATGACGATGATGACACCAAGGGTGGGGGTGAGAGTGATGATAGTGGTGATGAAAATAACCCTTACGCGTGAAGCAAATAGATGGGATTTCGAGGTAATTATAAAATCGGAAAATAACGCAGCAGAGATAGGGTTGAATGAATTAGGTTTTGGCATATTTCGACGAAAATGTGGGGGTTTTTTCTGTTGCTTCCTGTTTGCCCCGTCGTTCATAATATCACTTCACAGGCCTGTCATCAAATTCACATTGGCTGCGTCATAGTGGGCTGCACCATCATCTGATGTTGCATTTGACCCGGTTGTTGCATCATCATCGGCTGTTGCATGGTCATCGGCTGTTGCATCATGCCTGGCTGTTGCACCATCATCATGGGCTGCTGCATGGTCATCGGCTGTTGCATCATGCCTGGCTGTTGCACCATCATCATGGGCTGCTGCATCGTCATTGGCTGTGCCATGGCCATAGGCTGCTGCATCGTCGGTTGTCCCATGGCCATCATTCCCCCGCCTCCCTGGGTACAGTTGGCATCCAAATCAAGCCTACAGTTCTCGCACCTCCATATCCCACTGTCGTTCGGGTTAATATTCGCATCATGCTTTGTACCACACGGCCCGTCACAAATCCATACACCCTCTGAATACGTGTTGTCGTTCTGTTCGCGGGCAACAGTACAAAAGTGCTGCAGCGGCAAAGAATCGAGTGAGAAAGATACACCACCGAACGGAAAGTGATAAGAGCCCAGGAAGTCGGTTTGACGAAGGTGAAAAGTTAGTTTCGGTCAGAAGGAAAGCAATGACAATGACAATGCCAAAATTAAAATTGCGGGAAATGCCCATAGAGCTTGTCGCTTATCTCCTCTCACCTTCCACTGGCAAGGTTGCGAACACTTGAAGCAATTATAAGTTCCGGGTGGAGTTGCCCACACAGTTGGCTCGGAGAACTTCTGGAACCCGCTGTCTGCATTCGGCCCCACAGTTGCAGATGATGACGATGATTTTTTCCTCATACAAAAACAGCAGAATATTCCTATAAAGATGGGTAAAATAAGCAGGGCCCCCACCCCAGCCGCGACTGACTCTCCTTCATCGGGGCACATCATTTCACGTCCACCCCCACACTCACAGCATTTTTCCATGATGGTATCGTCGTCTGATGAGCTGAAATACTTGGTAGTCGATTGTCCATAGGATGAGATTACATACTCAAATTCGTCGTCGGTCCCACCAACGTCCGCTTCGCATGTCACGAGGCCGCAGGATTGACTATGAGTATTTTCATTCATATCGTCGTAGAAGTAGTCGTCCTCGCAACAGGTAACATTACCAGTCACTGGGTGCTCTCGGTAATAGATATCATCCACCCTTCCTCTCCTGCTTCCAGAATAATAAGTCCTTCTGGCGGTGCTGCTTCCATAATAATAAGAAGAATATTGGGAGTAACCAGTTGGACGTTGGCTATATGTTGACGGTGAATTGTAGCTATAGGTTGGAGTTGTTCTGCCAGTTGAGCTGGAGCTGGAGCGACCACTGCTGCTGCTGCTACTAGAGCTAGACGAACTACCTCCACCTTTGTTGTGAACCAACACACCAGAAGCAAAGAACATGTGGTACGGGTTCGAAAGTTTCAATGTGCGCACGGAGATGGCATCCGTCCATAGTCTATCAACCGAGGTTCGAACAGGTTCGCCAAATTGATCTTGGAGGATTGGGTCCGAAGGCATCTGAGAGATGGTTTCGGAGAGGTGATACCGAGAAGTTGTCACTGATGGGGAGAAGGACATCAATGATTGGGTGGTGTGACAGAAGTAAGGGTGATCACTTGTAGATACTAACTGTGTTTTACGCGGGTTTGGGGTTGGGGTTGGGGTTGGGGTTAGGGGCAGGTTAGTGCAAGAGTCAAGAGATTTGAAATGTCCTACCTTCATATCATTTTTCCTGACAACAATCAACTCGTCGCTCTTCCCATCGACCAACTCCTTTACCACGGAGGAAACTGTCGCATTCTGGGACACGTCCCAGCTCATCACCCAATCTCCAACTTTAACCGAACCTATGTTCTTCTGCGAGCCATCTGACATTAAAACCATTGTGTCTAGTGAAAAACATGATCTACCATATGCTAGTACAACAGTTGAGAGGAAAAAGATGACGGAAATCATCGTCATTTCTCCTCCTTCTGAGGGCAGAATTGTTGAACAATTAACCTTTTTCTCATCATTTCATCCGCCGCATTTCATCGGCTTTTTGGAGAACCTCTAACCGCTCAAACCAAAATATTATTAGAAAAAATTTGTGACCTCCTGGGTCAAAAATCTATTGCGATAGCACATCGAAGCGGTTTTTAGACATTTCATATTTTATTGCGCGTCTTGAGGCACCGACCCTTACCGATCTTTGATTATACTCTCCCCGCATTTGGTAGCCCTGGACGCCTAGGGTGTCTCTAGCCCGTACCACACGGCTCTGAATCAATAATCTCCTCGTCTCTTGCCCTCCAGAAAGCCTTTTATGGCAGAAAACGGTGACAGCGCTGCGCAGTTTGTTCAGCCCTCATTTCTGCTCGACCCCAACAATCAACAAGGACACGAAAACATCTTTGATGATCTATTCTTTACACCCGATGGAAACATGGCGGTAGTTGACGCGGACAATTCAATGAGGGCGGTGATTAGTGGGGGTCCTATGGAGGGTAGGAGGGGTACTGAGGGACTTGGTTTTGTAACATCGGTAAGTTATTCATGAAAATCTGGAAGCAAAATAGCAATCGGAGTTCCGAGGCCTTGAATACCAACTAATCCATCGCTGTATCCACCGTCCCATAAAGGAACCGGTGATGCAACTAACGTCGCAGCCGCGCACCCTGGCCGAGACACAACAGAAGAAGGGAGGCAATGCCTCCAAAAAGCGGCCCAGGCCTAGCTCTGACCGAAAAATGTCAGAGCAACAGAAAATCGATCGCCGCGAGAGGAACAGGGAGCATGCTAAGCGGTCACGTATTCGGAAGAAGTTTTTGCTGGAATCCTTGCATCAATCTGTCGAGAATTTGAAAGAGGAGGTGAGAAGAGCTTCCACTGAAAAGAGTTCACCAAAAAGTCAGGAAGAATGGTTCCCTAACAAGACACTTTGCCGTTTCTCTTCAATTTGTCATTTCGTCACTTCCTACGTCCACCCATACATTCACCGTTTTTGTAGAATGCACGTCTCAAAGGAGCCATCTGTAACCACCTGGGGGTGGGAGAAGGGGAAGCACTGATTCAGGCAAGGCTGGGGGGTATTAGTAGTTGTGGAGACATCATTGCTGATGAGCCCTCAACAGCCAACAAGGTACTCGATGACCCAGATTTCAGTTTTATCAAAGCATTGCAGACTGCGCAGCAGAACTTTGTTGTCACAGACCCCAGCCTCCCAGACAACCCAATTGTGTACGCCACTCAAGGATTCCTTGACCTCACCGGCTACACACTCGCCCAAGTCCTGGGACGAAACTGCCGGTTCCTCCAGGGACCAGAAACAGACCCGAGGGCGGTTGAAAAGATAAGGAAAAGTATTGAGAAGGGAGAAGACATGTCCGTGTGCTTGCTCAATTACCGTGTGGATGGATCAACCTTCTGGAACCAATTCTTCATCGCTGGCTTGAGAGATGGAGACGGCAACATCACAAATTACGTCGGCGTCCAGTGTCGCGTGAGCGAGCAGTACGCCAGAAATGTGTGCGCAAAGCAGGAAATGGAGGAACAAATGGGAACCGACGGAATGGAATTCCAACATGACTTCGGTGACGATGAATTGAGTAAACTTGCCGAAGAGGATATGGCAGCAGAACTTTAACTGGCAATGAGGAGTGGAATGAAGGCAAGCTACTATAAGCAAATGATTTCAGTTAGGCTGCTATTATTAGCACTATAACTAGGCTACGGTTATGAGCTATCTTTGGATGCTACTGCTGGTACTGTATATAACCTCAACTAACCCTAACCCAAACGAATAAGGAAGGTGCATTTGCAAAGCAAAAAAATTAACAAATCAATCGTATTCCTCAGTCAAAATAAAACCGGCGTATTATATATATACTCAGAAGTAGAAAAGCTGGGTCATGATATGGCAACCGCTTAGTCAATCTCCTCAATCTTGGGTCCCTCGTCAGCGGCGTCCTCAGCGGGAGCTCCTCCAGCGGCACCTCCCATGTCAGGCATGCCTCCGGGCATACCTCCGGGCATACCTCCGGGCATACCTCCACCGGCGGCTCCTCCGCCCATGGCCTGGAGGATGGGGTTGCAGATAGCCTCAAGAGACTTCATCTTCTCCTCAAACTCCTCCTTCTCGGCCTGCTGGTTAGCATCAAGCCACTTGATGGCCTCCTCGATGGCAGTGCTGACCTTGCTCTTGTCGTCTCCCTGCCACTTGTCAGCCATCTTCTCATCGTCGACGGTGCTCTTCATAGAGTAGCAGTAGTTCTCGAGCTGGTTCTTGGCCTCAACACGGTGACGGTTGGCATCATCCTCAGCCTTGTACTTCTCAGCCTCCTCAACCATCCTCTCGATCTCCTCCTGTGAGAGGCGTCCCTTGTCGTTGGTGATGGTGATCTTGTTCTCCTTTCCGGTACTCTTCTCAATGGCAGAAACATTCAGGATACCGTTCGCATCAATGTCGAAGGTAACATCGATCTGGGGCTGGCCACGGGGCATGGGGGGAATTCCATCCAAGTTGAACTTTCCAAGAAGGTTGTTATCACGGGTCATGGAGCGCTCTCCCTCGAAGACCTGGATGAGCACACCAGGCTGGTTATCCGCGTAGGTGGAGAAGGTCTGGCTCTTCTTGGCGGGGACAGTGGTGTTCCTCTTGATGAGGGTGGTCATCACACCTCCAGCGGTCTCAAGACCAAGGGAGAGAGGGGTGACATCAAGAAGGAGAAGGTCAGAGAGCTTCTCGCTCTTGTCGGCACCACTCAAGATAGCGGCCTGGACAGTGGCTCCAAAGGCGACAGCCTCGTCGGGGTTGATGCTCTTGCAGGGCTCCTTGCCATTGAAGAACTCCGTGAGGAGAGTCTGGATCTTGGGGATACGGGTGGATCCTCCGACAAGGACAACCTCGTGGACAGCTCCCTTGGAGAGCTTGCTGTCGCGGATGACCTTCTCGACGGGCTCAATGCACTTCCTGAAGTAGTGCATGTTGAGATCCTCGAAACGAGCACGGGTGATAGTGCTGTTAAAGTCAATTCCCTCAAAGAGAGAGTCAATCTCAATATGGGCCTGAGTGCTGGAACTGAGGGTCCTCTTAGCGCGCTCACAGGCAGTACGGAGACGGCGGAGGGCACGCTGGTTGGTACTCATGTCCTTCCTGAACCGGCGCTTGAAGTCCTGGAGGAAGAAGTCGACCATCTCATTATCGAAATCCTCTCCTCCAAGGTGGGTGTCTCCGGCAGTAGCCTTGACCTCGAAGATGCCCTCCTCAATGGTCAACAAACTAACATCGAAGGTACCTCCTCCAAGATCGAAGATGAGGACATTCTTCTCCTCGCCTTTCTTGTCGAGTCCGTACGCGATGGCGGCGGCAGTGGGCTCGTTGATAATTCTGAGGACGTTCAATCCAGCAATGGAGCCAGCATCCTTAGTGGCCTGGCGCTGACTGTCATTGAAATAAGCGGGGACGGTAACAACAGCATTCTTAACCTCCTTGCCCAAATAAGCCTCGGCGATCTCCTTCATCTTGATGAGGACCATACTACTGACCTCCTCAGCCTTGAAGGTCTTGACCTCGTTCTTGTAGTTGACTTCGATGATTGGGGTTCCGCCAGCGCCAGAGATGACCTTGAAAGGCCAGTGCTTCATATCGCTCTGGACAGCCTGGTCAGTGAACTTGCGGCCGATAAGACGCTTGGCGTCGAACACAGTGTTGGATGCATTCATAGCAACCTGGTTCTTGGCAGCATCTCCAATAAGACGCTCGGTCTCATTGAAAGCAACATAAGAAGGGGTGGTGCGGTTTCCCTGGTCGTTGGCAATGATCTCGACGCGATCATTCTGCCACACGCCGACGCAGGAGTAGGTGGTACCAAGATCGATACCGACAGATTCTCCAGTAACTGCGTGGATTGTGTTTTGTTGTGGTGAAAGAAGATGAAAGAAGATGAAAGAAGATGGGTTAGTACACCATCATGAATGCCAGATATAGTCGCACACAAACACAACAATGATCATGACCTCAATCTTGATCTCGTGGGGAGCTCGTGAGGCATTTCCAAACACAAAGGTTGTTTCTTGGGGAGGTTTTTTCGGCACAAAACTGTCGCGAAAAAAAGGAGGGGCGTTAAGGTGAAAGTGGGCCGCAATTTGAGTCATAACATCAACACAGCTAAGTATCGACCATATTGAAGCGATTCGCAGCAGATATACTCTTAAAAAATACCAGAGAGGGAAGGGATTGGGCATAAAAAAAACTCAAAAATAAAACCCAAGTAAGACACAACCCAGCGCGCGAGAACTCACCAGTAGCCATTTTTAGTTTTGTTATTCTTTTCTTTTCGATTTGTAAGTGGGAGGATGTGTGTGTTAGTGCGCTGCGGTTGAATCTATGGCAGGGGGGGGGGTCAAAAGTTTAGGAATCGCCAAGAAAAAGTGGAGGAGGCGTTCGAGGTGAAGTCTTTAATTAGAACGAAAACCAACACATCGAGCCCCGCCAGTACGATCGTTGGGAGCACAATGACGGGGTATTTTTTATCAAAGTGTACTTACAATTGATTTGAATGATTTTTGTCTGGGGAAAAAGACAAATTCTCTATGGGCGCATGGAAATAGTACCAGGCATGTGTAGAAGATGATTTTGACTGGAGCTGGATAGCTTAAGTATCTTTTAAGAGCTTACAATAACAATTTACTACTATAAACATTTTCAGTGTATACACCAGGTGATTAATGGCTCCCGTGAGTACAGCGGCGCGTGAAGTAGAACGAAAATAACAAATAACGATGAGCAAGCAGTGGGGTTTTGGGCAAAACTGCAAAACTACTCTCAACCTTTCTACACTTAGGATCAGAAACTCCAGTCACAAATTCTCTTGCACGACGGCATTCATCTTCTGCTCCTGGTCCTTGGTTAGGCAAGCGTCGATTATCTGCCCACAATCGCCCTTCAAGAAGCCGTCGAGGGGGAAGTTCATGCCAAGCCTGTGGTCACTGACCCTGCTGTCCTTCCAATTGTAGGTCCGAATCTTCTCAGACCTCCCCCCAGTTCCCACTTGGTCTCCTCTAAGCGCCCGCTCCGCTTCGTTCTTCTTCTCCAGTTCCATGTCATACAGCTTCGTTTGGAGCATTTTCAAGGCTAGATCCTTGTTCTTGAGCTGCGAACGTTCTTGAGTGCACTTGATTCTGATTCCCGTAGGCTTGTGAGTGAGGTCAACGCCGGTCTCAACCTTGTTCACATTTTGTCCTCCAGCCCCCCCAGATCGCATCGTGCTGATTTCGATGTCCTTCATGTCAATTACCCCCTCCATGTCGATGTCGTCCACCTCTGGCATCACGGCCACAGTAGCAGTGCTCGTGTGCACGCGGCCCTGCGTTTCAGTTGCAGGAACGCGCTGAACGCGGTGGACGCCGGCCTGCCAAGCAATGGTGGCGCAAGAGGGCGAAAGAGGGCGAAAGAGAGCAAAGATTAGCGAGGAGAGAGAGTGGAGAGAGAAAATGTGCGGAAAAAAGAAGAGTATGCTAACCGAACGGTTTCGCGACGAAATAGATCCAAATAGCTACAACTTACCTCCCACTTCATCTTGCTGTAAACGCCCTCGCCCCCACTCCTCTGGGATACCTCAACTGTGACGGCCTTAAAACCACCATCGCTACCAGCTGACTCCTCCAATACCTTCCAGCTCCAGCCCTGACCTTCACAGTACTTTTTGTAAATTCCATAGAGATCGCCGACAAAGAGACTCGCCTCGTCACCACCTGTACCTGCTCGAACCTCGAGGTACACGTTTCGTTTGTCATTTGGGTCGGTTGGGAGGAGCAGGACGTTGATGTTCTTCTCCACCATCTGAATTGTTGAGAGGATTAGAGAGCGGAAACAAATTAGCACCAACGAAGCAAACTATCAAAAAGCACTCAACACATTTCGCTCAACAACAACAACAAATACGTACTTCTAACTTCACCTTCAGCTCAACCAATTCATCCTTGGCCATCTCCAACATTTCTGCATCACTGCTCTTGTCATTTATGATCTCCTCGATTTCTTTCACCTCAACATTCAGTGCGCAGTAGTCATCAAACGAGTCGACTAGGTCTTGAGACTCACTCCGGTCGGACATAATTTTTTTGAGCAGGTTGGGGTCATTTAATACATCAGGGTCACCAAGCCGTTCTGTCAAGGTAGCGTGGCTCCGTTTGATGTTGGTCAATCGGGCTGTAATACTCTCAGGGAGGGCAAAAAGGGGGACTCGCACACGGGAGGAAGAGAAATATGCTCTGTAAACAGGTGCTGCGGTGAAACTGGTAAATACAGGAAGGCTTACAACCAGCACGAATAGCCACATCATTGAAACAGATGATGTGACAGGGCTGATATCAAGCCTCTGGCTGATTTTGGTAGCGTTTGCAATGAACGAAGCCGCAAATTCTTAATATTGAACAAAACTGAACCATTTTAGCCCGAAAATTTATATATTTTGCTCTGCGGGCACCCACTATATTTGTCACTATCATGGCTGACGTTGTTCACAAGATTGATGTTGTAGACTTCTCTTTTGAAGAATTGGTCTCAGCACAGACCACCACACCCTCCCCTCTTCTTGAATCGAAAATAGCAGAAGCTTATGGTTTTGACGGGCTAGGAATTCTAACAGTGAAAAATGTGCCGGGTCTGGAAGACCTTCGGATGCGCCTTTTGCCGCTAGCACACCAGTTCGCGAACCTTCCCGATGAAGTGAAAGCCAAAACAGAGGTCGAGCACAGTTTTTACCAAGTTGGGTGGTCCCACGGGAACGAGAAGCTACAGGGGAATAAACCAGATTACGCAAAGGGTAGTTATTACTGTAACCCACTTTTGGACACCCCGTCAACTGACCAGGAGCTGATCAAGAAGTACCCTTCCTTCCTTGAACCGAATGTCTGGCCGAGTGATGACCTCCCAGATTTCGAGGGCGCCTTCAAAGATCTCGGCCAGCTCGTTGTTTCCGTGGGACGTCTCATCGCTAAGCTGTGTGACCACTTTGTCGAGAGTCAATGCGAGGGCTACGAGAAAGGCAAGTTATTCAAGCTTTTGAATGAGTCCAAGTGCTGCAAGGGGAGGCTCCTTCACTATTATTCAGTCGACGAGGTAGAGAAATTGATGGGAAAGACAGAATCGAACGACAGCGACTTTTCTGATTGGTGCGGTTGGCACAATGATCATGGCAGCCTCACTGGCCTCGTCCCTGCGATCTACACAAACAAGGAGGGAAAAGTTTGCGAAAATCCTGACCCATTATCGGGCTTGTACGTTCGAAGTCGCTCAGGCAAATTGGTCAAGGTGAATTTACCGAAGGAAGATAACTGCATCAGCTTTCAGATCGGAGAGACGAGCCAAATCCACTCTGGAGGCCTTCTACAAGCAACTCCGCACGCAGTCAGGGGTGCCTCTGGGGAGAAGGCTCGTGGCATCAGCAGGCAGACATTTGCAGTCTTCATGGAGCCAGAATATGATGGCACAATGGAGTTACCGGCTGGCAAAACTGTTGAAGACGTCCAGACGAGTGAGGCTGCAAAACACCTCCCTGCCTCTGTTCGTACCCTTGCGTCTCGTTGGAAAAAGGGCCAGGACTTCGGAGAATTCAGTGAGGCAACCTTCAGCGCATTTTACTAAGTAAAAAGGGCTATTGATAAATTGAAAAAAACAAAACAAAACTAGAGAGGTCTACAACGCACACGGTAAGCGCACAAACCGTTGAAACTAGCACCGCCGCCGAAAGAAACGAGGAGAGAACATAGTAAAAAAGCTTAAAAAGCAGAATGGAATGTTACAATTTCGCACCCTCCATTGAATCCATGTAGTCTATCGGAGGGGTTGCGTGGGGTTAATTTCAAATACTGCAATTTTGGACAGAAATGAGATTTGGTTTTCCTGTTTTCCCGGTTATCCTTTTTTTGTTCTTGCTTCATTCATATCCATCTATTTTTGGCTTGAAGTGGTCCTATGTGGTATTCGCAACGGGTTTGCCGTTAATTAGTGTTTTGCTTAATAAAAGCTATAAAAGCTGGCTGGCTGTTACACTTTTAGTACCGGGTTGTTTCGTCGTTCGTCGTGTGCCGTGTGTGGCTGTGGCCGTGGTGGTGGGGTCTTCCGAACAGTGGAAACATTGGGTTTGCTAACACGACGACTACCTTTGTTGACGTAATTAACGAGGAGGCCGGAGATGTCGAGATCAACGGCGGAGACTACACTGTTTACGGTCTCGTGAACCACGGAAACGTGCACGTCAAGGCCGGAACGATTCACGGCGAAGTCAAGTGCAACTACGGAAATATCACGATCGACGCGGGCGTTACCGGAAGTGTCAAGATCGGAGTCGGTTGCGCCGGAAATATTCTAGGAGCCGGAGCTAGCAACATTGCCTCCTTCGACAAGATCCCCGAGTTCAAGGTTCAGCAGGACTTGAGTTTCACCGGTGTCAACGTGACCGCGGCCAAGCTCGACACCACCGCTAGCAGGGTTGCGATCAAGGACAAGATCGCCGAAGAACTCGGCGTCACGTTTGCTTCTGTCACCATTCTCTCTATCACCGACGTCGCTGTCAGGAGGAATCTTGAGAGGATGCTTGAAAGGGCCCCCACCCGTGTCGACATTAAGTACGAGGTCAGTGTCAGTGATGCTGCCACCGAAGCCGGCATGAAGGCCAACATGGAAGAGCTCAAGACCGACGTTGCTAAGCTCAAGGCCCTCGAGGATGTTGTCGCTGTCGAACTGGTTGCCAACGGAGCAATGATTTCTGACGGAGCCATCAGCGTCGTCGCTCAAGACATCCTTGAAATCACCGACGCGCCCAGCGCTGCACCCAGCGCTGCACCCAGCGCCGCTCCCAGCGCCACACCCGACGAGGATCACCACGACGACGAGAATCACCACGACGACGAGGATCACCACGACGACGAGGATCACCACGACGATGAGGATCACGACCATGACAACGACGATGTACAAATCAATGCAGCAGCCAATGCAATCGGAATGAGCGGTGTCGCCGTCGCAATCGCCGCTCTGCTCGTAGCCTTTGAATGAGTGAATGAATGAATGAATGAATGAATGAATATCCAATGCGACAATAATGTATTAGAAGATAAATTGTAAAATGTACTTATGGATTTTGACACTTCAAGTCCCGATTTGCCCAGTTAAGTGTCACTGAAGATCGAGAGAAGGTCAGAAACAATTCCATCTTGGCAATTGAAATGAATGTCGTCGCCACTAGCGCCTCCATCGCCATTGTGATCTCCTTCATCAATAAGATTATGAGAAAATGCTCACCAACGACAAAACAGCTATACCCGGAATTAAGCGTCAGAATACCAAGCAGATTTAAGCGAGGGGAAGATGCTGAGGAGGATGGAAGTGAAGGGAAGTGATTATTTAAGACCCTTTGCAAGAATTCAAGAAATTATTGCTGCCGTTGCTGCTACTGAAGCTACGCGTACGGTCGAAGGCGATGTGGCGAGGTCATAATGAGGTCATGGAGAGGTGAATCAGGAGGGGAAGGGGGGGGCACTGAGCCGTCGTGAAATAAGTGGGCGATGTTTAAGGCTACCCATGTAGGTTTACTAGATCTACTGATTGCCGACAAAAGGACATTGCGAGCGATAACGATAGCTCTATTTTGTTGTTGATGAAGCACATATGGCTATGTGAGATGTTTTTGGAGAGGAGGACGGGACGGCCGATCCATGGTTCGACACCACCATTCGTGTAAACGCCCTTTATATAACACTTGCGTGATAACGTTTTTCGTTCGTCCACAATACCGCAATTTATCCTCCATCAGTCATCTTCACCCCAAAATATTGACGTCATTGAATCTTGACACACGAACTCCTTGTGCCCCCTCCCATGTCTGTTGATCCAGGAGCCCAAGAAATCGTCATTGACGAGGACGTTGACAATGCGCTGCACTCCGGAGCCCTACGCGAACGATTGCAGAACGAATCACTTGGTGAAGGAACCATCACCCTCATCATCAGGGACCCCAATATCACAATCATCGGGGATATAAATCTTGGTTGGGACGATCGAGAAGATGCTCCCCTCTATGGGTGTGAATCCTTCCTCCGCGTCGATCTGAAGGGATGTACAAAACTCACGCAGCTGGGCAATTCTGTGTTTTTGGGGTGCTCCTCCCTGACGAGCGTGGCACTCCCGGACGGGATCAAGCAGCTGGGCAAGTATGTGTTTAGGGGGTGCTCCTCCCTGACGAGCGTGGCGCTCCCGGACGGGGTCACACAGCTGGGAGATCATGTGTTTAACGGGTGCTCTTCCCTGACGAACGTGTTGCTTCCAGATGGGCTCACGCAGCTGGGCGATTGTGTGTTTGACGGGTGCTCCTCCCTGACGAGCGTGTCGCTCCCAGACGGGGTCACGCAACTGGGCGATAAAGTGTTTTCGTGGTGCTCCTCCCTGACGAGCGTTGCGCTCCCGGACGGGCTCACTCAGGTGGGCGATGCTGTGTTTGCCGTGTGCTCCTCCCTGACGAGCGTGGCGCTCCCGGACGGACTTACACAGCTGGGCGATGAAGTGTTTTACGGGTGCTCCTCTTTGACGAGCGTGGCGCTCCCGGACGGAATCACGCAGCTGGGCGATGGTGTGTTTGAGGATTGCCCCTCCCTAACGAGCGTGTCGCTCCCTGACGGGCTCACGCAGCTGGGCAGATCTGTGTTTTACGAGTGCTCCTCTTTGACGAGCGTGTCACTCCCGGACGGGCTTACGCAGCTGGGCGATCAAGTGTTTTTTGGGTGCTTCACTTTGACGAGCGTGGCACTCCCGGACGGGCTCACGCAGCTGGGCGATCAAGTGTTTTTTGGGTGCTCCGCTTTGACAAGCGTGGCGCTTCCCGACGGGCTCACGCAGCTAGGCGCTGGCGCGTTTGAGGGGTGCTCCTCTTTGACGAGCGTGGCACTCCCGGACGGGCTCACGAAGATTGGCGATGGAGCGTTTTCCGAGTGTTCCTCCCTGACGTCCGTGGTGTTTCCCGACAGTCTCACGCTGATTGGCGAGCAAGCGTTTGTTGAATGCACCTCTCTGACGTCCGTTGTGTTGCCTGATAGCCTCATGCGGGTGGGCGATCATGCGTTTGGTGAATGCACCTCCCTGACGTCCATGGTGTTGCCCGACAGTCTCACGCAGCTGGGCGATGGAGCGTTTCTTAGATGCTCCTCCCTGACGTCCGTGGTGTTGCCCGACAGTCTCACACAGCTGGGCAAGGGAGCGTTTCAGAGATGCACCTCCCTGACGTCCGTGGTGTTTCCTGACAGTCTCACACAGCTGGGCGTAGCGGCATTTCTAAATTGCACCTCCCTGACGTCCGTGGTGTTCCCCGACATTCTCACGCAGATTGGCGAGCAAGCGTTTATTGAATGCACCTCCCTGACGTCCTTGGTGCTGCCCGACAGTCTCACGGAGCTCGGCGATGCAGCGTTTCAGGATTGCACCTCCCTGACGTCCGTGGTGTTGCCCGACAGTCTCACGCAACTGGGCGAATGTGCGTTTGCTGGGTGCTCCTTCCTGATGTCCGTGGTTTTACCTGATAGTGCGGAGCTTGGTGATGAAGTGTTCTTGGAATGCGATGCCTTGGTACAAAAAGTAGCTTTGGCTGGATTTGACACAGTTGAGCTCTATCTTCGCGATCGCTACAAATGTGTCATTTTGCGAAAATTAGTCCTACGACTTTTAGGAAAATATAATCAGGCGGTGAACGAAGCTAATGGAACTGAGGCTGAGAAGCATGCAATTGCTCTTGCTTACTTCCCAACAGACAACTCTAGTACGCTAGACGTTGGTCTATTTCTGCAAACGATGAATGCTTCCGGGGGTAATGGAATTGAAGGTCTGGTAGGATACATACTGAAATTTGTGTGAAACGTTAGGAGTGACTGAGGTCATAAGTAAATTAATGAATCTCTTCGAGTGTATTTGAAACAAAATTCACAATATTTATGCCAGGGTTATGGTTGGAGATGGTGATTGAGTGATGGTGATTGAGTGATGGTGATTGAGTGATGGTAACGGTGTGATTGTGATGGAGTGATGATGATTGAGTGATGGTGATTGAGTGATAGTGATGGAGTGATGGCGATTGAGTGATAGTGATAGAGCGATGGTGATGGGGTGATGGTGATGGAGTAATGGTGATAGAGTAATGGTGATGGAGTGATGGTAATGGGGTGATGGTGATGGAGTGATGGTGATGGAGTGATGGTGATAGAGTAATGGTGATGGAGTGATAGTGATGGAGCGATGGTGATGGAGTGATGGTGATGGGGTGATGTTGATAGAGTAATGGTGATTGAGTGATAGTGATGGAGCGATGGTGATGGAGTGATGGTAATAGGGTGACGGTGATGGAGTGATGCTGACGGAGTGGGGTGATGGAATGATTTTGATGGAGTGATGGCAATGGGGTGATGGTGATGAAGTGATGGTGATAGAGTAATGGTGATGGAGTGATTGCAATGGAGTGATGGTGATGAAGTGATGGTGATGGAGTGATGGTGATAGATTAATGGTGATGGAGTGATGGTGATGGGGTGATGATGATGGAGTGATGGTGATAGAGTAATGGTGATGGAGTGATGGTAATGGTGTGATGGTGATGGAGTGATGGTAATGGTGTGATGGTGATGGAGTAATGGTGATGGAGTGATGGTAATGGTGTGATGGTGATGGAGTGATGGTGATGGAGTGATGGTGATTGTTAGGGTTAGGGTTATGGTTAGGGTTATGGTTAGGGTTAGGGTTAGGGTTAGGGTTAGGGTTAGGGTTAGGGTTAGGGTTAGGGTTAGGGTTAGGGTTAG
>ENA-OWPI01001030-OWPI01001030.1-marine-metagenome-genome-assembly--contig:-NODE-1030-length-33466-cov-8.205068_pt1 | contig 33466 bp, 33 predicted proteins | sample MGYA00238138_ERZ651775 | MGnify/ENA primary metagenome ERZ651775 (study PRJEB26906, sample SAMN06265043) | marine metagenome | isolation source: Helgoland LTER site | place: Germany:Helgoland, sampling...
TAATTATGGATAAAAACCCAGAATCTAGGGAAGTTCAGAAGTTTTTTGAGAAAATTAAACTTTCAATAAATTCCAAACATATTGATATTGATATAAAAAAGGGTAGAATTAGTGAAATTACATTCCGAAAAACATGCCCTGAAAAATATATGCCATTCGAATTGTCACGTAAAATGAATAAATCAATGGTAATAGAACTATTGGGTGAACCAGACTTTATACAAAACAGATCAATTCTTTATAATGATCTTCAGCTTGTTGTGCAATTTGAAATTGGCGGTGATTTGATAGATGATGTTGGTATTATTCCAAGAAGGTTAATTGACAAACTCCTCAGTGAAAATAGAGATGAAACAATAAATGAAAATAATCTTTCAGTTGAAATTCGTGAGTTTGATGACCCATTGTTTTGCCAATGTATGCAGTACGAAACTGATTTACTCAACGCTGTCATTGATGGCCCATATGATGCTATGAAAAATGAAAGCGATTTTGAAGCAAAGAATATCGAATTAGATAAAAGGTGTGAAAGTTTTGAAAGAAAAATAGAAAAACGAGCAAAAAAAGAGGAAGAAAAAGGAGAAGTATATTTAAATAAAATGATTCAATCTTTTGAAAAGCGACAAAAGGAGTGTGCTTGTTATGATGAGTTAATTGAAGCCAGAAATCGACAGAAAAAAGCAATAGAAAATGATTTAAAAGAAAAGAGTAAAGAAATCCAAGAATTAAATGATTTAGATGGTATAAATTTTCGTTTGAATATCTCAAATAAAAGAGCATCTCCAGCGGGAAGAATTTCCTTTATCGCAGATTATAAAATACAATTGACGGATGGGTCATCAATTATTGCATTTTTTGAGGACGCCGGGGAAGGCTATATTTCTAACGAAAAGGATTTTGTCTCTATTCTAACTGATGCGGGTAGTGAAAGAACTTACAAACACATAGAGGATAGAAACGGAATTGTTCGTGTTAGCTTGAATTTCTTTTTTGACGGAATGGAAAACGAGATATGGCGAAAAACATACAAGAAAAATAACATGAATGATTGGATACAAATTAGTTGCGAAGGTGATTGTGAGTACTAATCCGTGTTATTCTATCACATAAAAAGCCACTCGTTAAAGTGGCTCAAAGTCGTATTCGTGTTTTTTTTCTACATTTGAAAAATCATTAAAACACTTGTGAGTGGGCTTCCACCTCTCACTTGTAGGATTGCCCGACTTTCACAAGTTGGGCTTTTTTCTTTTAGGGGAACATTATAATGTAATAGTTGTTATATTAAACATAACGACTTTAAAGGGTTAAATCTATGAAAAAAAACACCTCTCAATTTGGTCTCGTATTACTTCTATTGGTTTTTGGCATATCTAAACTTAATGCCCAGAGTCCATGCGATGCAGATCATACCGTTTTATTAATTGATTACGAGTTTTCTCCATCCGAACTTACGATTTTGCCCGGTGAGACTGTGGCATTTATTAATGTAGAGGGGACACACGACGTAAATGGAATTACCAATTCGATAACGGGAGAACCTTTTGATAATCCTGAAGATTTTTATCTAAATGAATCAGTCGGAACGACGGCAGGCACATGTATGGGAGTTATAACTTTCAATATCCCAGGAGTATACAATTATGATTGTAGCGTCGGATTTCATGCTGAGTTGGGTATGGTAGGAGCCATTAATGTCGATGGCTTTAGCATTTCCGATTTAATGGCTTCAAACACCTTGCCCGAATCGTTTCAATCAGGGTATGCCTTGAATTCATATTATTCAAATATATTTTATCCTGACTCTACTTATGACATTAACTTGAATGGAGCCGTTTCATATACGGTTTTTCTACCCAACGACCCAGCCGTTGATGCGATTACTGATGACTTTGGCGACCCTGAGATCAGCCAGTTTGATATGCTTGGTTTCATTGACCTGCCGGCAGCGTTACGATATAATATAGTAGAAGGGGTTTATATGGCTGAAGATTTACAGGATGGTCAACAACTGATGACTACTTATGGCCAGAACTTGACCATCAGTGAGGTAAATGGAACATTCATGGTAGATGATGCCACAATTATTTCCACCAATTATACTGCCGATAACGGAGTGATTCATATTATCGACAAAACTCTGGCGCCTTCAGGACTCCCCTCAATGTCCGTTTGGGATGTAGTTAAAGACAGTGAAAATCATCAGGTTTTTGAGGAGGCCATTGATATTGCAGGTTACAAAACAAAACTTCGCAAACAAAGTGAATTGGTAGGAAATAGTCAATCTCCAGAAGGGCCATTTACGGTATTTGCACCAACAGATGCTGCCATGGAGGCATTTGCGCAATCGGCAGGAATGACAACAAACGAGCTATTATATTCTTCAATCATTGATGATTTGGTAGCCAAACATATCGTAGAGAGCAGAAATTTGAGTGTAGATATTTCAAATAATGAAACATTTTTGAATTATGATGGAGAATATTTACTCATGACGGTAAATAATGATGGAATATTTGTTGACGGCATACAAATCACAATAACAGATGTTTTGGCATACAACGGCGTTGTACATGTAATAGATGCGGTTTTACCTGTGGACATTCCATCACCTGTAGGGACTTGTGGCACATGGACATTATATATGTTTGATGATGAAGGAGACGGGTGGTACGAGTCCCAATTGTATGTAGAGGTAGATGGAGAGATTATCTCCGTTGAAACAGGACCAGCCGGAAATTACTCCACGTTCGAATTTGGGGTGGATGACGGTGACATAGTGAATTTATACTATTTAGGCTACGGTTCTGTGAGTTATGAAGAGTCTTATGTTGTTATGGATGCAAACAATCAAGAAATAGCAGCATCTGGACAATCTGGGTTGCCAGTTAACTCAATGGGTTTGATAGCATGTCCAGAAACTCCTACTTGTGGATACCTTGAAGTCGTGATGTCCTCTGAAATCAATGATGGATGGTGGAACAATAGCCTTGACATCTATAAAAATGATGATTTATATTTATCGATTCCTTTCTACTATGGAGACGAACAAACGACACTAATTCCGGCAAATAGCAGCGATGAGATTGACTTTATATATATTGGCGGTCAAAGCTTTGAACCGCAATATGAAGGGTATGTCGTTTATGGTCCAGACGGGGATGTTTTGGTCGATCAAAATATATCTGGGCAGATACCTCAAACTGTTTCTGATGTGGTCGTATGTCAAAACAATTCAGGTCTAACAGAAGGAATTGAGGAAACATCGGTAAAATTCTACCCAAATCCAGCAACCAATTATATTAAAATTGAAGCGGACTCCTTTTGGTTGGGTTCAGACATTCTACTTACTGATGTGCAAGGGAAAGAAATAAAAACCTGGAAGTCATGGAACGGACTGGAATTAGACCTTTCCAATATCCCTTCAGGCCTTTACCTTATAGAATTGAATTCGACCGATCAAAAGACCCAAAAGAGACTAGTGATTGAGTAATCTTATTTCAAATGCTTGGCAAAGAAGCCCATCATTGTACTGTAAAAGTCAATTCTGTTTTCTTCTTTAGCAAAGCCATGCCCTTCATCATATTTAACCATGTAAGGCACATCGATACCCTTTTTTCTTAGACCCTCAACAATTTGATCTGCCTCATTGATGTTTACCCGAGGATCATTGGCTCCCTGGACAACAAGTAGGGGTTTCTTGATTTTATCGATATGGAAAATAGGAGAAACTTCTTCCATAATTGTTTTTTCTTCTGGGACGTCTTCATCGTACCAAATCTCTTTTATAATTTTCATATAAGGTTGCCAATACGCAGGAATGGATTTCATAAAAGTGAATATACTGGAGATTCCAACATAGTCTACACCACAAGCATAGAGCTCCGGAGTTTTTGTAAGGCCGCGTAAAACGGCGTATCCGCCATGGCTCCCACCGTAAATGGCCGCTCTATTCTCATCCACCCATCCTTGATCTACAATGTATTTTAAACCGTCTTCAACATCATCCATGGCTTTTCGCCCGACTTCTTTAAAGCCACATTGCAAAAATTCTTTTCCATAACCACCAGAAATTCTGAAATTAACATGTAGAGTTGCGTATCCTCGACTGGCAAAAAGCTGCGCTTCTGGATTAAAACCCCAAGAATCACGAACGCCTTGAGGGCCCCCATGGGGATTTACAATTACCGGAACTTTTTGACCAAGCCTTGTTCCTTTAGGCATTGTAAAATAACCATGAATAATTTTTCCGTCTCTACTTTCAAAAGAAATGGGCATCATAACAGACATATTTTCTTCTTTAAGCTGTGGCATTAGGTCATACACTTCCTCAAATTCTTCAGATTTGGGTTCGTAAGAAAAGTATTTCCCATAGAGTTTATCACTTTGGACAAATATCAAATACTTACTTTCATCATCAGTTACATCCGTGATGTAATAATTATATCCAGGAAATTTCGTTGTAATTTTTTGATGAAGCTTTTTGAAATAATCACTAACCGGAACCACTTTTTGCTTTTCCCCTTCATAAGCAAAGAAATCAAGCTCATAACCCCTATGTTTTGAGATGGAGAGATTGGAAACGTCATAATCCGGATGTGAAAACACCTTCTTGATTGTTTTATCTTCATTTAAATCGTACAGATAGATTTGTACTTTATCTGACTCAAGGTTGCTTACGACATAGGCATCATGTGGGTTTGTACTTGCATAATTAAAACCGACAATCCCAAAGGTTTCCTTCCAGTTTAGCTCTTTGATTTTTTTAAATTCGTTTTTACCAACAGAGTAATAAAGATCGTTTTCAACGCCCCCTCTCATCTTGTTATACGCCCTTAATTCCCCGTTTTTATCAAAGCTGTATCCGCTAATGGGGTTTTGAACATCATTGTTTTCAAAAAGCTGTTCAAGCTCACCGGTTTCGATATTAATTTTATAAGGTTCAAAAACGGCTGGATTGTTCTTGTTCATCGAAATAATCATATGACTTTTGTCCTCTTTTAGTCCATTGAGGATATCCGCTTTTACGCCATCAAAAGGGGTGAGATCCATTTCATTTGAGCCATCCAAATCAACGGCAAAAAGGTGGTAATTTTCATCACCTCCTTTATCCATGATATAAAGCAGACGGTTGTCATTGGCCCATCCATATCCTCGAATTAATTCTTCTTTTTCTTCAATGGCCCGGGTCACTTTTCCCGTCTCGATGTTCTTTATATAAACATGATTTTTAAGATTCTCATCCTTTTCCTTAAAGGACAAATAGGTCCCCTTAGGAGAAAATTGAAAGGAACTTGCTTTGGGTTTGGCAAAAAAATCTTCTACAGAATACTTGAATTTTTCTGTCTCTAGTGATGCAATTATTTTCAAATCAACATCTGATGTCGGCAATGAAGTATTTCCTGGTAATTCATTGGTTTGGGCTTTTAAATTTGTCATCGTTAAAAATGCAATTAATATATAAAGTGATTTTTTCATGGAAATAAATTTCATTAAAGGTAGAGGATTTATTCGCTTAACTCAACGAAAAGTTAAATCATTAAAAAAGCCCCCAAAATGAGGGCTTAAAAACAAGGAGAGACCTTGTTTTGTAAAAACGAATAACGTGTAATTAAAATTGCTTTTGTCTAAATAAAAACGAGTAGTCGTATTTATTCGTTGAAATTTGTTTGTTGTGAACCAATAACGACAAAACAATTCCGGAGGTTGTCTCAATTTCAAAAATTATATTTTAGAGGTATACTATTGTTAATCGAACAACACTCTTCTGTAAACATATTTTATCACTATAAACGACAAAACCAGTCCCGTTAAGATGTCAAATAAATGGTGCTGATGAACCAAAACCACTGAGCAACAAATCAGGAATACCCAAGAGAATAAAAACCAATGAAACAACTTGCTTCTTGTTTGATCAACCATTGCAAAAGCGGTCAGCACTGAAAATGTAATGTGCAACGATGGGTATAAATTGTAGGGGTGGTCTATTTCATGCAAAAATGAATACATTACTTCGTACCCCTCTATGCCATCAACACGAGAAAACCCAAGCTCGCCGGGAAAACTGAGAAAAACAATTGCCGCAATAAATGAACTAGCCATAAGACTAATGGTAAAAGCTTTAATTACTTTCGGGTCTTTGATGATAAAAAAATTTAGAGCCAATAATAAATGAAAAGAGGCATAGATATATATCATCCAAGGAATCAAGGGGAAGTCTTTTTCAAACTCAAAATATAGACCGTAATGCCTTTCCATATTTGAGGCAATTTCATTTGTCCCAAGATATACGGTAAGGCAGAATAGAACACAAATGCCTCCCCAAAACACCATAGCTTTAAGTCTTTCCCTACTCATAAACTAAGAATCTTTATTTGAATTTGGATCAACAATTAAAAACTTCATCTGTAAACAATATAGCAATTAATTAAATTACTCTAATTTTGGAACACCTGAACAAGCGAAAAACTTAGGGGCTTAAAGATTCAAATGATGATCACGATAATTTCCGGTACAAACCGCTCAAAAAGCAATTCACTAAAGGTTGCAAAATTGTGCAATGAAATCCTTGAAGATAAAGGGATTTCTAGTCAAGTATATTCATTAGAAAGCCTATCCAATGACTTTCTTTTTTCAGAAATGTACCAAGACCACTCTGAGAACTTCAAGAAAACAATTACGAAGTATATTCATCTTGCAGATAAAATCATTTTTGTCGTTCCCGAATATCATGGAAGCTACTCAGGGGCATTAAAAGTATTCTTAGACGCCATCTCATCGGATGACATCATGGATAAAAAAACCATGCTTATCGGTGTTGCATCTGGCCACGCAGGTGGACTGAGGCCTTTGGGACACTTAACTGACGTTTTACATCATTTAAAGGCTGAGGTTTTTTCGAGAAAGCCAAAACTAAGCCACATTGATAAATTGATAAATCCAAAAGGAGAGTTTGACCAAAATACGATCAAAAATATAAGCGGAAATATTGAGCTGTTTTTAAATTATTAATTGATTGGGCAAAGTTTTACTTATCTTTCAAATGTTAGAGATTAAAATTAAAAAACATGAAAAAAGTATTATTAGTATTGGCATTGTGTACATTTTTGTTCTCATGTGGAGGGGATGAAAAGGATAAAGACGATGATGAAATGTCAGCATGTGATTGTAAAACAGTAAGTGAAGATCTAGTAAAAGAAATGATGTCTTCAATGGGAGATGAATCTAAACTAAAAGAGCTGGAGGAAGATCTTGAAGAATTGAAAGAAGATTGTGAAGACTTTAAAGACGAAGATTACAAAGATTGTGATGACGATTTAGCTGAAAAAAAATCTCATTATGATATATTTAATCCTTATCCTGAAGTTACAGCTTGTTCTTGTAAGGAAGATGCCGAGAAGCTTCTTGCAGCATTTAATGCTGAAGGTGCTGACATGGAGGTTCTGTCGAAAGAAGCTGATGCACTTACAGAAAAGTGTAAAGACATGAAGCCAGAAGATGCTATTGATTGCAAGTAATCTTAACGTAATAAAAGCTCTGAGTTTTAGAAAAAAAACGTTTTTTTTGCTATTTGGTTAACTATTTGTAACTTTGCTCTGAATTATTAAAAAAAAGTTATGAAAAAGGTATTATTATTAGTAGCAATGGGGGCATTTTTGTTCTCATGTGGAAAAGATGCATGTGGTTGTTTGGAAGAGCAAGAGGCTCTTTTGAAAGAAATGAAGGAAGCCGGTACAGATGCTGACAAATTGAAAGAGCTTGGGGAAAAAGCAGATGCTCTTAAAGAAGATTGTAAAGATTTCAAAGATTGTAAGTAGTCTCAATCGCTCAAACTTTAGAGCCCTTGCCCATAAGCAAGGGCTTTTTTTATTTCAATAGACTTTCGATTAGGCCCTCTATCTCTTTTTTGTAATTTTCAAAAACATCTCCCGTACCGGGCCCGTTAAACCCTGTATGGATAAAAACGATTTCTCCTTTTTTATTTAAAAACAGGCTGGTTGGGAAACTAGAAATTTCATTAAGCATTGGAAACACTACAGATGCAGTTTTTTTACTTGCTGCTCCTCCCAAATACACAGGGTAAGGAATTTCAGCGTTAAGAACAAAACGCTTTAATTTTTTTCTTTGAATTCTTTTTGTCTCTCCATACTCAAAGGCAATGCTTCTTATTTCTAATCCTTTTTCATGGTACTTTTCATAAAGCTTCTTGTAATAATTTGTTTCGTCCAAACAATTCGGACACCAAGTACCCATGATTTGTATAATGGTTACAGGGCTTTTAAACGGTTTGATTTTTGTTTTAAGACCACATAAAGTAAGCAAATTAATTTCCTCGAGATTGTAGGTGGAATCGACAATATAGGTCAACTCATCAGGTGTTTTTATTCGGGCCTTTTCATTTGCAATTCCGATCCAGTCTGTTTGATAGCTTGTCCCACTATAAAACTTTCCGGTTAAACGGTTTCCATCGATATTTGCAGAAAAAACAAAAGCATGGGCGCCATCAAAACAAGATAGAAACAACTGGTTCCCGTATACGTTTCCTGAAAGAAATCGAAAATCACCTGTTTCTGTTAAAAAAGTCCCATTGATGAGGTTTCCGTATTGTTCAAACAATCCCACAGCAGGCCATGGATCATCATTTTCTGAAAAAGTCACTTGATATTTTTTTGCAATTCTCAATGGTTTTCCATTGAATTCAGAAGAGAATCGAGGAGTATCGCCCAAAACTCCATGAAGCGGGATGCGTTGTCCTTTAATATTGTTCTGCCAATATCCCCTGAAATTATTTAAAGAGTCTAGGCACACCATAAGGTAACTGTCCATTTCTTTAAAGCTTAATTGAATGGAGTCCTTTTTTTGTTTGGAGGAAAGAATGATTTTTTCCTGTCCATTAATAATTCGGTATGACCATGACGAATTGTCATTGGAGAACTTCTCTAAAAAAAAGGGAAGGCCTAATCGATCATTAAGTGCAAGTTCAACACGCCAAATGCTTTTTTGGCAAAGACAGAAACCTACATTGACGATACAAAAAATGATTAAAAGGAGGTGTTTATTCATGGCATTCTACTTTTCTACTTTTTTCTTGGTCTAAAATACTTTAAATTTGTTAAGATGCGAATCCTAAAGTCTTACCTGTTTATTTTAATTGTTGCCTTAACTTTTCAAATTAATTGTCAGGAATCTTCAATTCAGGTACTGAGCTGGAATGTGTTTTTAAGGCCATCAATAATGAACGACGGCCAGATGAATCGTGTTTCTGAGATAGGAGATTATTTAGAAGGCTCGGGCGCTGATGTTCTTGTTCTTCAAGAAGTTTTCCACAGAAAAGCGAGGAAGGCCCTAAAAAAACAGCTAAAAAGCACATACCCATATCAAACGAAAAAAGGACCTGTATCTTGGCTAGGGATTCCCTCGGGAGTCGTTTTTTTTTCAAAAATGCCCATCGTAAAAGAAAAAATCGTTTCTTTTTCTTTATCTAAGGGTGCAGATCGCCTGGCTAAAAAAGGAGCCATTCTGGTCACTTTTGAAAAAAACGGACAAGAGATATCTATTCTTGGTACCCACTTGCAGGCAGGATCGGACTTGTCTCGAAAAAAAATCAGAAATAAACAAATTAATCAGATCACCAAAGCGGTAAATAATATAGATTCGAATCAGATACTTATTTATGCGGGAGACTTTAACATTCAAAATCAAAGCAATATGTTTGTTAAATTGAAAAACAAATTAAAGTCAAATAATCCGAAATTAAATAAAAGCAGCAAGAGGGCTGCGACGGCAAATTTTAAAGACAACAATTTGTATCCAGTTTCGGGAAAGCCTGTGTGGATAGATTACATAATGATAAGAAGGTCTGCAAGGGCGAGTCAGAAATCCTTATGGGTTGAAGAGCCAAGAGGTAAAAACCGACGAAAAAACAAGAGGCTTTCTGACCACAATCCTGTTTTATCCATTGTTGTTTATGAAAAAAAATAATATTGATGCAACCCTTTAACCCGAATAAGAGTCTTTATATTGTGAGTTATGGATGAAGAGTCTTTAATTGCAGGTTGTATTAAAGGCAATCAGATAGCTCAAAAGACGTTGTTTGATGGTTTTTCACCGAAATTTTTTGCGCTATGTCTTCGTTACATGAAGAGTACAGATGATGCAGAAGATGTACTTCAAGAAGGTATGGTAAAGATTTTTACCAAGCTACCTGAATATAAGGGCAAAGGCTCTTTTGAAGGATGGATGAGGCGCATTGTTGTAAATACCTGTCTTGATCAGATTAGAAAAAATCAAAAATTAAAATTTGATGTTTCTATTGATCAAGAAGAGTATAAGCTAAGCATGAATGCCCATATTTTGGAAAACATGTCGGCTAACGAGCTTATTGAAGAAATAAAAAAAATGCCTCCTGGTTACAGGGTGGTTTTTAATATGTTTGCGATAGAAGGATATTCTCATCAAGAAATTGCTGAGAAGCTTGGGGTAAAAGAAAGTACTTCTAAATCTCAGTATTTGAGGGCGAGGGCATATTTAAAAGAAAGAATTAGTAAACAAGATGATTGAGAACGATAACATACAAGATTTATTGAGAGAGAAGCTTCAGTCTCATGAGGTAACTCCTTCGGATGCGGTCTGGAAGAATGTTTCAAGTTCTTTGTCTAGTGCCGCCACTTCAGGTGCTGCTGCGGGAAGCTCAATTCTATTCAAGGCTGCTGTTGCCGTTATAGGTGTCTCAGGCCTTGGCATTGCAACATATTTTGTAATACAAGAAGAAGAGGTTGTTCAACCAAAAACATTGTCTAGTATTCAGCTGGATAATAATCAAGAAATGGATTCGGAAACAAATTCGGTTGATGTGGTTTCAAAAGAGATCATTGAAGATTTACAAGAAGACAAGAAAGAGGTCGTTTCTAAAAACACGGATATTGTATCTTCTATTGTAGATCCTTACGAAAAAGAGACGGTCAATGAAGATGTTGATATGGTTGAAAACAATATTGAATCAATGATAGAACCTCAAAGTTCACCAGAACAAATCAACCCATCTCCAATAGCCATTAATACGCCTGTTGATTCAGAAACAACTCCTATTATTGTAGAAGAAGCAACGGTTGTTGTAGAAGATGTTGTTGAAATTCAAGAGGAGGTATTTGAAGAACTTGTAGAAGAGGAGAATGAAGAAAGTATTATACTCCCTAACATATTTACACCCAATAACGATGGGTCAAATGATTTCTTTATCATTGAAATGAGTGAAAAACTAGATTTCCAAATCGTAGTTATTGATCAAACCAATACGGTTGTTTTTCAATCCAACGATAGGAACTTCCGATGGGATGGCACAATGATGAGTGGTGAACCGGCCCCTTCAGGTGATTATGTATACTTCTTGTCCGCCAAGACAATGGGCGGTAAAGACTTTGTGAAGTCATCCAAATTAAGAATTCAACGTTAATCTGTTTTAAACGGGAGGCGAGTATAATCCATTTTTTTAATTCCTAAATAGAAATAGTAATTCCCTATGATTATGATGATGTGCGATAGATCGCTTTTGTCAAACCAGGGATATAGATTAATCTTCAATAGAAAGATAAAAAAGGTTGGCAGCATGATCAAGACTCCAATAAACAAATATTTAAACTCTTTATATCCCCGTTTTATATTATAAAAGCTAAAAAAAGCGACTGAGATAAATACACCAATAAGGGTGTTTATTGCTATAGGTATAAATCCAATGGTATGTTCTTCTTGATAGGCTTTTGTTGAAATAACAGTTATAACAATTAAAAAAATCAAAATCATCTTTGTAAATGCAATTTTGCCAAGGATGTTGTTTTTATTCAGGTTTCCTACGGACTTAATCATGGCCTTTTCTATGAAATAAGCACAAAGAATGGCAGAAATCCATGTAGGAAATTTACCTTGCGGACCAGTGTATTCAAATAAAGAATGGGCTAACCCCCCACAGAACGCACCGATTCCAAAAATCAAAAAGAAATAGTGCCAATATTTTAAAAACGAGTGCTGGGATTTAATTTTTTTCAGTTGAATCGCAATATAAATACTTAATCCACCCATAATAAAGTCTGTAATGAGTGCGTTTGGCTCTAAAAGGGTAAGGCCATTAAATTCTAAGGCAATTTTGGTAAAATCTTCTCCAATTAACATAATGGCGACAAATTTAGCTTTTCTTTTTTTTAGTGCTCTTCTTTTTATTGATAAACTTTATATCATTGAAAAACGTATTCGAGTTTAAGTTTTTGATATATTTATTCAATGAAACTATCGGTAATCATAACTGCAGGGGGGCTTGGAAAAAGATTTTCGTCAAATGTCCCTAAGCAGTTTTTAAACTTGGATGAATTGCCAATTTTAATGCATACGATTAATCGGTTTAGTAGCTGGAATCCAGAGGCAGAAATCATCCTTACACTGCCAAAAGAATGGCGTGAGTATTGGAGTGACCTTATTCAAAAACATGAATTTACTATTTTACATCACGTAGTAGATGGGGGAAAAGAAAGATACCATTCGATTAAAAATGCTTTAGCTATATGTTCAGAAGGACAAGTAATGATTCATGATGGCGTTCGGCCTTTAGTAAGTCAAGATACGCTTTCTCGTAGTATTGAAGCCTTAAAAACCCATGATGCGGTTATTCCTTATTTGAGAATCAAGGATTCTATACGAGTCATAAGTAATGGTAAATCAGAAGCTGTAGACAGAAAGAGCTATATAGCTGTTCAAACCCCCCAATGTTTTACTTTTGAAGTAATACAGAATGCATATTTAAAAGAATATCAAGCCGGTTTTACTGATGACGCTTCCGTGGTTGAGAATAGTGGAGTTGAAATTCACTTGATTGATGGAAATGAAGAAAACATAAAAATAACCACCCAAAATGATTTATTAATAGCCGGGACAATTCTTAAAAACATCAAATGAAAGTCCCAAAAACCTTAATCCCAGGTGATCTTATTTCAATCATTGCTCCCGCCAAAAGCATTGATTCATCGTTTATTGAGTATTCCAAAGCAATTATTGAAAAACGAGGATATAGAGTCTTAATTTCAAATCATTGTTTAGGAGCGTACAATTATTATTCGGGTACAGATGAAGAACGATTGTTTGATTTTCAAGAAGCATTAAACAACCCTGAAGTCAAGGCTATTTTATGTGCAAGGGGAGGATATGGTTCAGTAAAGATTTTTGAAAACTTAGACTGGAATGGTTTTATTCAGCATCCGAAGTGGGTGCTGGGGTTTAGTGATATCACTGTTTTCCATCAATTGATAAATAGTATTGGGGTGCAAAGTATACACTCCACCATGCCATTGAATTTTGAAGAGAACTCAAAAGCAGCAATCGACACTTTGTTTTCAGCACTCAATGGCTCTTTATTCAAGGTTCAAATACCGCCATCAAAAGAAAACATAAGTGGTTCAGCAAAAGGGAATTTAATTGGAGGAAACTTAAGTATTATCTATAGCCTTCTGGCAAGTGATTATGCTTATGATTATAAAAATAAAATATTGTTTATTGAGGACCTGTGTGAACAACTTTATCATTTAGATAGAATGATGTATGCGCTTAAACATGCAGGTGTTTTTAAAGAAATAAAAGGACTTATTGTGGGAGGAATGACTGAAATGAAGGACACAAAAGTACCTTTTGGCATGGATTCATATGAAATTATTTTGCGGCATGTCAAAGAATTAGACATCCCAGTCTGCTTTGATTTTCCGTGTGGACATATTGACGACAATAGGGCCATGATTATTGGGGCTGATGCATTTCTTCTGGTTACAGATTCAAATGCAGAGCTCTCTTATATATAACGATTCTAAATAAAAACCATTTGTGCATTCTTTTGTTATATACAATAACTTTGCATCGTAAAAAAGAGTCTGAGATATGAGTAATTCTGCATTAATAAAGTCGTCCATTGCCAAAAAATATTGGATGGCCTTAACTGGTTTGTTTTTATGTCTGTTTTTGGTGGGTCACTTAATTGGGAATCTCCAACTGATTATTAAAACAGGTGAAGAAGGCCGTCGAGCCTTTAACGAGTACGCCTACTTTATGACACATAACCCAGCAATTATGGTTTTGTCGTATTTAACCTACTTTTCAATACTGTTTCATGCTATAGATGGAATTGCTTTATTTATTCAAAATAAAAAAGCCCGCCCTGTCAGCTATGCTTACAATAAGCCAAGCGCGAATTCTTCATTACCCTCTCGATACATGGCTCTTTTAGGAACCATTGTTTTGGTATTTATTGCAACTCATATGTCTAATTTTTGGTGGAAAATGAAAGTTTCTGACGAGGTGCCCATGCATACTTATTATTCGCCATCGTCTCAAGACACCATGTATTTGACACAAAAGGGAGAGCAAATTTCGACAAAACAAATCAGGGAATTAGGCGAAATAGAAGGAACCGAGCTCATATTGAAAGCAGATAAGTTTAACGCATCTATTGAGCAACAATATTCATCTTATTTGGCTTCTAATCCTGGGATGTCCGATGATCAGCTGGTTGAGATAGAGGAACAGAAGAAAAAATTAAAGTCTAAAAAAGATGAAATCCTAGCGGAAGGGTATAAAGACCTTCACACAGTTGTCCTGGCGTTTTTTAGTAAGAAAAACAAAAGTGATTCCGGGGTCCCTTTGGGACTATTAGGAATGGTCTTTTATGTGATATCAATGGCGGTATTAGGCTTCCACTTATGGCATGGTTTTGCCTCAGCCTTTCAATCAATAGGATTGAATCATCCAAAATATACCCCGCTTATTAAAATGTTTGGACGCGGATATGCTGTGGTGGTCCCGTTGTTATTCGCGATTATACCGATTTTAATTTATTTAAATAGTTAGAAAATTTTAATTATGTCAATTTTAGATTCTAAAATACCAGAAGGGCCGATTGACCAGAAATGGACGAATCACAAGAATCAAATGAAGCTTGTGGCTCCTAATAACAGGCCTAAAATAGATGTTATTGTTATTGGAACAGGTCTTGCAGGTGCATCTGCGGCGGCATCTTTAGGAGAAATGGGTTACAACGTAAAATCCTTCTGCTTCCAAGACTCACCGCGAAGAGCACACTCCATAGCTGCGCAGGGAGGAATTAATGCTGCAAAAAACTATCAAAATGATGGAGACAGTACCTACCGACTGTTTTATGATACCATTAAGGGAGGAGATTACCGATCGAGAGAATCCAATGTATACCGACTCGCTGAAGTTTCTGCAAACATTATTGATCAGTGCGTCGCTCAAGGCGTTCCTTTTGCTAGAGAATATGGAGGTCTTTTGGACAATCGTTCTTTTGGAGGCGTTCAAGTAAGAAGAACATTTTATGCCGCAGGACAAACTGGGCAACAGCTTCTTTTGGGGGCATATTCGGCTTTATCAAGACAAATAGGTCTTGGAAGAGTTAAGATGTATAATCGCCATGAAATGATGGACATTGTCAAGGTAGATGGAAAGGCTCGGGGAATTATTGCTCGAAATTTGGTTTCTGGAAAATTAGAACGTCATTCAGCCCATGCGGTGGTTATCGCTTCGGGAGGATATGGAAATGTTTACTTTTTATCCACGAATGCCATGGGAAGTAATGTTTCTGCAGCTTGGAAAATTCACAAAAAAGGTGCGTTGTTTGCGAACCCTTGTTATGTTCAAATACACCCCACCTGTATTCCTGTTCATGGCACAAATCAATCTAAGCTTACGTTAATGTCCGAGTCTCTTCGAAACTCTGGTAGAATTTGGGTGCCAAAGAAAAAAGAAGACGCAGATGCGATAAGAAACGGTAAATTGAAACCTACTCAAATTGCTGAAGATGATCGTGATTATTATTTAGAAAGAAGATATCCTGCATTTGGAAACCTTGTTCCAAGGGATGTAGCATCAAGAGCGGCAAAAGAAAGATGCGATGAAGGTTTTGGAATCGAAGCAAATGATACCAATGAAGGTGTTTATTTGGATTTCGCGTCAGAAATAAAAAGTAAAGGAAAACAAGTAGCTTATGCTCAAGGCGATCATAATCCAAACGAAGAGACAAGCATTCGACTTGGTAAAAAATGGGTAGAAGAAAAATATGGAAATCTTTTTCAGATGTACCAACAAATCACTGCTGAAAACCCATATGAAACTCCAATGAAAATATACCCTGCAGTTCATTACACAATGGGCGGCGTATGGGTTGACTACAACCTCCAAAGCACAATTCCTGGATGCTTTGTAGCTGGAGAGGCAAATTTTTCTGACCATGGAGCTAATAGGTTAGGAGCATCGGCGCTTATGCAGGGTCTTGCTGATGGGTATTTCGTGCTCCCATATACTATTGCCAATTATCTATCAAATGAAATTCGAACAGGTGAAATTTCAACGGAATCAAAAGAGTTTGAGAAAGCTGAAATGGACGTAGCAGAAAGCATTTCGAAGTTGATGAACGTCAAAGGAAACAAATCAGTTGACCATTTTCACAAGAGGCTTGGATTAATCATGTGGAATAAAGTAGGAATGAGTAGAAGTGAGGCTGGTTTGAAGTCTGCGATTGAAGAAATCAAAGGATTGAGAGATGAGTTTTACAATGATGTTTTCATTCCTGGAGAATCCAATGAAATGAATGCTGAACTTGAGAAAGCATTGCGTGTCGCGGATTTGTTAGAACTTGGTCAACTTATGGCGGTAGACGCATTGAATAGAAACGAATCTTGTGGTGGCCACTTTAGAGAAGAGTACCAAGACGAAGAAGGTGAAACACTTAGAGATGATAAGAAATTTAAATATGTTTCTGCATGGGAATATAAAGATGGAGAAGCCACCAATTCGGCTTTACATAAAGAAGATTTAAAATACGAAGCGATTAAAATAGCTGAACGAAACTATAAGTAAAAAATAAAAAATGGCATCAAAATTCATCAACGTAACCTTAAAAGTTTGGAGACAGAAAAATGCTGATTCCAAAGGGAATATTGAAACATATCAATTAGCCAAAGTGTCAACAGATAGCTCATTTTTAGAAATGCTTGATCAATTGAACGAGCAGCTCATAAATGAAAAGCAAGCACCTGTGGCATTTGACCACGATTGTAGAGAAGGGATTTGTGGCTCTTGTTCTTTATACATTGACGGGAGAGCTCATGGTCCACAAACGCAAACCACGACTTGCCAGCTACACATGCGTAGTTTTAATGATGGGGACACCATTTATATTGAGCCATGGAGGTCTAAAGCTTTTCCTATCATCAAGGATTTAGTGGTAGATCGTTCTGCATTTGACCGTGTACAACAATCTGGAGGTTTCGTCTCGGTAAATACTTCCGGTAACACCATGGATGCCAATGCAATTCCTATACCCAAAGCTGATGCTGATAATGCATTTAATGCAGCAACATGTATTGGTTGTGGAGCATGTGTTGCCAGCTGTAAGAACAGTTCGGCCATGTTGTTTGTTGGTGCAAAAGTTTCTCAGTATGCGCTTTTGCCTCAAGGGAAGGTTGAGGCAAATAAGAGGGTCCAAAACATGGTAAGACAAATGGACGAAGAAGGTTTTGGGAATTGCACGAATACTGGAGCTTGTGAAGTAGAGTGTCCTAAAGGGATATCACTTGAAAACATTGCAAGAATGAATAGAGAGTTCCTAAAATCTAATCTTACTTCTGAGAAATAGTTGATTATTTCAGCACATTTACAGAACCATTAATAATGACCTTTTCGTCATTATCTTTGGGTTTAAACTTGATTACCCAGCTGTAAATACCAGCTTGTACAGGCACTCCCTTATTGATTCCATAAGAGCCATCCCAACCGGATTTGTGGTCATTGCTTTTCCAAATAATTTCCCCCCACCTGTTGTATATACTCATTTCAAAATTGTAGGGGTCAAATCCACTGGTAAAGATGGGTTTGAACAACTGATTGTGCTCGTCTGCGTCCGGAGTAAAAGTGTTTGGAATGTAATAAATAAGCTGCTCTTCATAAGCAATTACTAATGAAACGCTGTCTAAGCAACCCTCGGGCGAAATCGCAATAAGTGTTGCCAGATAACTATTCTCTAAAGCCGTATTGTATTGATAAGAACCATCAATTTCGTATGAGGTACTCCCATCTCCATAATTCCAAATAAAGTTATCTGCTCCAAAGGACTCATTATAAAAATGAATGGTGGAATTTCCTGGACCAATAGTGTTCGGGGAAACTGTAAATGCTGCAATAGGCTCTTCAACACAAACAATATTTTGATAGGTTTGTGAGGTGTCGCATCCATTAATATCTACCATAGACACGGTTAAATCATAGCACCCAGCTTCATTAAATGAGAAATTCTGACTACCGTTTCCTGTTGAGACCGTACCATTAGAAAATTCCCACACACAACTTTGAGCGTTGAGGATTGAATTTGTTAGGCTTAAGCTATAGGGAACGCAACCAATATTATTTAATGGGAAAATGTCCGGTAGCTCAGCGGCATTTATTGAAACCAACAGAGTATCACTATTTTCACAATTGTTTATATCAATTCCGGTTAACATACAAATGGTATTACCATTAGGGGTGAAGCTAAATTCGCCTTGACTAGAATAGGGCAACCATTGCATTCCATCATGCCATGAATAGCTCTGACCTCCACTGGCATTCAGGGTAACATTTTCACCGAAACAAATGGATTGATCTAAGCCCGCAGAAATGTTTGGTAAAGGATTAAAAACAACTTCCGTAGAATCAACACAAATAAAACCATTGTCGTCAGTAGCCGTAATAACATACCACAACGAACCAGGGGCTTCGGAAGGGTTCCCAATCATGTTTTGAATATTTCCTAGGGAATTTCCTGATTGTTCCCAGACATATGAGCCGTTGGAAACAGACGTGGCCGATAGGTCAAAAACACCATCTTCACAAATAGGCCCAGAATTGGATGCAACGACAGTACAGATACAATTTGGATCAGTATCAGATAGAATGGTTAGCTGTGTTATGTCCGTACAAACAAAGCCATTATCGTCGGTTGCCGTTACCTGTATGGGATAAGTTCCTGGACTTAGTGCGGGCACATTTGTTAGTATCTGTCCCGAGCCCAAAACATTCCCCATCATGTCCCATTCATAAGTTCCGTTACTTACAGCCGTGGCATTTAAATCAAAAGTTGCGTTAAAACAAATCGGTCCATTATTAGATGCTGTAACCGTACAGCTGCATTGCGGGTCGTTTGCAGGCAGCACAGTAACTGTTGCGTCTGCAAGACCTGTTGCAATAATCCCACTTCCTAAATCTTCGGTCCCAGTAACCGTATATACCGTTGTACTACTTGGTGAAACAGTAATGGTTGAAGTGGTTTGTCCTCCTGGACTCCATGTATAATCTGTTGCACCTGTTGCGGTTAATGTAGCGTTGTCTCCAGGACAGATGGTTTCATCATTTACAGTAATTACAAGAACGGCAGTACAGCTTACATCGGCACTTCCAAAAAAATCCATGGGTAAACTTGTAGTCTGACTGCTGTAATTTGATAAACAAATAAGATATTGTTCACCTGCAATTACAGGAATTCCTGGTTCAAAATTGGCAGCGTTTCCTCCTGGTGGGAGGTTATTCGCAACACCCGTAAAACCTGCAGAGGAACCGTTCCAATTGCACCTAATTGGTGGGAGTATGTTGTTTAAAATATCATCGCATGATGAAGCGCTGTAAGGCCACATGATCCAATCAAAAAAACCTGTTCCTCCTGACTGTCCAAATGAAAACTCTAGAAGACCGTTACCGGCAATATTGATCACCATCCAGGTGCTGTTTAATTCTCCTGATAAAAGACACCCGGCATTTCCAGAAGCGGGGTTCGTTGAAGGATTTGAAACATTTCCATTTAATTCTTGTATGGCACCAGAACCACTTGGATCAATAGCAAATGTAGCATTGGTGCAAATATTAACGGCATCAGAGCAGTCACTCGCTGTCGACGCTTGACCGAAGGCATTCTGAGAATAGAGAAATAGAAATAAAAATAATCCAACAAGTTTCACATTAAAGCTTTAGTTTTAGACGTGTTGGAGAGAAATAAGTTGCCCTTCAAAAGGCTTACTTTATTTGTCTTTTCTTGGAAGAATCGTTGTACCACCCCTCGTTGTCTTTTACTTCAACTGGCACATCTGACATTCCGTTTAAACGTCTTTGAATATTCATCCAATAGAAAAACCCGCCAAAACCACAGATTAACAAGAAGAAATTAATTGAGTTACCGATGATTTCGAAAATTTGAAAAGTCCATTGGAAAATGTCGCCGAGTAAGAAGAAAAAGTCTGTTGAATTCATAGTATCTAATTGGATATTACACAAAGAAAACAAATTAATTGCTTAAAACAAAATTCACAACTCCCCTAATAATTCGAAAGTCTCTTTTGAGGCATTTTGTTCAGCAACTTTTTTTGAGCTCCCCCCACCTATGCCATAATCCTGATTGTTTATTTGAACTACAATAGTATATTCCCACTGGCCCGATTTATGTTCTTCAGAAACCAGCTTAAAATTGAGTTTGAGTTTTTTCCTTTGGCACCAAATATATAGCTTAGATTTAAAGTCAATTTCCTCCTGCAAAAGCTGATTAAAATCCAAGTATTTTCTGAACACATGATTTTTTAAAGCCTTTTTTGTTTTTTCGTAACCTCCATCTAAGTAGATCGCACCGACGATTGCCTCAAAAGCATTTCCCTCTAAAGAATTGATGTTTATACTTCGGCTTTGATTGTAAAGAAGGACTTCTCGAATACCCATGTCTTCTCCTAGTTTACTCAGGTTTTTGCGATTTACAATTTTTGATTTGAGCTTAGTTAAAGCACCTTCATCATTGTCTGGAAATTTTAAAAAAAGGTACTCAGCCGTAATGGAGTCAAGAATGGCATCTCCAAGATACTCAAGTCGTTCATTAGAATATTCTTCTCGATGATTCCCAATGAAAGAACGATGTGTTATTGCTTTTTGAAAATAGGATAAACGCTTAGGTTTATAACCAAACTTTGCGAGAATGAAACGAAAAAGTTTAAGTTCACCCTCTGTTTTCTTATTTCTAAACAAAGGTATTTTCAGAGCGTTAGGGCTTATATTTCTTTACGATTACACTTGTATTATGACCTCCAAACCCAAAGGTGTTTGATAGTGCAATATTTACGGTTCTTTTTTCGGCTTTATTGAAAGTAAAGTTGAGCTTAGGATCTAAATTGGGATCATCGGTGAAATGATTAATTGTTGGAGGAACAATATCTTCTTTCACTGCCATGACACATGCAATAGCCTCAATAGCACCTGCCGCGCCTAAAAGGTGACCTGTCATGGATTTGGTAGAGCTAATATTTAAATCATAGGCTTTTTCGCCAAAAACAGACTGAATCGCTTTAACCTCAGCTACATCACCAAGGGGCGTAGACGTACCATGCACATTTACATAATCAACATCAGCAGGAGTAATGTTTGCATCGTCAAGAGCAGATAACATCGTATTCATTGCACCTAAACCTTCTGGGTGAGGAGCTGTCATGTGATAGGCATCTGCGGACATACCACTACCAATAACCTCTGCATAAATGTTGGCCCCTCTCTTTACAGCATGCTCATATTCTTCTAAAATCAAGGCTCCTGAACCTTCTCCAAGAACAAAGCCATCACGATCAAGATCAAATGGTCTAGATGCTGATTGCGGGGAATCATTTCTTGTTGAAAGAGCTCTTAAGGCGTTGAATCCACCCATTCCCATTTCATTGACACAGGCTTCAGAACCACCAGTAACAATGGCGTCTGATTTTCCAAGTCGAATTAAATTGAATGAATCTATTAAGGCATTAGTAGCCGATGCACAAGCTGAAACGGTCACGTAATTAGGTCCTCGTAATTCATGCTTAATGGAGATTTGTCCTGCAGCCATATCTGCAATCATCTTGGGGATAAAAAAAGGATTTAACCTTGGCGGTCCATCACTTCCAAAATAATTTTTAGCTTCTTCTTGAAAAGTATTTAAACCTCCAATACCAGAACCCCAAACAACACCAATTCTGTCCCGGTTCGGATTCGAGTCTAGAATGCCAGAATCTTTAAGAGCTTCTTCACTCGCCACCATGGCATATTGCGTAAAGGCATCCATTTTTCTGGCTTCTTTACGATCTAAAAAATCTTCTACATTAAAATTCTTAACCTCACAGGCAAACTGAGTTTTAAACAAGGAGGCATCAAAATGAGTGATTGCCGCAGCTCCACTAACACCCGCAAGAAGATTTTTCCAATATTCGTCTTTGGAATTACCTATAGGAGTAAGCGCACCGAGTCCAGTAACAACAACTCTTTTTAATTGCATAAGAAATATTTATACGTTAAATGTTCTATTTTGCGTTGTCTGCAATATAGTCAACAGCATCACCAACAGTCTGAATTCCTTCTGCCTTATCGTCTGGAATTGAGATATTAAATTGCTTTTCGAATTCCATGATAAGCTCAACGGTATCAAGGGAATCTGCCCCTAAATCATTTGTGAAACTTGCCTCGTTAGAAACTTCGCTTTCTTCAACATTTAATTTGTCAACAATAATGGCAACAACTTTATCTCTGATATCTGACATCTTTAATTATTTTAAGTTTATGACTGCAAAGAAAAAAACAAACCATCAAATAACAAAATAAATCTCAATTATTTATCAACGCTACACTTTTAATGGATTTCATTTAGAAGCATTTATGCTAACTTTGTTTCATAATTAGATGAAAAAGATAGCCATTTTTATTTCAGGAGCGGGCTCAAATGCCGAAAGGATGATTTTACGCTTTTCAAAAAATGAAAAACTGAAGGTCATTTGCTTGATTTCAAGCCAAAAAAATGAGAGAATAGAATCCCTTTGTAATCAACATAAGGTGAGTTACAAAGAAAGCCTCTTTAAAATTGAAGATCATCAAGAAATCATGAAATATCTCGTCGACAAAAAAATCGATTGGGTCGTTTTGGCGGGGTTTTTAAAAAAAATACCAGAAGAAATTATTCGAACTTTCCCCAACAAGATCATAAACCTTCACCCTTCTTTACTTCCCAAGTTTGGTGGAAAGGGAATGTATGGTATGCATGTTCATCATGCGGTAATTGAAGCGAAAGAAAGAGTTTCAGGAATTACAATTCACTATGTAAATGAAGAATATGATGAGGGTAAAATCATAAAACAGTTCAATACAACTATTGAAGAGACAGACGACCCGCAAAGACTATTTGAAAAAATTCGAGAATTAGAGACGATTCATTTCCCACAAGTTGTTGAAAATGAAATACTAAATACGCCCTAAGCGTGTTGATTAAGAATATCTGCGAAAAACCAGCAGTCTTCATATGAAACATACAGAGGTGCCGGGGCAATACGAATGACATTCGGCTCCCTCCAGTCGGCGACCACTCCAGACTCAGTCAGCTTATTAAACATCTCCTTACCGTCTTTTTTGAAAAGAATTGAAAGCTGAGAACCACGTTCAGATGGGTTTTTAGGGGTGATTATTTCTAAAAATCCTTGATTTCTTTTGTTTACCTCTTCAAGCAGAAACTCCAGATAAGCCGTAATAAGATCTCGTTTTTCTCCAATTCTAAACATCCCCGCTTCTTTAAATATTCTTAAAGAGGCCAGGTGCGCGGCCATACCCAACACAGGAGCATTACTTAATTGCCACCCTTCTGCTCCTTTCATAGGATAAAATTCATCTTCCATCATAAATCGTTGTTCTTTATCATGGCCCCACCATCCTGCAAACCTAGGGAGAGAATTGTTTTCAGCATGTTTTTCGTGAACAAATAGCCCAGAGACTCCTCCGGGAGAAGAGTTTAAATATTTGTAACTGCACCACATGGCGAAGTCTACTTTCCATTTATGAAGCTGTAAATTCACATTCCCCGCCGCGTGGGCGAGATCGAAACCAACAAAAGCTCCAGCCTTGTGACCCGCTTCTGTAATTTCTTTTAGATTGAAATATTGCCCAGTGTAGTAGTTTACACCACCAATGAATACCAGAGCAAGTTCTTCTTTATTTTCCTCAATCGCAGAAATAATATCTTCATGTCTAATAAGGTGCTCTCCTTCTCTTGGGCCAACCTCAATCAATTGGTCTTTAGTGTAACCGTGAAATTTTAATTGAGATTGCAGTGCGTATTGATCGCTTGGAAAAGCTTTCTTTTCACACAATATTTTATTCCTTTTGCCTTTCGGTTGATAAAAGGAAACCATTAACAAATGAATATTTGTAGTTAGCGAATGCGTGATGACTGTTTCAATTTCTTTTGCCCCAACGATATCTGCAGCCATTGACGTCAACTCTTCATGATAGCTGAACCAAGGCCTTCTGGACATAAAATGGCCATCAACACCAAAACGTCCCCAATCATCTAATTCTTCTCCAATCACTTCGCGTGTTGTCACGGGTTGTAAACCTAGAGAGTTGCCAGTGAAATAACGCATTTTGTTTTTATGGAATGATGGGAAGATAAATTGATTCCTAAAATCCTTTAAAGGATCCTTGTTATCCATTTCTTTTGCAAAAGTCAAAGAGGTTTTGAAATTCATAAGTTCTTATTATTGCTAATTTTGTGGCACAAATATAAGTATAATGAATACGAATACTGAGCGATCGACAGAGGAGTCTAAGAAATTATTTGAATTGGCAAAAAAGGTGATACCAGGAGGAGTGAATTCCCCTGTTAGAGCTTTTAAATCTGTAGGAGGCAGCCCCATATTTATTGAAAGCGCCAAAGGGGCCTATTTGTATGATGCAGATGGCAATCGTTACATCGATTATATTGCATCTTGGGGCCCAATGATTTTGGGTCACGCTCATGAGGAGGTCATTGATGCTGTTGCGAAAACAGCTGTTAAAGGAACCTCATTTGGCATTCCCACTGAGCTGGAAACAAAAATTGCGGAGTTGGCCACACAAATGGCTCCAAATATTGATCAAATTCGATTTGTTAATTCAGGAACAGAGGCATGCATGAGTGCAGTGCGTTTGGCAAGAGGATTTACCGGAAAAGAAAAGCTCATTAAATTTTCAGGTTGCTACCACGGCCATGCAGATCCCTTTTTAATTGAGGCCGGAAGTGGAGCGGTTACTTTTGGAACACCGAATAGCCCGGGAGTAACCAAAGGAACAGCAAAAGATACGCTACTGGCCCGATACAATGATTTAGAAAGTGTTCAGGAGCTTTTTTCGGCAAATGATGGACAAATTGCAGCAGTAATTATAGAACCCGTTGCGGGAAATATGGGGTGTATTCCGCCCAAAGAAGGTTTTTTAGAAGGAATAAAAGAGTTATGTAATCAACACGACACCCTATTTATATTTGATGAAGTAATGACTGGATTCAGGTTATCTACTGGGGGTGCTCAACAATTTTTAGGAATCGATGCAGATATTGTTACCTACGGAAAAGTAATTGGGGGAGGTCTTCCTGTAGGAGCCTTTGGTGCCCGCAAGGAAATCATGTCTTTTCTAGCTCCCGAAGGGCCCGTTTATCAAGCAGGAACGTTGAGTGGAAACCCACTAGCAATGACCGCAGGGTTTTCAACACTTCAAATTTTACAAAGAGATCCGAACTTATATGAAAGGCTTTCTGATAAAACAAAACACTTATCAGAAATGATGAGAGCGGAGTTAAAACAAAAAGGAATTGGTTTTCAGTTGAATCAGCTAGGATCTATGATGTCACTCCATTTTTGTGAGCAAGAGGTCGTTGACTTTGAAACGTCAAGCCATGGAAATAACGAAATGTTTAAAAAATATTTTCATTATATGCTTGATCAAGGGGTTTACCTTCCTCCGAGTGCATATGAGAGTTATTTCTTAAATGATGCCCTCTCATACTCAGATTTAGATGATACCGCACAAATATTCAGAAGCTTTTTAAAGACTATTTAATGAACAAATCCCAATCACGGTTGTTAGGAATAAAAAAGTGAAAAATGCAACACAAGGGTAAAATCTTAGAAAAAGCTGTTCGAGAAAGCGGAATGCCTCTCACAAAGCTTTCTGTTAAAATGGATAAAAGCAGAAGATGGATGTACAATGCATTTGAAAACCAAAACCTTTCTATAGACTACATTTTAGCCATTGGAAAAATAATTCATTATGATTTTTCTGAGGATCTTCAAGATTTAAAAAAGTTCAAAGAGTCTGCCGAGAAATTTGGAATCAATTCAAATTCCTCGGATTCTGATTATTGGAAGAATAAATACTTAAATTTACTCGAAAAACACAATATGCTTTTAGAAAGCAAGTTGAACTAAAATCAATTAAATTCAGTTCGTGATATTGGTAACAGGATCTTCAGGTTTGGTTGGAAGCCATATTCTTTACGACCTTATTGGAAAGAAAGAGTCAGTTCGGGCGGTTTATCGTTCTGAAAGAAGAAAGAATAGAGTAAAGAAGCTTTTCGCATATTACAATAGAACCTTAAATCAATCCCATAATTTTGATGATGTAGAATGGTTTCATGCGGACGTTTTAGACATTGATGCCCTTGATGAATCTTTTAATGGTGTTCAAAAGGTCATTCATTGTGCGGCACTTGTTTCGTTTCACAAATTGGATTTTCACCGATGCATGACAATAAACAGGAAGGGCACGGAAAACATAGTTAACCTTTGTTTGAAAAATAAGGTTGAGAAGCTTTGTTATATTAGCTCCACTGCAGCATTGGGAACAGGAGAAAATCCCATTACAGAGAAAACGCGATGGGAGCCGGGAAAAGAGGTGAGTGGGTATTCGGTTTCAAAATATAGCGCAGAAAAAGAAGCTTTTCGTGGTGTGGCAGAGGGACTTAATACATCAATAGTAAGCCCTTGTGTGATTATTGGACCAGGAAACTGGCACAGAAGCTCCCTCACGATATTAAAAGCAGGGAGTAAAGGCATGAAGTATTATCCTTCTGGAGCAAATGCAATTGTCGATGCTCGAGACGTGTCCAGCATAGTATTAAAGTTACTTTATTCTGAAGAGTCGGGTGAGAAATACCTTACCATCGGGCATAATATTTCTTTTAAGGATTTATTTGGCTTGATTGCAAAATCAATGAATCAAAACGAACCCAGTATAAAACTCAATAGAACGCTAGCACATGTTGCCGCATTTACCATTGAGAATATGTATCGCATTATCAGAAAACGAAGTCCGATTTCTATCGAAAGTATACAGTCAGCATATAAGAACTTGGAATACTCCAACGAGAAAGTGAAAAAAAGATTCAACTATCAATTTCATACCCTCGAAGACACCATGGACAACGCAGTAAAAGGGAGGTTTAATGACTGATTTTTTAAAAAACAAGAATCATAGGGATTCCCTGCTTCAAGCTTTTTTGATAATCATCTACATTGTAGGGGCGGTTGGCTTTGTCCTTCCGGAGTTAAAGGCTGAATTCCTACCTCTTTCGGGAGGAGTGCTCTATTTGTCTTCATTTGTGATGGTTATTGCCAGTAAAAAAAAGACTGATTTTTTCATATTTATGACCATTGCTTTTGTTGTCGGTTTTGGCGCTGAAGCCATTGGAGTAAATACGGGATATCTTTTTGGTGATTACGCCTATGGAACGAATCTCGGCCCAAAATTCTTGGGGGTTTCCTTAGTTATCGGTATTCTTTGGGGGGTGCTAGCTCTTGTTTCCGCCTCTTTCGTAAAGCGATTTGTGAAATCAATGGGTTTAAAAATTATTCTTTCTTCACTTTTGATGCTTGGAATCGACGTACTGATGGAGCCTGTTGCCATAAAAAGTGGCTTTTGGACCTGGAATGGTGCTAGCGTGCCCTTATACAATTACGTTTGTTGGTTTTTAGTGGCGCTCTTCCTTCAATGGGTATTATTCAAATTAAAAAAAGCCGAAACCAACAAGGTTTACGATACCTTACTGGTTTTACTGGTTTTGTTTTTTAGTTTTTTAAATTTATATTGAAAATGATTGTTTTGGGACCTATTGTTTTGATTTTGTCTTTTTTTGGAATGGAGTTTATGGCTTGGTTTACCCACAAGTATGTAATGCACGGGTTAATGTGGCGATTCCATAAGGACCACCACCAGGTGGAAAAAGGTTTTTTTGAGCGAAATGATGTTTTTTTTATGATTTATGCCATCCCGTCATGGTTGTTGATTATGCTGGGTTCCATGAATGGATTATGGATTCCCGTTTGGATTGGGTTTGGCATTCTTGCCTATGGCATCTGCTACTTTCTGATTCACGATGTTTATATTCATAGAAGGTTCAAATGGTTTAGAGACGTAGATCACCCTTATTTTTATGCCATAAGAAAAGCGCATAAAATTCACCATAAGCATTTAGGGAAAGAACAAGGAGAATGCTTTGGCATGCTCGTGGTCCCTAGAAAGTTTTATCAAGAAGCAAAAAAAACGTACTTGCTTAAAAAAGAAAAAAAATGAGTCTTTATTTGCTCTTAATGTTCGTTTCTTTTGGCTCTTGCTTGGCATTGAGCTTTGATCAGAAAGTCGCTTTTTACAAAAACGTAAAGTTTATTATTCCTGCCATCACCATAGTGGCCATTCCGTTTTTAATTTGGGACCAAATATTTACCGAAAAAGGCGTTTGGGGATTCAATGAACAATATCTTCAAGGCATATATCTTGGAAAACTGCCTTTGGAGGAGGTTCTTTTTTTCTTTTTTATTCCCTATTGTTGCTTGTTTATTTATGAAGTACTGAATGCCTATTTTCCGAATGCCTCTCTACACAAGTTGACGATGGTCTTTTCGATATTTATGGTGCTCTCTGGAATAATGATGGCACTTACCAATATGAATCAATGGTATACGCTTTCTGCCTGCACCTTGTCTTCTTTGATTGTCGTATTTGCCATGAAGCAAAAATTCATTTGGTATCCGCGGGCGATATTCGCATTTGTTGTGGCCTTGATTCCGTTTTTCATTGTAAATGGGGTATTGACAGGCGCTGCTACAGAAGATCCAGTGGTTTGGTACAACAATGCACACAATACAGGCATTCGCTTGCTCACCATTCCCTTGGAAGATGTATACTACAACTTCTCTCTCCTAATCCCCATTATTGGCATCTATCATTTTCTAAAAATCAGATCTTACAATAGAAAGGGTTAATACACATCCGGAAGTTCAATTCTTTTTTATACCCTTGGATTAGACACAACAGATAATTTATATTTTCGTAGTCATGGCTAAGAATATTGATAAATACAGCAAGAGAGGAATCCGAACAAGCTACGTTTCGACCGTAATCGGAATATCCCTCGTATTGTTTATGATTGGCTTAATTTTAGGTGGTGTTTTAGGAATTAGTGAATTTGAAAAGCAGGTAAAAGAAAGCATTCGAGCAGATATCTTTTTTAATCCAGAGATGAACGAAGCCGATATAAAACTGATTGAAATAGAAATCAAACAATGGCCAGAATTCAGTGATGTACACTTTGTTTCTCCCGAAATTGCTATGGAGGATTTTGCCGGAGTAGGAGCTTCAAAAGAAGAAATGCTAGAAATTTTGGATGGTGAAAATCCAATACCTCCAACCATTGTGTTTAGCCCAGTAGAAAAACTTGCCAATAAAAAAGGAATGGACCTGATAAAGGAAAAGCTAATGGAATCCTTTAGTGAAGAAATAGAAGAAGTCAGCTATGATGAGAACAGTATAAAAGATGTAAACATGGGCTTTCAGCAGTTCATATACCTTCTGCTTGGGGTAGCTATTTTACTAGTCATTATTGCCGTTGCGATGATCAATAACACCATTAGATTGGCCCTCTATTCCAAAAGATTCACCATTAAAACCATGCAACTTGTGGGTGCTAAAGGATCGTTTATTAGACAACCGTTTTTACTTCAAGCGATTTTACAGGGTGTTATTTCGGCCATTATTGGCATGTTTATTTTGGTGTCCGTGTTTTATGCATCCAACAATGTGTTCGATACTTTTGAAATAACGTTTAGTCAGAGTTCATTTATTATTTTAGCATCATCCTTACTTGGACTGGGTATATTTATTACCGTTTTGTCTACATGGTTTGCATTAAACAAGTATCTTCGTATGAGTTTAGATGACTTATATTCTTAAAAAATGAAAAAAGCAGTTAAGCAAGTAACGGACGAAAAGAAAGACCCGATTTATCACTTTGGATTCAACAAGGACAATTATAAATGGCTATTTATTGGTCTAGGCATCAATGTTCTTGGTTTTCTTCTTATGATTGGAGGGGGAGCAGATTCTCCAGACAAATTTGATGGAGACTCTTTGTTTAGTCATACGAGAATCACTATCGCACCCATCTTAATATTGATTGGATATGGAGTGATCTTATATTCCATCATGAAACCCAATAAAAAGAATTCAAAACCTGAATAGCATCAGCATTCATGACGTTTATTGAAGCCATTATTTTAGCAATTATTGAAGGGCTCACGGAGTTCTTGCCCGTGTCTTCAACAGGTCATATGATTATTGCATCTACCTTTATGGGAAATGCATCAGATTCTTTTGTGAAGCTATTCACGGTAGCCATTCAGTTCGGCGCCATTCTTTCGGTCGTTTTGGTTTATTTTAAAAGATTCTTAAAATCGATTAATTTCTACGTGCTCCTTTTTGTGGCGTTTTTACCAACTGGTATAATTGGTTTGTCCCTCAAAGGATATGTAGACGCCTTATTAGAGGAAGTTGTCGTAGTTGCCATTTCATTACTAATTGGTGGTATTGTACTATTATTTGTAGACAAGTATTTTGCCAAAAATGAAACGGAAGGGACCGATGTGGTTTCCTACAAAACGGCATTTATTATTGGTGTCGTTCAGAGTATTGCCATGATACCAGGAGTATCACGATCAGCAGCTACCATTATTGGTGGGATGTCACAAAAGCTAACGCGTAAGGCGGCGGCTGAATTCTCCTTCTTTTTAGCTGTACCTACCATGTTTGCGGCTACTGTAAAATCAATGTGGGATGAAAAAGAACTCCTAATTGAATCTTCAAACAACGAGTGGGTGATTCTTTTAATCGGAAATGTGATTGCTTTTATTGTGGCCTATTTTGCAATCAAATCGTTCATTTCGTTTCTCAATAAAAATGGATTTAAGGTCTTTGGATATTATCGAATTATCCTTGGCGGACTCATCCTCATTTTAATGGCAGCAGGCGTAAATCTTGAGATGGCGTGAAAGCGACACAATTTCAAGAAGGCCATATGCTATTGATCGATAAACCATTAACATGGACCTCTTTTGATGTGGTCAACAAGTTGCGTTGGCAAATAAAAAACAAGCTTCAAGTCAAGAAAATCAAGGTCGGTCATGCCGGGACATTGGACCCATTGGCGACAGGACTATTGGTGTTGTGTACCGGAAAATTTACCAAAAAAATTGAAGGCCTCACCGCAGACCACAAGACTTATACGGGTACGATCCTTTTAGGGAAAACCACACCTTCTTATGACCTGGAAACAGAATACGATGCCGAGTTTCCAACACAACATATAACTGAGGATTTGATTGATGAGGTGCGCCAATCTTTTTTGGGCAAACAATTACAGACGCCCCCCATCTTTTCTGCCAAGCAAATTGATGGCAAACGCGCCTATGAATTTGCAAGAAAAGGGGAGACTGTAGCGCTCAAGCAAAACGCAATTGAAATTTTTGACTTTACAGTTGATACGAGCGCATTGCCCGAATTGCACTTCTCTATTAAATGCTCTAAAGGAACTTACATTCGTTCGATTGCAGCAGACTTCGGGAAGGCTCTCGAAAGTGGAGGAACGCTCATTGAATTGCGCCGTACGGCCTCGGGGGACTTTGACATTGCGGATGCTTTGACGGTTGAAGAAGCCATAAAAATGATTCAAGAGAGCGAAATTTAAGCCAAGCCCTTTTTTAGTACTAAAAAATCCCTATTTTTGTCGCTCCGAATTACTAGGCCCGAGTGGCGGAACTGGTAGACGCGCTGGATTCAAAATCCTGTTCTTTCGGGAGTGCCGGTTCGATCCCGGCCTCGGGTACTAAAGAGGAGACTTTTTCACGAGAGTCTCCTTTTTTTGTTTTCAAACTCTGTAAAGCCTTGTTATTATTGAAGATAAACGCAGCTCCATCTTTTAATTTAGGTGTTCGATATTTATTTTTCAAAAACACGAGTTTTTCATCGAATATCGAACCAATGAGTTTTCCTTTACCATTCACATCAAGTTTAGAATATACTTCGCTGAGGTTTTGAAGCATAAATATTCCGAATGAAATATACTCCTTCAGTTCTTTATCATCTGCTTTAAGATTATCTATTTCTGATTCAAGTTCTGCTATTTGTTGACTGTATTTATTATTGTGTTTTTGATAGTCCTCATTGCTTATAACACCTTCAATCATTTTTTCCAATAAAGTTTCTTATTTATCCTCTATTTTCTTTAGTTCGGTTCTTGATTTTTCACGTTGCTGCTTATTTGATTTCTCCGTTTTTTCGTACTTATCTTGAAGTACTAATTTGAAAAGTGCAACAACCTCATCACTGGCTTTTAGTTCTTTGAATAGTTCATTTAACGCATTATGTATATCAGCTGTTTTAACTCTGAAATTGCATCCATTTTTAGTTTGGCAATGGTAGTAATAGTGACGTTTCCCGCTTCTGCTTTTTGAGCCGCTACCAGTTAGGCTCAAACTGCACTTAGGACAGCTTAAATGACCCCTAAGAGGCATCTTGTCATTGGTTTTATTTTGTTTGTGGCTATATTTTTTGTTGCGGTTAATTACTCGCTGTACTTTATTGAATGTTTCGATACTTATGAGTGCCTCGTGAAGTCCATCGACTATTTGATCGTCTTCTTCTTTATATGCTTTTAAGAATACTCTTCCAGTATAAACCACATTTTTTAGTTGGGTGCTGAGGTTGCTCATTCTTAGGTTTAGAGGCGCATACTTTCGCTTTTTGATCAGTTCACTCTGAGGTGTTACCCCAAGTGCATACTCTTCGAATAAGTTACGCATAAGAGGACCTTTGATGGGGTCAATTTGAATTAAATGTTTGTTCGGATTGTTCGGATCTCGTCCACGCATATAACCAATAGGTGCTTTATTTACTCGTCCTTCTAATAGCCCCTGTCGCATTCCTTCTCTCGTCTTGTTGCTTCTTATTTTATTATCAACTTCAGGCATACCGAGATACAGTAATTTCATTATTTGTTGTTGTGGGTCGTCGTTGTCAATCCAGTTTTCAATACTGTTTATCTCTACTCCCCATTTACGCATCTCTATAATTACACCCAAAGCTTCATATGTATTCCTTGAGAAGCGATCCCAACTTGTGATAAGAATGTAGTCAACTTTGCCTTTGTTCAGCTTTACAAAATCACGTAATCTATTGAATTCTGGTCTTTCGAAGTTTTTTGCACTGAAATCTTCTTGGTATTCGTTTATGATTACCATTTCGTTTCTTTCTGCAAATGAGCGCAAGTGAT
>ENA-OWPI01001032-OWPI01001032.1-marine-metagenome-genome-assembly--contig:-NODE-1032-length-33408-cov-3.263028_pt1 | contig 33408 bp, 37 predicted proteins | sample MGYA00238138_ERZ651775 | MGnify/ENA primary metagenome ERZ651775 (study PRJEB26906, sample SAMN06265043) | marine metagenome | isolation source: Helgoland LTER site | place: Germany:Helgoland, sampling...
TACCGGGTGGTAAAGCAGACACGAACAACTATGGTGTTTTTGCCGAAGCGGTTTACAGCCCTAGTGATATACTGGATGTGATTGGCACATTGAGGAATGAAGACAACTCGCAGTTCGGAAACAAGACGACAGGCAAACTTGCCTTAAGCTATCGTCCGAACGAAGCGCTGACTTTGCGCGGCGTGGCTGCAACGGGGTTCCGTGCGCCTGTTCCATCCGAGCTTTATAGCGCGTTCCCAAGCTCCGAATATTTCGGAAACCCGAACCTCAAACCCGAAGAGAGCTTAAGCGTTGAAGTTGGTGCTGATTATGATGTCAGTGAAGCAACACGAATCAGCGCAACGATTTTCAAAAACGAAATCGACAATCTGGTTCAATACGCACCCTGCCCATACATAGACCCGGCTAACTTTGATTTCAGCTGCCAAACGGGTACGTTCTCAACCGTTGAAAACACACCAGGAACATCGAGTTACCGTGGCGTTGAGTTTAGCTTACAGCATAGCTTTTCTGACCGTGCGAGCATGAGCTTGGCCTATACCTATCTTGACGCCAAAACGGCTGCTGGTGCGCGGCTTCCGAGAGTTGCGCGGCACGAGCTTTTTCTGGGTGCCGACATTGCGCTTTCGGACCGTTTGAGCAGCCAGCTTGGTGTCACACATGTGGCTGGGCGCCCCGACAGCACCAGCCCTGCACAAGCGATGCCAGATTATACCGTGGTGGACCTGAGCTTCGAATACGATCTGTCTTCGGATGTCTCGGCGTCTCTTGCCCTCCATAACCTGTTTGACGAGCAGTATCAGACTGTTGCTGGTTACGGCACCTCCGATCGCGCGATCTTCTTTGGCGTCCGTGCGTCTTTCTAAGCTCATAAGCGCCGCTGCGCTGGTCCTTGTGACTGGCGCAGCAGCCTATGGCGAGACACCTCAGAAGGTTGTCTCGATGAATGTTTGTACCGATCAGCTTGCCATGTTGCTTGCGGGGGAAGGCCAGCTTCATTCGCTCTCTGCCCTCGCCGTTGACCCTCGTATTTCAGGGATGGTTGAGGAAGCACGCGCCTTTCATATCAACTCCGCCCGCGCCGAAGAAATCTATCTGATGAAGCCCGATCTGGTGTTGGCGGGCACATATACGGCCCGCGCGTCTGTCGAAATGCTGGAACGGTTGGGGCTGCGTGTTGTGCGCTTTGCGCCCGCCAATTCGCTTGCAGATGTGCCCCTGCGCCTGCGCGAGATGGGCGCTGTGCTTGGCCGCGAGGCACGCGCTGCCGAACTTGTGGCCGCCTTTGAGGCGGGGCTTGCACGGCTGAAGGCCAATGCGCCAGAGCAGCGCCCCCGTGCGCTCAGCTATGCGGCCAACGGCTATACGTCCGGTGCGCATACCTTGCCCGACGAAATGATTGTGGCGGCAGGCTTTATCAATGTCGCCTCCGAGTTTGGCATCGACTATGGTGGCCGCATGCCGCTTGAACTCCTTGCCATGAGCGCGCCAGATCTGGTGATAAGCTCGACACCCTACGCAGGGGCCTCCCGCGCCGAAGAGGTGCCGCAGCACCCTGTTGTGCGCGCTGTCACAGGCGGCGGCCCCCCTGTGAGTATGGTCAGCCGCGACTGGTCCTGTGGCACACCACTTGTCTTGCGCGCCATCGATGAGTTGGCTGCAAAACGAAAGGCGCTGTTCCGATGATGCGCCTGCTTTTTCTTCTTGGTGCTCTGGTGGCGATGCTTTTTGCAGCTTCACTTGCGATTGGTCCTGCCGAAGCGACCTTTGCCAAAAGCCTGTCCTCTCTTCTGACCGACGACGGAACGCCCTTCACATTGGTGATGCGAGAAATTCGCCTCCCGCGTGCGCTCCTCGCGGTGATGATCGGAGCCTCGCTCGGCCTCGCAGGTGCCGCGATGCAGGGCTACTTGCGCAATCCGTTGGCAGAGCCGGGTCTCATCGGGGTCAGCTCATCGGCGGCGCTTGGGGCTGTGCTCTCGCTGCAAACAGGCTTCGCTGCCGCCTTCGCGCTCGCGCTGCCGCTTTCGGCGCTGGCAGCGGCTCTTGTCGGCGTGCTCCTTGTGCTTTTGCTGGCGGGCCCACGTGGGGCCTCAATGACACTCATTCTCGCTGGGATTGCGATCTCTGCGATGGCAGGGGCGCTCATCTCTCTCGTGCTCAACCTCTCGCCCAATCCCTACGCCGCCAATGAAATTGTCTTCTGGATGATGGGTTCACTGGCGGACCGTTCGATGCTGCACGTCATTCTTGCCTTGCCTGTTATGGCGCTGGGCTGGGTTTTGCTCGGTACATTGGGCCGCGGCCTTGATGCGCTTACTCTGGGCGAAGATGCGGCCAGCTCCATGGGGATCAATCTCTCCCGCCTACGCCTGGCGCTGGTTGTCGGCGTCTCCTGCGTTGTTGGCGCAGGGACGGCTGTCGCTGGGGCGATCGGCTTTGTCGGGCTTGTTGTCCCGCACATCCTGCGCCCCTTCGTGGGCGGTCGCCCCTCGCGGCTTCTCTGGGCCTCTGCGCTTGGTGGCGCGGCGCTGGTTCTGGCTGCCGATATTGCCGTGCGCCTGATCATGCCTGATCGGGATTTGAAGCTCGGGGTCGTCATGGCCCTCATCGGCGCACCATTGTTTTTGCATCTTATTTTCAAGACCCGAAAGGAGCTGTCATGAGCACGCTTCTCTCCCTTGACGGCCTGACGGCTCTGCGCGGTGAATGCCCTGTGGTGGACAACGTTTCGGTGTCTATCGGGGCGGGCGAATGTGTCGGCCTGATCGGTCCCAACGGCGCGGGCAAGACCACGCTGATGCGCGCTGCACTCGGCCTTTTGCCCGCCAAAGGCGCAAGTTCCCTGACGGCGCTTTCCCCCTCCGAGCGCGCCCGCGCTGTGGCATGGCTCCCTCAAGCGCGTGATATCGCTTGGCCTATGACGGTTGAAACAGTGGTCGCGCTGGGCCGTATCCCGCATCTCCCGCGCGGCACGAAGCTGCGTACCGAAGATCAGGCCGCCGTAGATGCGGCCCTCGCGGAAATGGACCTTACAGATTTCGCTGACCGCCTCGCAAACCAGCTGTCTGGCGGCGAGCAGGCCCGCGTGCTTATTGCCCGTGCCTTGGCGCAGCAAACACCGCTTCTGATGGTGGACGAGCCAATCGCTGGCCTCGACCCCGCCCACCAGATTGGGACAATGGAAAGCTTCGCAGCCCTCGCCGCCGAGGGCAAATCGGTTATCGTGTCTCTGCATGATCTCGGCCTCGCCGCACGGCATTGCACACGGATCTTGATGCTCTCCCAAGGGCGTCTCATTGCCGATGGGTCGCCTGCAGAGGTGCTCACGCCCGAGCGGCTCAATACCGTTTTCGGCATCCGTGTGTTTTATGAAAACACTGCTCAAGGGCCGATTTTTCAACCAACAGAAGTGACCCGCTGATCGCTGGGCTTGCGCGTAAGCTCAGACATGAAAAGCGAAATAAGTAGAAACACGCACTTGATCGCTCTAGGGTTCTGTGTAGTTATACGCGCAACTAGTATTTTCGACCGATTGGTCGAAAATATGAATATCGGGGGGGCTCATGCTCAAATACGTTTCACAACTGGCCCGTGTCATGGCGGTGCTCGGAGGGCTTGTGCTCTCCGCGTTGGTCGTACTGACTTTTATAAGCGTTTTTGGCCGCGCCCTCAACACGCTGGGCCACGCTGGTAGCCTCGGCGCTCTTGGCGAGTGGTTGATCAGCACGGGTGTTGGTCCGATCACTGGCGATTTCGAGTTGCTTGAAGCTGGCGTTGCCTTCGCCATTTTTGCCTTTCTCCCGATCACTCAGCTCTACGGCGCTCATGCAACAGTTGATATCTTTACCTCGGCTCTCCCGCGGCGCGCCAATAAGGCGTTGATGGCGTTTTGGGAGGTCGTGCTGACAGCGGTTATCCTGCTCATCGCTGCGCGCCTCTACGTCGGTATGCTCGACAAAATGCAATACAACGAGACAACCTTCCTGCTTCAGTTCCCGATCTGGTGGGCCTATGCCGCCAGCTTTGTGGCTTCACTCGCGGCCTGTGTTGTCGCGCTCTATTGTGCCTTGGCGCGCATCGCTGAGCTGGCCACAGGCCGCGCTTACCTGCCTCATTCCGAAGGAGCTTCCCATTGAGCATGCTTGAACTGGGCTTTCTGTCCTTCCCCGTCCTCCTTCTGATGATCTTCCTGCGCGCGCCCATTGGGCTTGCCATGTTGCTTGCAGGTATCGGGGGCCTTTGGTTTGCCACAGGTGATACCAACATGTTCATGTCCCGTCTCAAAACGGAGACATACGGCACCTTCTCGTCTTACTCTCTGACGATCATTCCGATGTTCCTCCTTATGGGCCAGTTCGCAACGCTCTCTGGCATGTCCCAAGCGCTGTTCAAGGCAGCCGAAAGCTTTCTTGGTCACCGCAAAGGCGGCGTGGCCATGGCGGCCGTCGGGGCCTGCGCAGGCTTCGGCTCAATCTGTGGTTCGTCGCTCGCGACAGCCGCCACAATGAGCCGCGTCGCCTTGCCAGAGCTGCGCCGCTACGGCTACTCGGGCGGCTTCTCGACAGCCACGCTCGCCGCTGGCGGGACACTTGGCATTCTTATTCCCCCGTCGGTCATCCTCGTGATCTATGCGATCCTGACCGAGCAAAACATCGCGAAGCTTTTTCTCGCGGCCTTTATTCCGGGGATTCTCGCAGCCCTTGGCTATATCGTCACGATTTCGATTTATGTGCGCGTCTACCCTGATGCCGCGGGTACGCGCGAGCCTGTTCCCATGGCCGAGCGCTGGCGCGCGCTGCTGGATGTCTGGCCCGTTCTGGTTGTTTTCGGCCTCGTTGTGGGCGGCATCTATGCGGGCTGGTTCACGCCCACAGAAGGTGCTGCGATTGGCGCGGCAGGCACAGGCCTCATCGCGCTCGTTTCGGGCAATATGACGTGGAGCGTGTTCAAAGAAAGCATCATCGCCACAGCGACAGCCACGGGCATGATTTTCTTCATCGTTCTCGGTGCTGCGCTCTACAACGGCTTTCTTGCCCTTTCCCAAGTGCCGCAGGAACTTTCTTCTTGGGTGGTCGGCCAAGGCTATAGCGCGTGGACGGTGCTGATCATCGTGCTGGCGTTTTACCTCGTCTTTGGCTGCCTCATGGACAGCCTCTCGATGATCCTGCTGACCATCCCGATTTTCTTTCCTGTGATCAGCCAGCTTGATTTCGGCATGACACCGGAGCATGTGGCGATCTGGTTCGGGATCCTCGTGTTGATCGTTGTCGAAGTCGGGCTTATCACACCACCTGTTGGCATGAACCTCTTCATCATCAACGCAATGGATAAGACAACGCCTATGCGCGACACCTATAGCGCCGTAATGTGGTTTGTCGGCTCCGATCTGGTACGGGTTGTGATCCTTGTACTCTTCCCAGCGATCACATTGTTCCTGATCCCCTGATCCCCTGATCCTCAGGCGCCCAAGGTGGGCGCCTAGGGCCGCACATCGCTCACAACGCGGCCTTCTTCGAGGGTGATGATCCTGTCGGCAAGCTCCAGAATGCGGTTGTCATGTGTGACCATGACAGTGGTTGTGCCGCGCTCGCGGCCCATGGTCTTCAGCATATCTACAACATTGCGCCCTGAGACTTTATCAAGCGCCGCCGTCGGCTCGTCCGCAAAGATCACATCAGGGTTGGAGACAAGCGCCCGCGCCACAGCGACCCGCTGCTTTTGGCCGCCTGATAAATTGCCTGGTAAGTAGTCGAGCCTATCCTCAAGTCCGACAAGCCTGAGCATATGATGCGCCGCCGCCATTTGCTTGGCCGCGTTTCCTTTGCCGTGGACTTGCAGCCCCATCAAGACATTCTCTGTCGCAGTGAGGCTTTCGTGCAGGTTATGTGCCTGAAAGATAAACCCAAGACGGCGGCGCAAGCGCACCGGCTCTGCTTCGCCTGCACCCTTGAGTTCGCGCTCAAGCAGGGTCACGCTTCCGCTCTGCACATGCCGTAAACAGCCCATCAGCGTGAGCAGCGTTGTCTTGCCAGAGCCAGATGGGCCCATAAGGATCGTGAGCTTGCCGCGCTCGATCTCTAGGTTCACATCAAAGATCGCCTGTTTGCGCGCTTCGCCTTCTCCAAAGAAGTGGTCAAGCGCCTGAGTTTGAATGGCCATATCAGTCATCAGAACAAATCCGCTGGATCTGCCGCCGCCAAGCGGCGCGTGGCAATCGCACCAGACAGCGCGCAGGCCGCCAGCGTTCCGAAGAAAACCATAAAGGGCCGCGTTCCGTCCATATAGACAGGCAGGCTCGTCACAGCCGAGAGCCCTGCATAAAGCCCCATCGAAACAATGAAACCGGGAATAAACCCGAACACGGCCAGAATGCCTGCCTCTTCCAGAACTATGCCAAGGAAAAAGCGGTGCTCATAGCCCATCGCTTTGAAGGTTGCGTATTCCTTGAGGTGGTCGGCGACATCTGTTGAGAGCACTTGGTAGACAATCACAATCCCGACGATAATCCCGATCAAAACCCCGAACCCGAAGATGATGCCTGTGGGCCGTTCAAGCGACTGATAGGCAAGGTCCGCCGCCTTATATTCCGCCAGCGTGTTCACCTGCACAGAGGCGGCAGGCAGAATGCTGCGCAAGCGCTCGGCAACCACCTGAGGCGAAACCCCGTCCGCGACTTTGAGCAAAACATGGTTTGGCGCGCCGCTACTACGCTTGCCAAAAAAGCGAAGAAAAGTCTGGTCCGAGACAAACAATGTCCCGTCTGCGGAAAACCCGCCACCAAGCTCTAGCGTGCCAATTGCCGTGAGCGTTTGCCCGTTCACTTCAAAGGCAAATGGCTTGCCATCCTTCAGATCGGCAAAAACTGAGGCATCAACGCCGCGCGTCTTGGTGTCGATCAAAGCGGTGTTTTCCTGTGTCAGCCGCGAAAACTGGGCCGCAATCTCAGCGCTCAGAAAGTCGCGGTCCGCCACCTCTGTCGCAAAGGTCTGCAAGGTCGAGTTGGTCCCGTCCGGCAGCTTGAATTCCAAAATCCCGACAAACAAAGGCGCGCCGCTTTCGACGCCAGCAACAGTCATCGCCTGGAAAAGGCGCGCCCGCGCAACATTGCTCCCGTCGGTCAGCGTGTTGGCGTCTTCCGCTGAAATCATGATGTCGGCGTCAAGGAAGTTGTATGGAGCAAGCGTCGCGGTGCTCATCGCGCCCATAATGCCAAGCTGCATGAAGACCAACAAATTCGCAAACGCGACCCCCGCGACAGCCGCCGCAAATCGCGTCCGCGAATGGGTAAGCTGGAGCCAGCCGACAGGCAGCCGCCCCAGCAGGCGCTCAAGCAGCTTGCTCATTCGCCCTGTCCTGTTTCCAGCCGTCCCGCATCAATCCGAACAATTGTCTCAAGGTTGGTAAGCCGCTTGGCCTTTTCTGACGAGGCCGCATCAAGCTTAACAATCACATCAACAACCCGCGCATCGGTGTTTGCGGCTGGGTCGTCCGATGTGATCGACTGCCGACCTATCTCAAGCCCGATCGCGCTCACAACACCCGTGAGATCGCCGTCCAAAGCCTCTGCAGAAACCGTGACAGGATCGCCAATCGCGACCCGCCCGATCATGGTCTGATACACCTCGGCTTCCACCATCATCTGGCTTGTGTCGCCAAGCTCGACAAGGCCTTCGTTGGCGGGCTTCTCGCCAACTTGGCTATTGAGCGCGAGGATCATTCCATCAATTGGCGCCCGCACAAGGGCGCGCTCCATGTCGCTCTCGGCACGGCTCACATCCACGCGCGCCGCCTCAAGGTTGGCCTCGGCCACAGCAATATCAGCCTGCACAGCACCAGAGCCTGCCTCATAGCGAGATAGCGTCGCACGGTTGCGTTCCACGTCGCGCTTGGCTTCATCCGCGCGTGCCGTGGCTGTATCAAGTGCTGCCTGCGTGGCGACGCCGCGCTCTGCGAGGGGTGTTAGGCGGTCAAGCTCGCTTTGTGCCTGCTCCGACGTTGCCAAGGCGCGCTCAAGGTTGGCCTGCGCTTCTTCTCGGCTTGCGCGGATGGTCTCTTGGCTCTGCAGCAGGGCCGCTTCCTTGACCCGTAAGGTTGCCTTGGCGGTGTTGAGTGCGTTTTCAAGCTGGCTCTGGTTGTCGAGCACAGCCAGCACATCGCCGCGCTTCACAGTTTCGCCTTCGCTGACACGTATCTCCTGTATCCGCGCATCAGACGCGCCATAAGGCGTGGCCACAGCTAAGACGTCGCCGTCTGGCAAGACCCGCCCAAGCGCGACGATATCGCCTTCGCTGACAACAGCGACCTGCTCTTGCGCCTGAACCTGCGCCATCGCCACGGCGATCGGCGTTTCTGTCCCGCCGCCTGGCTCAAGCCCTGTGAGGCCGAAAAAGGCCTTCATGCCGGGCGGCTGGAAGTAAAGACCTGTGACTCCACCCATAAAAAACGTCACCAGAAGCAGCGGGAAGATTTTCCAGCCCAACCCGCTTGTCTGGGTCGCAAGGATCGCGCCACTTGCGCCAATCCCATTGTCTTTCAGGGGCATCTCTGGCGTTGTATCTGTCTTGTCACTCATATCATCAGCCTTGGCAAAACCCACTTACTGACATATATGTCATTAACTGAAGGAACTGCAAGCCAAGAGATTTGAAATGCCGAATGTGAAGCGCACCCGTCGCAAAGACGCCCGCCCCGAAGAGATCATCGATGCAGCGCTGGCTGAGTTTGCTGAGGTCGGATATTCTGCCGCCTCCATGGCGCGCATTGCTGCACGCGCAGGCATCGCGCGCTCCACGATCTATCTCTACTATGCCGATAAGGAAGCGCTTATATCGGCCGCCTTTGAGGCGCGGCTCAGTGAGGCTTTCAATGCCGCGGGGCAGGGGGCCGCGCTGTCCTCTGGCCCCTTCCGGGAGGTCTTTCACGAGATGCTGACGCTGCTCTACAAGCGCATTGTGAAGTCCGAGGCTTTGGTGCTGCTTAAGGTTCTCGTGGCCGAGGGGGCGCAGTTCCCTCAACTCCTCGCGCACTATCATGACACCGCTCTCAAGGCGGCGATGACCATGCTCAATTCCGTCCTCAAGCAGGGCCTCGCCCGTGGAGAGTTACGGCCCGATGTGATGGACTACGACATGAAGCTTGTCATCTCGCCCATCATGCTCGCCGCAATCTGGCATCTCACCTTTCAGCAGCTCGAGCCGATCGCTCTTGAGTGCTACATAGAAGGCCACGTCACCTTCATCTGCGATGGTATCCTCACGCGCTGATCACCGCTGTCGCCTCGATCTCCAGAAGCGCCTCGTCCTCGACCAGCCCTGCCACCACAACCATGGTCATCGCCGGAAAATGCCGCCCCAGAACCGTGCGATAGACCGCGCCCACCTCGCTTTGCCGCGCCATGTATTCCGCCTTGTCGGTGACATACCATGTCAGCCGCGTGATATCTTCGGCCACGCCACCCGCCGCAGTCACCACATCCATGATGTTGCGCAAAGCCTGCTCCATCTGGCCAATAAAGTCGTGGCTCTCAAAGCGCTGCTCCGCTGTCCAGCCGATCTGCCCGCCCACATAAAGCGTGCCGTCTTTTGTCAGGATCCCGTTGGCATAGCCCTTGGCCGCAGCCCATCCCTCAGGCTGGATAACTTTGTGGCTCATTGTTCTGTCCCTTTCGCTTTCAGCACGTCCCGTATCGCCTCTGGCCAAACGCTCGGCTTGCCGGCCTTGTCCACACAAACCAGTGTCTGTTTCACCTCAAATCGCGCCTCGCCCTCAGTGCTCGCCGCAATCTCAAGGCTCATAGAAGTACGCCCCAGCTTTGCAACGCGCAGCTCAAGCACCAGCCAGTCGCCATGCCTGTTCGGTGCTTTGAACTCGGTCGAAATCTGCACAGTCGGCACGCCGCCGTCCTTGAGCAGAGTCTCAAAAGGCCAGCCCAATACCTCGTCAAAAAACGCCTCGACACAGTCGTTGATGATCTCGAAATAACGCGGATAAAAAACGATTCCTGCTGGGTCGCAATGCTTGAACAGTACCTTTTGTCTGAACTGAAACTCCACGCCCTCAGCCTCCCGCCCGCAAGCGGAACCGCTGGATCTTGCCTGTCTGGGTCTTCGGCAAAGCCTCGATGAAAACAACAGAGCGAGGGTATTTATAGGGCGCAATCTTCGCTTTCACATGGTCTTGCAGCGCCTTCTTCGTGGTCTCGTCCGCCGCCCATCCTTCGGCCAAAACAACATGCGCCTCGACAATAGCGCCACGGTCCTCATCAGGCGCGCCAATCACGCCGCACTCCACGACAGCCGCATGGCTCAGGAGCGCTGCCTCCACTTCGGGGCCAGCAATATTATAGCCCGACGAGAGAATCATATCATCATTGCGCGCGGCAAAATGCAGATAGCCCTCCGCGTCCATCATGAAGCTGTCGCCAGTGACGTTCCAGCCGTCCCGCACATAGGCGCGTTGGCGATCATCCGCCAGATAGCGGCAGCCTGTCGGCCCGCGCACCGCCAGCCGCCCGACCTCTCCAAGAGGCACATCCTCGCCCTCGTCATTGATGATCCTGACTTCATATCCAGTCACCGGTTTTCCGGTGCAGGCAGGACGATGGTCGTCAAAACGGTTGCTGATAAAGATATGCAACATCTCAGTCGCGCCGATCCCGTCAAGCATCGGCTTGCCCGTCTTGGCGATCCATTCATCGTAAACAGGCGCAGGCAGGGTCTCCCCCGCCGAGACAGCGGCGCGCAGGCTGCTCAGGTCCGCCCCTTCCTCCATCGCCCGAAGCATGGCGCGATAGGCTGTCGGCGCGGTGAAGCACACAGTCGCCTTATATTTCTGGATAATCTCGATGAGGTTCGGCGGGCTCGCGTTTTCAAGCAAAGTCGCGGTGGCTCCAAAGCGTAAGGGAAAGACTGCTAGCCCCCCTAGCCCGAAGGTAAAGGCCAAAGGCGGCGAGCCGATGAACACATCCTCAGGCACGACACCCAGCACCTCTTTGGCATAGCCATCCGCAATGATCAGCAAGTCGCGGTGAAAGTGCATCGTCGCTTTCGGCTCGCCCGTTGTGCCCGAAGTAAAACCAAGCAAGGCCACGTCGTCCCGCCCCGTTTGCACACTCTCAAAACGCACTGGCTTCTCAAGGGCGAGGCGGTCGAGCTCGGCTTCGTGGTTGGATGTCCCGTCAAAGCCGACAACCCGCTTCAAGAAGCGACTCCCCGCCGCGCAAGCCTCCATCTCTTCCATCAGCCGCATGTCGCAGAGCGCAAATTCAACTTCAGCCTTGTCGACAATCTGCCCAAGCTCCCCCGCGCGCAGCATCGGCATGGTGTTGATCACAACAGCCCCCGCCTTTGTCGCCGCCAGCCAGCAAGCAACCATGGCTGGGTTGTTTGCCGAGCGGATAAGGACGCGGTTCCCCGGCCTCACACCAAGCTCCTCGACAAGCACATGGGCAAGGCGGTTGGTCCAGTCAGCCAGCTCCTTATAGGTCCGCTGTCGCCCGTTCCCGATCAGGGCAGTGTGGTCTCCAAACCCTTTGCCAACCATTGCATCGGTCAGTTCGTATCCCGCGTTGAGCCGCTCGGGGTAGTCAAACCTCTCAAGCTTGAAGTCGGGCCAAAGCTCGGGCGCAGGCAGGCTGTCGCGCGCGAAAGTGTCCTCATGTGCTGAAAGTCCAAGCATCACGTCCCTCCCAGAAAGGTTCCCATGGTCTGCCGCGCGATGACAACGCGCTGCACGTCACTCGCGCCCTCATAAATACGCAGGGCCCTGATATCGCGGTAAAGCTCTTCGACTTTTTGGCCGTGGCGCACGCCGTCGCCGCCGTGCAGCTGTACCGCTCGGTCAATCACAAGTTGCGCCTGATCAGTGGAGAAGAGTTTCGCCATTGCTGCCTCTCGGGTCACCCGTGCCGCACCGCTGTCTTTGGCCCAGGCGGCGCGGTAAATGAGCAGCGCGCTGGCGTCCACGTCCACAGCCATATCCGCGATATGCCCTTGCACCATCTGCAGCTCAAACAGCGGAGCGCCCTGCACCTGCCGCTCGCTCACCCGCGCCAAAGCCTCGTCAAGCGCGCGCCTCGCAAAGCCAAGCGCAGCCGCCGCAACAGTCGAGCGGAAGACATCCAGGACAGACATGGCAATCTTGAAGCCAGCCCCGCGCGCGCCAATCAAGGCCGTCTTTGGAATGCGACAATCGGTGAAGCGCAAGGTTGCCAGCGGATGCGGTGCAATCACTTGTTGCCGCTCGGTGATTTCAAATCCTTTCAGTCCCGCAGGCACAATAAAAGCGCTCAGCCCCCGTGCGCCTTCGGCCTCGCCCGTACGGGCAAACAGTGTGTAAACATCGGCAATCCCGCCGTTGGAAATCCAGGTCTTCTCGCCATTGAGAACGAAATGCTCGCCGTCTTCCACAGCCGTCATCGTCGCGTTCGCCACATCCGATCCCGACTGCGGCTCTGTTAAAGCAAAGGCCGAAATCGCCTTGCCCGATCGCGTCAGCGGCAGCCACTCGGCCTGCTGCTCAGGGCTGCCAAAGAGGCTGATCGCCCCCGTGCCCAAGCCCTGCATCGCAAAGGCAAAATCCGCCAGCCCATCGTGCCGCGCAAGCGTCTCGCGGATAAGGCATAGCGTGCGCACATCCAGCCGCGCATCGCCCTCGGCGCCCGAGTGCTCAAGCCAGCCATCGCGCCCCAAAGCAGTGACCAGTTCACGGCAGGCTGCATCTACATCACTGTGGTCGATCCCGCCAAGTTCAGCCTCCGCCCAAGCGTCAAGCCTCTCGGCCAATTCGCGGTGGCGGGGTTCAAAAAACGGCCAGTCAAGGAAGCTCGTGTCTGCCATCAGTTGCCCTCAAACACAGGGCGCTCTTTGGCAACAAACGCCTTATATGCCCGCTCGAAATCACCCGTCTGCATGCAGATCGCCTGCGCTTGCGCCTCCGCCTCAATCGCCTGCTCGATCGACATGGACCACTCCTGCGCCAGCATCGTCTTGGTCATCATATGTCCAAAATTCGGCCCCGCAGCGAGCCGCGTGGCCCACTCAAGCGCCTCGGCGTCAAGCTGATCTGCCGCCACCAGCTTGTTGTGAAAGCCCCAGGCCGCGCCTTCCTCGGCGCTCATGCTGCGCCCCGTATAAAGCAGCTCTGCCGCGCGCCCCTGTCCGATAATCCTCGGCAAAATCGCGCAAGCGCCCATGTCACAGCCCGCAAGCCCCACGCGGGTAAACAGAAAGCCCACCTTGGCCTGCGGCGTGGCAATGCGCAGATCAGATGCCATAGCAATGATGGCGCCCGCGCCCACGCACACCCCATCAATCGCCGCAATCACAGGCCGCCCGCAATTGACAATCGCCTTCACAAGATCGCCCGTCATGCGGGTGAAGTTGAGAAGCTCCTTCATGCTCATCTTGGTGAGCGGCCCGATAATGTCGTGCACATCCCCGCCAGAGCTGAAGTTGCCGCCATTGGAGGCAAAGATAACAACCTTCACCTCGTCATCATAAACAAGATCGCGAAACCAGTCGCGCAGCTCGGCATAGCTCTCAAATGTCAGCGGGTTCTTGCGCTCGGGCCGGTCAAGCGCCACAGTGGCGACCCCGTCTTTCACCGCGCATCTGAAGTGCTTCACATCAGTTCTCATCTCGTTTTCCCTCTTCCAGATGTGCCGCGACTTCAGCCAGGAGCACAGACAGCCGCTCGGCGCGGTCTGGCTCCACGTCGCTCAAAAGTCCGTCAATCCAGCCCTCATGCGCGCTCGCCTGACGTTCAAATTCGGTTCGCCCTTCCTCGGTCAGCCGCGCCAAAAAAGCCCGCCTGTCGCCTTTCACAGCGTCACGCCTCACAAAGCCTTCCTCAACAAGTCGCTCGACAATCCCGGTGACATTCCCGTTCGAGACTTTAAGCACGCCAGACAGCTCCGACATCTTCAGCCCCGCAGGGTTGCGGCTCAGCGCCGCCATAACGTCAAAGCGCGGCAAGGTGGTATCAAGCTCGCGCCGCATCCGCTCGCGCAGCTCGGTCTCGATCAGCTTTGACGCCTTAAGCAGCCTCAGCCACAGCCTGAGCCGCGACTTGCTCCCTGTAATATCAAGGCTCATATCTCTCCCCCCGAAACTGAAAGCGCATGGCCATTGACCATCGCCGCACCCTTGGAGGCCAAATAAAGCGCCGCGCTTGCCACCTCGTCGACAGCGATGATCCGCCCCACAGGGTTCCCCGAAACAACCATCTTTTCCGCCGCTGCCCGCTCGAGCCCGCGGGCCTCCATCACACTTTGCACAGCCGCGTCCGCCATCGGCGTGTCGACAAACCCGGGGCAAATCGCATTGCAGGTGATGCCCTTCTTGGCCACTTCCTGCGCAACAGAGCGCACCAGCCCCAAGACGCCGTGCTTTGATGCTGCATAAGCCGCGATGCGCCCGCCCCCCTTAAGGGCCTGTGTCGAGGCCACAGCAATCAGCCGCCCGCCTTCGGGCATCCCGCTGCGCAAAGCTGCGCGAAAGGTCAGAAACGTCCCTGTGAGGTTCACAGCCAGCGTCTCGTTCCACTCCTCAAGGCTCACCTCGGCCAAAGGCGCGGCGCGGCCCACGCCCGCATTGGCTACAACCACATCAAAGCCTTTGGTGAACAGCGCCTCGACAGCAGCCTCGTTGGTGACGTCTGCAACAACGCAGTGCATCCCGCGTCCGCCGTCTGTCTCGTGCAAAGCCTCCTTGCGCCGCCCGACGATTGTCACAGCCTCGCCCGCCTCCGCAAAGGCGCGTGCAATACCGCGGCCTATGCCCGAGCCGCCACCCGTCACAAGAACCCGCCTCATATCTTGCCCACCATTTCTGCTTCGCGGTCCGCCAGCCGCCAAAGTTGCTCGCAGCCCGCATCATAGGGCAGGGGCCAATGCCCCTCGCGATCGCCAATCTTGGCCGCCTCGTGAAGTGTCCAATAAGGGTTTGCCAAGTGTGGGCGGCCCACGGCCACAAGGTCGGCCCGCCCTGCCATCAGGATGGAGTTGGCGTGATCGGCCTCGTAAATGTTGCCCACCGCCATGGTCGCCACTCCCGCCTCGTTGCGGATACGATCAGAGAATGGCGTCTGGAACATACGCCCGTAAACCGGCCTTGCATCAACGCTCGTCTGCCCTGCAGAAACGTCGATAAGGTCGGCCCCCGCCGCCCCGAACATCGCGGCAATCTGCACAGCCTCGTCAGGAGTCACGCCCGCCTCGCCCAGCCAGTCGTTGGCGGAGATACGCACAGACATGGGCTTGCCCTCGGGCCAGACAGCTCGCATCGCCTCAAACACTTCGAGAGGATAGCGCATACGGTTTTCTAAACTCCCGCCATAGGCATCTGTGCGCACATTCGACACAGGCGAGATAAATGACGAAATGAGATAGCCATGCGCCGCGTGCAGCTCGATCATGTCAAAGCCCGCGCGTTGTGCCATCTCGGCCGCGTTCACAAACTGCGCCTTCACAGCCGCCATCTCGGCATGGCTGATCTCCCGTGGCAAAGCGGTCTTGCCAGACCATGCCAAAGCCGAGGCGCTCACTGTCTCCCAGTTGCCTTCCCCAAGCGGTGCGTCCATCTCTTCCCAGCCGACTTGTGTCGAGCCTTTCCGCCCTGAATGGCCGATCTGGCAACAGATTTTTGCACCCGTCTCTGCGTGGACAAAACGCGTTAGCCGCGCCCACGCCGCCTCATGCTCGGGCGCATATAGCCCGGGACAGCCAGGGGTGATCCGCCCTTCAGCGCTGACGCAGGTCATCTCGGTAAAGACAAGGCCAGCGCCGCCTTTGGCACGCTCTCCGTAATGGATCAAATGCCAGTCGGTCGGGCAGCCGTCCTCGGCCTTATACTGCGCCATCGGGCTCACAACGATACGGTTGGCGAGCGCCATATCGCGCAGCTTGTAAGGCGCAAACATAGGTGCGCGTGCGGGCGCATCCTCAGGCGCGCCTGCCTGCGTCTGAAACCATTTTTCAGCGCTCGCAAGCCACTCAGGGTCGCGCAGCCGCAGGTTCTCGTGGCTGATCCGCTGAGAGCGCGTCAGAAGCGAGTAGTTAAACTGCACAGGGTCCATGCCGAGGTAACGCTCGACCTCTTCAAACCACTCTAGCGAGTTGCGTGCCGCAGATTGCAGGCGCAAAACCTCAAGCCGCCGCTCGCTCTGATACCGCTCGAAGGCGCGCTCCATCAGAGGCTCTTCGTGCAAAAGCTGCGCTAGCGCAATCGCTGAGTCAAACGCCAGCCGCGAGCCTGAGCCGATCGAGAAATGCGCTGTGGCAGATGCATCGCCCAGCAGCACGACATTCTCGTGATGCCACTTTTCGCAGAGCACGCGCGGGAAGTTCATGAACACAGCCGAGCCGCGCAAATGATCTGCGTTGGAGATCAGGCTATGCCCGCCGAGATGGTCGGCGAAAATCTCTTCGCATTTTCCGATGATCGCTTCTTTGCTCATCCCTTCAAAGCCGAGCCTGTCCCATGTGTCTTGCTGACACTCTACAATCACAGTCGCGGTGTCCTCATCGAACTGGTAGGCATGTACCCAGACCCAGCCAGCCTCGGTCTTCTCAAAAATAAAGGTAAACGCATCGTCAAATTTCTGGTGCGTGCCAAGCCAGACAAACTTGCACTGGCGCACATCCACATCAGGCTTGAAATGCTCAGCCCAAGCCGTGCGCACCGCCGAGTTGATCCCGTCGCAAGCCACCACAAGGTCGTAGTCGTCCTGATAGTCTTCCACGGGTCCGACAACACTTTCAAAGCGCAAGTCAACGCCAAGCTCTTGCGCGCGTTCTTGCAACAGCAGAAGCATCTTCTTGCGGCCAATCCCCGCAAAGCCATGCCCCCCCGAAACCGTGCGCACACCGTTTTGCACCACGGCGATATCATCCCAATAGGCAAAATTCGCGCGGATCGCATTGGCCGATTGCGGGTCATTCTCCTGCATGTTCGCGAGGGCATCGTCTGAAAGAACAACCCCCCAGCCAAAAGTGTCATCCGCCTTATTGCGCTCGAAAACAACGACATCATGCGCCGGGTCGCGCAGCTTCATCGAGATCGCAAAATACAGTCCCGCAGGACCGCCTCCCAAACAGGCTACACGCATGACATTTCCCCGAGTCCCTATCCGTTTCGGGTCCAGCTTCGCGCAGGCGTTCATTTATTTCAAGCCTAAACCTTTAAGCTTGAAATAAATGAACGCGCCAAATACCCTCGCCACAAACCCGAGAGGATGCCCCCATGAGCGACAGCTACAACCCCGAGACAGACGGCGCGCAAATGTCCTTTGCCAAGGATATGAGCTATGGTGACTATCTCCACATGGATCAGATCCTTTCCGCCCAGACGCCGCTCTCGCCAGCCCACGACGAGATGCTCTTCATTATCCAGCACCAGACAAGCGAGCTCTGGATCAAGCTCGCGCTGCACGAGGCCTCCGCGGCCCGTGCACTGCTTGAAAAAGGTGACTATTCCCCCGCCTTCAAGATGTGCGCACGCTTGAGCCGTATTTTCGATCAGCTCAACTCCGCATGGGATGTATTGCGCACCATGACGCCCTCGGACTACACCACCTTCCGCGAGACGCTGGGGCGCTCCTCGGGCTTTCAGTCGCACCAATACCGCCTCGTCGAATACGTGCTCGGCAACCGCAATGAAAACCTGATGAAGGTGCACGCGCACCGCCCCGAGCTGCACCAGCTCCTTGAAGACGAGCTCGCGCGCCCTTCGCTCTATCACGTCGCTTTGCGTGCACTGGAAGCCGAAACGGGTGCAAGCTTCGCTCCCGAGGTCTTCCGCCTGCGCGCCCCGCATCAGGCTGATGAGGCCGTCGAGGCGGCATGGCTCACAGTCTATAAAGACCCGTCGAAATACTGGAGCCTCTACGAACTCGCCGAAAAGCTGGTGGACCTTGAAGATTACTTCCGCCGCTGGCGCTTCAACCATGTCACAACTGTCGAGCGCATTATCGGCTTCAAGCGCGGCACAGGCGGCACAAGCGGCGTGCAATACCTTAGAAAAATGCTTGAGGTCGAGCTCTTCCCGGAGCTCTGGAATCTGCGCGGCGCACTCTGATCATCTTATGGATCGAACCGCTGCACTGGTCGCACGTCTTCGTGCGTTAAGTCAGCGCCTGCGCGCTGTTACAAATGCTGGGAGATCATTCATGAGAAAGTGGTTTTGGTGGAGCATAGCGGGATCGAACCGCTGACCTCCTGCATGCCATGCAGGCGCTCTCCCAGCTGAGCTAATGCCCCAAAACCAAGCGTTGCCAAAGCAACTGCGCGGGTCTTAGTCAAAGGGGCGGGCGGGATCAAGCCCAAATCCGCCCCTCTGCGAAATCATAGATGATAAAACATCAGTCGTCGTCGGTGCCTTCGGCAGCAACGTCTGCAAGATCGTCGAGAGAGACGTTATCATCGTCATCGTCGTCTTCCAGCACATCATCATCGTCGTCGAGATCCACATCAACATCATCTTCAAGTACATCTACTTCAAGATCGTCTTCTGCTTCTTTCGCTTTCTTCGTGACTGCGTCTTCCTGGTCGGGCGCAATCAGGCTCTTTTTGTTGGCGTCAAACTCAACAACCTCGCCCGTGTACGGGCTGATGACTGGCTTGGCGTTCAGGTCGTAAAACCGTTTGCCAGTGGTCGGGCACAAGCGTTTGATGCCCCATTCTTCCTTAGGCATGGTATACCTCTTTCAATTCGGGTCTTGTCGGTGATCAGCGCCAACTGCCATAACAGAGCAGGGGTGTCAAAGCCTTTCGCCAAAACAACTCCGAGCATGGGCCTTTGCGCCACAAGGGAAACCAATGAGTACTTTCGTTCTGGAAAGCGAGCAAACGGGTGAGCCGCGCGTTGAAGTGCGTCTCAAGCGCTCTTCACAGGCCAAACGCCTGTCTTTGCGTGTGTCTCAGCTTGATGGTCGCGTTACGCTCACTTTGCCGCGCTATGCCTCTGAGGCCGAGGCAACGGGCTTTATCCGCGAAAAGGCCGCATGGCTGCGCCGTCACGTCGCGCGCTTTGAGGCGGATGTGCCTGTGGGGCAGGGCAGCCTTCTTCCTCTTGAAGGCCAGATGATTCGTGTGGTGCAGGGCGCGGGCCGCAAGATTGTTTTGAGTGAAGATCAGCTCCTGATCCCTGGGCCGCCCGAGCGCACGGGCGCGCGCCTCAGCGGCTTTTTGAAAGAGTTGGCGCGTGATCGGCTTACAGCCGCCTCTGATGCCTATTCTGCTGCTCTTGGCCGCCCCTTTAAACGGATATCAATGCGCGACACCCGATCGCGCTGGGGCTCGTGCAGTTCGCAAGGCACGCTGATGTATTCCTGGCGGCTGATTATGGCTCCGCCCGAGGTGCTTCGCTATGTGGCGGCACATGAGGTGGCCCATCTCGCCGAGATGAATCACTCCCCCGCCTTTTGGCAGGTGGTGCAGGATCTCTATGGTTCGCACCGCGCTGAACGCGGCTGGCTGCGCGAGCATGGGGCGAGCTTGCATAAATACCGCTTCACCTCATCTGCGTGATCACAAATCCTTCAGATTGACAGCGGCGGATTTTTGTGATCACAAATATGTATGCAAAGCCATATACCCTCCCCCGCGAGCCCGCGCAGCGACAATACCTCCTCGGCCCACGACAAAGTCTATCGTGGGCTCCGTACGCGTATCATGCATGGCGAACTGCCCCCCGCCCATGCTCTGACGCTGCGTGGCATCGGGCGGGAGTTTGATGTCTCTATGACGCCCGCGCGCGAGGCGGTGCAGCGGCTTGTCGCGGAAGGGGCGCTGTTTATGTCCTCCTCGGGCCGTGTCGCAACGCCTGAGCTCTCCAATGAACGGATCGAAGAGCTTGCCGCCCTGCGAGCCCTGCTGGAGGTCGAGTTGTCCAGCCGCGCCTTGCCCCGTGCGCACATGGCACTGATCGAGCGCCTTCAGACCATCAACGGAACCATTGCCGAAGCCATCGCCCATAAAGACGCTGTGGCCTACATCCGCACCAATCTGGAATTCCACCGCACGCTCTACCTGCGCGCTCAAGCCCCCGCTATGCTGGCGATGTGCGAGACCGTGTGGTTGCAGCTAGGGCCAACAATGCGCGCACTCTATGGCCGGCTGCAGCGCACGGAGCTGCCCCATTTCCACCGCGCCATCGTTGCCGCGCTGCGCGCTGGCGACGAGCCAGGCCTGCGCCTCGCCGTGCGGTCTGATGTCACCGCGGGCCTCAAACTTCTCGCAAGCTAAGACTGATAGGTTTCCCGATGAGCAACAGCACAGGCCACGCCCCCTCCCGACAAGTGCTCTGGAAGTTCGCGGCCCTACTGGCTCTTGCGGTTGGGTATTTCTTTTACCTCGGCCTGACCTATGACTTCGCCACAGGCGGCGTGGCCGTCGCGCTGACATGGAGCTTCTTTGTGCTCTGCACCCCTGTCGCCGACGCAGGCTTTTTGCTCGATTTCCCCCTGCGTCTGCTCTTTGGTATTCGGATGATTGTGTCCGAGCTCGCCGTCTGGGCGCTTGCCATTGTTCTCAATCTGGCCACGCTGATGCTCGCGCCAGAGTATTACCAAACCACTTTTCTCACCCGGATTTTTGGGGAAATCCTGCTCACGCCATGGCCCTATTGGGGCGTGATCCTCCTGTCAGGGATTGGCACATTCCTCTCGGTGCGCTTTGGTGACGAGCTGATGGATGTCATGCATCATCGCGAGCGTAACTTTTTCCACAGCAACCATTTCAAGCACGAGCTGGTCCTCGTTGCCTTCTTTGTCATGGTTCTTGTCGGATATTATCATCTGATTGCGTCGCTCGGACTTGAGGGCGCGCTGTAAGGACTTCGAATTTGCTTCGCAAATCCGACCCGATGGGGGCTTTGCCCCCATACCCCCAGGATATTTTTAGAAAGAAAAAGAGCAGAGAAGCGCTTTGGCCAGCTTAGGCAGCCAGCCCTTTTGAGCCAAGATCAAGATACTTCTTCCTGCGTGACGCGATCAGGGCTTTGCCCTTTTTCCCGTCGAGCTCTTTGAGCATCTCCGCCAGGGCCTTTCGCACGGCGTCCAGCGTGGCAGGCTTGTCGCGATGCGCGCCGCCGAGTGGCTCTTTGATCACGCGGTCGACAACGCCCAATTGGGTCAAGTCTTTGGCCGTTAGCCGCAGGGCTTCAGCGGCTTCGCGCATCTTCTCGGAGTCTTTCCACAAGATAGAGGCGCAGCCTTCGGGTGTAATCACCGAATAGATCGAATGCTCCAGCATGGCCACACGATCGCCCGTTGCAAACGCCACGGCCCCACCAGAGCCGCCTTCGCCAATGATGATCGAGATCAGAGGTACACCCGCCTGCAAACAGGCCTCCGTGGAGCGCGCAATCGCTTCTGATTGCCCGCGCTCTTCCGCGCCTTTTCCGGGATAGGCGCCAGCCGTGTCAATCAGCGTGATCACAGGCAGACCAAACTTGCCCGCCATCTCGATGAGGCGCACCGCCTTGCGGTAGCCCTCAGGGCGCGCCATGCCGAAGTTATGTTTGATCCGGCCCTTGGTGTCGCTGCCCTTCTCATGGCCGATCACCATTACAGGTTTGCCATCAAATCGCGCCAAGCCGCCCATCACGGCGTCATCGTCGGCAAAGTTCCGGTCGCCTGCGAGGGGGGTATATTCTGTAAACAAGGCTTTGATGTAATCGGAGCAATGTGGGCGGTCAGGATGACGCGCCACTTGGCATTTGCGCCAGGGTGTCAGCTCTTTATAGAGCGCAACCAGCATATCGGCGGCTTTCTTGTCCAAAGCCGCGGCTTCTGACTCAATATCCATTCCCTCGCTTTGCCGCGCCATAGCGCGCAGCTCTTCCGCTTTGCCTTCAATCTCGGCCAGTGGCTTTTCAAAATCGAGGTAGTTGGTCATGCTCTGCTCCTGCCAAATCGTCAAAACTATATGGCTGCTCCGTAGAACAAATGCAATCATTGCGCGCGGCGCAGGCAGCATAAGCTCCCGCGCCGCGCAGGAGCGCCTTACATGGCCGCCAGTTCGAGCATTTTGGCAAATTGCGCTTCTGTGAGTGTCGCGCGCCAGTGATCGGTGCAGTTGGAGCGCATCATCACAAGCTTGGTCTCCATCTCGCCGACTTTTGCCGCGAGCGCTTGGCGCTCGTCCGCAGGTGCACCCGCAATGATCGCGGCGCGCAGTTCAGCGCGCGCGGCCAAGGCCGCCTCTTCAATCATTTTGCGGTTTGCAGGCATTGTATCGAGCCATTGCTTCAGATCAGCGCGCTGCGCCTCCGTCAGCTCAAGCGCATCGGCATTTTTTACAATCACGGGCGTGAAGGCCACAATCGGCGCCGAAATCTCGCGCGCAGGTTTGTTTTGCTGCGCAAAACTGGGGGCTCCAAGGGCAAGCGCCATTGCCGCGCCAAGCAAGATAGACTTCATTTTACTCTCCAATATCATACACATGGCGAGATCATATATTGAAATTAGAATGTGAATCTTGACCTAAATCAATATCCTCAACATAACTTTGCCTCAGCCGTCTAAGGCAAAAGAACGGGATAGAGCGAGAGTACCAAAAGCACAGCCATCCCCCAATTAAAGGCTCTGAGCCGCGCAGGCGAAGTCAGAAAGCGCCGCATCTCGCGCCCAAGTACAACCCAGATCGTGACGGACGGGAAGTTCACGATCATAAACGCCAAAGCCACCAACGCGACCGACCAGACCGACCTGTCTCCCGCATAGAGCGTGATTGCCGTCAGCCCCATGCTCCACGCCTTCGGGTTGACCCATTGAAACGCCGCTGCCTGCAAAAATGTCATCGGTGTGCCGCCCGTTGCGCTGCCCTCTGGCGCTGCCGAATTGGCGATCTTCCACGCCAGCCAAAGCATATAAACCACGCTCACAATGGTCAGGATTGTCCGACTCACAGGATAGGTGTCAAAGATCTGCATCAGTCCGACCCCGACGAGAAAGATCATCAAGCCAAAGCCAAGGCTGATCCCGAACATGTGTGGGATGGTGCGGACAAAGCCGAAGTTCGCCCCGGAGGCCAATAACATCATATTGTTCGGCCCTGGCGTTGCCGAGGTCACAAAAGCAAAAAGCGTGAGAGCGAGAAAGATATCATATGTCATTGGCGCAATATGCGCGCCTTTCACGGGGCCTAAAAGTCCAAAACGGACGCATTCTGCACCTGCACAACGTACGCTGCTATAACAAACAGGCCGTTTTGCCCGAAATCGTAAAAACCGTTTTGGCGGTGCACGGGGTGTGCACGGGTTGTGCACGCAAAACACCCCCCTAGAATCAGCGGGTTTTCAAACGTTAACGGGCGCCCGAAGGCGCCCGCGTTTTGTCAAAACCTTTTGGTTTTAGCCTGCGATCAGCTCGGCCTGAGCGACGATCACTTCGGCCTGTTTGATGCTCGCAATGTCCACCAGACGGCCTTTGTAGACGGTTGCGCCTTCGCCGTTGGCTTTGGCGGTTTCCATCGCGGCAAGAATTTCGCGGGCCTCGGCGACAGCCGCTTCTGAGGGTGTGAAAACTTCGTTTGCCAGCGCGATTTGCTTGGGGTGGATCGCCCATTTGCCGACCATGCCGAGTGTTGCCGAACGCATTGCTTGCGCACGGTAGCCTTCGTCGTCCGAGAAGTCGCCGAAGGGTCCGTCGACAGGCAGAACGCCATGTGTGCGACAGGCTGCAACGATGGCCGCTTGTGCCCAATGCCACGGGTCTGACCAGTGCTTTTCACCTTCGCGCAGCATGTAATAGTTTTCCTGCGTGCCGCCGATACCCGTTGTTTGCATGCCCATTGAGGCCGCAAAGTCCGCCGCACCAAGGCTCATTGCCTGAAGGCGCGGGCTTGAGGCTGCAATGGCTTCGACATGGGCAATCCCTGCTGCGCTCTCGATGATCACTTCAAAGGAAACAGGCTTCGTGCGGCCTTTGGCGCGCTCAATGGCGGTGACCAAAGCGTCGACCGCATAGACATCTTCGGCACATCCGACCTTGGGGATCATGATCTGGTCAAGTCGATCGCCAGCCTGCTCCATGATGTCCACAACGTCTTTGTACCAATAGGGGGTGTCGAGCCCGTTGATGCGCACACTGATATGCTTTGTGCCCCAGTCGATCGTATTGATCGCCTCGATCACATTGGCCCGCGCCGTGTCTTTGTCCGATGGGGCAACAGAGTCTTCAAGATCGAGGTTTATAACATCAGCAGCACTGGCCGCCATCTTGGCAAAAAGTTTGGTGTTGGACCCTGGTCCAAACAACTGACACCGGTTCGGCCGCTTGGGAGCCTGAGGTTGAATGCGAAAACTCATGATAAAAGAGCCTTTCAGGTAAGGAAGTTGCGTTTTAGCTTGGCTGTTGGATATTAAATTGCGGGATTGGCTGCAACGCCTTTTTGCACATGCAGCAATTTGGAGTCATGCAACAAAGAATCGAAGGGCAGGGCTGGTTTCGAAGATTCTTCGAGAAATTGGCCAAATTTCGGGAGAATTGTGAAAAATTCGGATAAGAAATGATGGAAATGAGAAGTGCTTCGCCTGAGCATCACTAAAATTCTCCCAAACCATTGGGGGCTTAGCCATGATCAAAACACCATACCTTCTCTTTCTTGGCGATGCGCCAGATCAACTCGCAGCAAAAGTTGCACAAGGCATTAAGGATTGGCGTCCCGAAAATGCCGTAGGTCAGTTTCGCATGGATGGCTGCAAGGCAGACATGGGCCTAGCTGATATGACTTTGGAAGAGGCGAAAGCCGCAGGCGCAAAGACGCTCGTGATTGGGGTCGCCAATCGTGGTGGGATCATTAGCCAAGAGTGGAAAAAGGTCTTGGTGACAGCACTCGAGGAAGGCTTTGACCTTGCCTCTGGCCTGCACAACTTGCTGCGCGAGGAGGCTGATCTTGTGGCCGTCGCCGAAGCAACGGGCCGCATGCTTCATGATGTGCGTATTCCAGAAGTGAAATACCCCATCGCCAATGGTGAGCCTCGCAAAGGCAAGCGTCTCTTGGCTGTTGGTACAGATTGCTCTGTCGGCAAGATGTATACGGCGCTCTGCATGGACAAAGAGATGCAGGACCGCGGTATGAAATCGACGTTCCGCGCAACAGGCCAAACAGGCATCCTGATTACGGGTGGGGGTGTTCCGCTCGATGCTGTGATTGCCGACTTCATGGCAGGTTCGATCGAGTGGCTCACACCTGATAACGATGAAGACCACTGGGATATCATCGAAGGCCAAGGCAGCTTGTTTCACGTCTCGTATTCAGGCGTGACTATGGCGCTGATCCACGGGGGCCAACCTGATGCATTGGTGGTCTGTCACGAGCCAACGCGCGAGCATATGCGCGGCCTTCCCGGCTATTCGCTGCCAAGCCTCGAAGCGGTGCGAGATATGGCCTTGCAGCTTGCACGCGTGGCTAACCCCGCCTGTGAAGTGATTGGCTATGCCGTAAACACCCAGAACATGGATGATGATGCTGCGCGCGCTTACCTTGCTGAAATTGAGGCAAAGCTGGGCCTACCTGCAGCAGACCCTTACCGCTACGGTGCGGGCAAGCTGGTTGATGCACTTGCGGCGCTGAGCTAAGGCAAGACCATGAAAATCACAGTCACACCAGAAAGCTTCAAGCTCGCGCAGGTCTTCACCATTTCAAGAGGCTCGCGCACTGAAGCCAAGGTGCTGACCGTGCGTTTACAAGATGGTGAAAACCACGGCTGGGGCGAATGTGTGCCCTACGCCCGCTATGATGAGACGCTCGAGTCTGTCACAGCAGAGATCAACGGTCTGCCAGACCGATTTGACCGGGCTGAGCTCTATGAACTACTGCCCGCAGGGGCAGCGCGCAACGCGGTCGATTGTGCGCTGTGGGATCTCGAGGCCAAGGCTTCCGGAAAACGCGCATGGGAGCTTGCGGGGCTGCCTGCGCCCAAGCCCGAGATAACGGCCTATACCCTCTCGCTTGATACGCCTGCAAAGATGCAAGAGCAGGCGGCAAAGCACGCGTTTCGCCCGCTTCTTAAGATCAAACTCGGCACGCCTGATGATATGCCCCGCCTTGAAGCTGTCCGCGCTGGGGCGCCGAAATCGCGGATCATTATTGACGCCAATGAAGGCTGGTCTCGGGCTGTTTACCTTGATCTTGTGCCACATCTTCAGCGCCTTGGTGTTTCACTTGTCGAGCAGCCTTTGCCTGCAAGCGATGATGAAGGGTTGATCGGGATCGAACGGCCTGTGCCTGTCTGTGCTGATGAAAGCGCCCATGATTGCTCTAGCCTGCCTTATCTCAAGGGCAAGTATGACGTTGTGAACATCAAGCTCGACAAGACCGGTGGGTTGACTGAAGCGCTTCGCTTGAAAGACGCGGCATTGGCAGAGGGTTATGGCGTTATGGTTGGCTGCATGGTCGGGACGTCGCTCGCGATGGCCCCAGCAACGCTTGTCGCACAAGGTGCGACAGTGACCGATCTTGACGGCCCGCTGCTTCTGGCAGAAGACCGTGATACGCCACTTCATTTTGACGAACACGGCGTTCACGCGCCGAAACCAGAGCTTTGGGGATAAACCGACTATGACACGCACAGTTTTTGTAAATGGCGCTTATGTGCCTGAAAATGAAGCTAAGATCTCGATCTTTGATCGTGGGTTTTTGATGGCTGATGGGGTCTATGAAGTAACTTCAGTCCTCCAAGGCAAACTGATCGATTTTGAAGGCCATGCTGTGCGCCTGGAACGCTCATTGAATGAGTTGGATATGGGGATGCCGTGCACGATCGATGAACTTCTGGAAATCCACCGTGAGCTTGTGCGCGTCAACGAGATTGACGAGGGTCTTGTCTATCTGCAGATCACCCGCGGCTCTGACGGCGACCGTGACTTTGCCTTCCCTGATCCTGAAACGACCAAACCAACGCTTGTGCTGTTTACTCAAAGCAAACCAGGGATGGCAAACAGCGCCGCCTCTCAGAAAGGTGCAAAGATCATCTCTATTGAGGACATTCGTTGGGGTCGACGAGACATTAAGACAGTACAGCTTCTTTACCCCTCAATGGGTAAAATGATGGCAAAAAAAGTGGGTTGTGATGACGCCTGGATGGTCGAAGAAGGTTTTGTAACCGAAGGGACGTCCAACAACGCCTATATCGTGAAGGGTAACAAGATCATCACGCGTGGGCTGTCAAATGATATCCTACATGGGATAACCCGTGCCGCTGTTCTGCGGATGGCGAAAGAGGCTCAAATGGAAGTCGAAGAGCGTAGCTTTACGATTGAGGAAGCCAAAGAAGCTGACGAGGCATTCACGACTTCTGCAAGTGCATTTGTGATGCCTGTTGTAGAGATTGATGGCGCGACGATGGGAGACGGAACGCCTGGTCCAATCGCTAAACGCCTGCGCGAGATTTACCTCGATGAGAGCCTTAAAAAAGCAATTTAGCGCTCCAGCAGTTCCTGCAATTTTCTGTGCCAATAGGCCTTGCTAGAAGCGGACGCGCTAGTTTTTTGGAAAGACCTGCAAGAGGAGGGAAGTATATCCTAACTCTTGTCCGTCACATTTTCTTTGAACGCGACTTCAAACTCCGCCTGCTTTGCGGGGCTAGCCTCTGTTTGATAATTGGCTTTCCACTCGTCCATTGTCATCCCGTAATAGGCTTCGCGGGCCTCGTCTTTTGAGATATCAATGCCGCGCTCGTTTGCCGCTTCCTGATACCAACGAGCAAGGCAATTGCGGCAAAAGCCTGCAAGGTTCATCAAGTCGATGTTTTGCACATCGGTACGGTCTTGCATCAGATGTTTTTGCAAGGTGCGAAAAGCGGCGGCTTCGATTTCCAATTTGGTTTGATCGTCCATGATTTCAGACCTCGTTTGCTAAGGTGATGCGCAGAGCATTTTGCAAGATGGGGGCGAGACGCTCTGCCCAATGGGCTTGTTGCTCATCAGTGTGGATAAGATCGTTGCGAATTTCAACGAGGGTATTGTGTCGCCCTTGAGAAATGGCGTGCCTGTCTATCGTATCGCCCGGGAGGTGGCCGCCGTAGGGCTCGTTGCGGCCCACGCAGAGCGACTGGTCTTGCTGCAGGAGTTCCAATAGCGGATCGCAGAGGCGCCTGTCGTCCGCATGAAGAATGCCCACATGCCATGGTCGCTTGGGTCGTCCAGCGAGCTGTGGTGTAAAGCTATGAAGCGTAAGAAGAGCCGCTTCTGGTCGGGTTTGGAGAAGGTCTGCCAAGGCGTTGTGATAGGGTCTATAGCAGGCGTCTAGGCGGCGCTCTTTTTCTGCTGCGTCAGCGTGTCGATTGGCAGGAATGATGGTTCCGTCATAGAGCTTCATCAACAAGGTTGGATCGTTCTCGCCTCGGTTGGGGTCAATCACGAGGCGGGAAAAATTGGAGCAAATGACTGGCGCATCAAGCAAGGCACCGAGCGCGAGTGAAACCCCTTTTGCTCCAACATCATATGCTATGTGTCGGCCCATGTCGCCAGCGGGCAGATCTAGGCTGCCGTTATTTACGAAGGGTGGAATTAGGTTTGATGCATGATCACAAGCGATGACCCAGGGGCCGCTTCTTTCGGCTCCTACGATCTCAAACGGCTTGTAGTTCATGGCGTAAAATCCTTCTAAGCGCGTAAACGCGCTGTTGTGCGCGTGTCACAGACGCGCGATAATCTGTCGAAGCGCATCGCACTAATAATATTGAGAGGCAGAACATATGAGACGGCTCAGAAATGTAAAGATCGTGGCGACGTTGGGGCCTGCTTCGAACGATTATGAGATGATCAAGCGCTTGCACGAGGCGGGGGCCGATGTGTTCCGCCTAAACATGTCGCACGGTGGTCATGACGAGATTCGTGAGCGGCATAGAATCATCCGCGAAATTGAGCGCGAACTTGAAAGTCCGATCGCGATTCTGGCGGATTTGCAGGGGCCGAAGCTGCGGGTCGGGGTCTTCACCAACGAGGAAGAAGAGCTCGTTGAGGGGCAGAAATTCCGATTTGATCTTGATGAAACCGCTGGCACCAACGCTCGCGTTTGCTTGCCGCATCCTGAAATTTTCAAGGCGCTGGAAGATGGTACGACCCTGCTTGTGAACGACGGCAAGATCCGTCTGAAGGTCGAGACATGCGGTGCTGATTTTGCGGATTGTATTGTCACCGCAGGCGGTGCGATCTCCAACCGCAAAGGTGTTAACGTGCCGGAAGTGGTACTGCCTTTGGCAGCTTTGTCAGATAAAGATCGCGCGGATCTAGAGTTTGTCTGCCAGCTGGGTGTGGACTGGATCGCCCTGTCGTTTGTGCAGCGTGCAGCAGATGTAGAGGAGGCCAAAGCGTTGATTGGTGGCCGTGCGGCTGTTCTTTCCAAGATTGAAAAGCCGACAGCGGTGACCAGCTTTGATGAAATACTGGCGGTCTCCGACGGCATTATGGTGGCACGCGGCGATTTGGGCGTGGAGCTGCCTGTGCAGAATGTACCACCAATCCAGAAACGGCTTGTGCGACGCTGTCGTGCGGCGGCCAAGCCTGTAATTGTGGCTACGCAAATGCTTGAAAGTATGATCGAGAGCCCAATGCCAACGCGTGCAGAAGTGAGCGATGTCGCGACGGCAATCTATGAGGGCGCGGATGCAATTATGCTTTCGGCGGAGTCCGCTGCGGGGCAGTATCCTGTGGAAGCCGTGAGCACGATGAACAATGTGGCAGTTGAGGTCGAGTCAGACCCAACCTATCGTGAGATCATCGAAGCCTCCCGTGTGGTCAAACGCGAAAGTGTGGCCGACGGGATCGTGGCGGCGGCGCGCGAGATTGCCGAATCGACAGACATCAAGGCGATCTGTTGCTTTACGCAGTCAGGCACAACCGCGCTTTTGACCGCGCGTGAGCGGCCGCGTGTTCCAATCATTGCGCTAACGAGTCTGCGTGGTACGGCAAGGCGGCTGGCTCTAAGTTGGGGTACCAACTGTATCATGACGGGAGAACTTGAGCGATTTAAGCAAGCTGTAGTGAATGCTGCGCGCGCTGCGCAGAGCGCTGGATACGCGACAGCGGCAGATCAGATCGTTGTGACCGCGGGCGTTCCTTTCAATGTTCCGGGCACGACAAATATTTTGCGTGTGGCGCCGTGTGACCAAAGTTTGATTTTTGCCTCCGATCCAGAGTAGACTCCAAAATATAAATGGTTTTGTGAAGGGTGCGTACGATGGACTACGATCTCTATCTCGTGATCGGATTGGTGATTGCGGTCTTTTCTGTACCTGCGGTTGTGTCGGCGCTGTCGGACAATCGCACGCCACGGGCGGCTGCGATTGTTTTGATTGTCAGCGGCGGGCTTGTGGCATGGGCCGCAGCGTCAAAGCCTGCGGGATATACGCTTGATCAGATCCCCAATGTGATCATCAATGTTGTAGCTCGATATTTGGGCTGATTACCCCTTGCAATAAAGCATAAGCCGTCTTAAACACCGCTTTCGTCTGCGGGACCGGCCAGAAGTGGCATGCCGAGTCGCGCATTATAGACCGACCCAAACTAAGGAGACGGAAATGCCCAAGATGAAGACCAAATCGAGCTGCAAAAAGCGGTTCAAAATGACGGCAAGTGGCAAGGTCAAAGCCGCCCAAGCTGGTAAGCAGCACGGCATGATCAAGCGCACAAACAAATTCATTCGCGATGCTCGCGGTACGACAACCCTATCTGCACCTGATGCCAAAATCATCAAGTCCATGATGCCATACGCACGCTAAGGAGGGTTAGATATGTCGAGAGTAAAAGGCGGAACAACCACACACGCACGTCACAAGAAAGTTATTAAGGCAGCCAAAGGTTATTATGGCCGTCGTAAAAATACTTTTAAGGTCGCGCGCCAGGCGGTGGACAAAGCAAACCAATATGCAACCCGTGACCGCAAGAATCGCAAGCGCAATTTCCGCGCTTTGTGGATCCAGCGGATCAACGCGGCTGTGCGTTCGCACGATGCGACGCTGACATATTCGCGCTTTATCAATGGCTTGAGCCTTGCTGGTATCGAAGTGGACCGTAAAGTCCTCGCCGATCTGGCTGTACATGAGCCCGAAGCCTTCGGTGCGATTGTTGCACAAGCACAAGGCGCGCTGGCTGCTTAAGCCACGCTGAAAGCCTATAAAATCAACGCCGTGAACCGAGAGGTTCGCGGCGTTTTTTTGTACGTTAAGGCTGCGTTCCGCTTGGTTAATGGCCCTGAAAATGGCTGATTCTAGGGGGGTGAAAAGCGTGCACAATGCGTGCACAACCCGTGCACCGCCTTGTGGGGCAATCGTTAACAGAAATTTAGATAATGCGGCGTACGCCTGTGCAGGGTGCGCAGCAGATGCGCACCCCCAGGGCCTTGGAGGGCTTAGAGCGTATTTGCGCAATGATCGCCGACATCGGGCTTATTGATGTGATGTGGATTTTGGATCAGCACCCAAGACACCCCATATCCGGGGGCATGCGTGCGCGAATATGAGCAGCCGTCTGGCGTTGTGTACCAATGGCTTTGATACCCGGCGGCTGGGCGCATCTGTGCTTCTGCGGCAAGGGCTGTTGAGGCCACGAAAAGCGCGGCAGCGGCGAAAACTTTGGTTGCGTTGGTCATTGCATGATCCTCCAGTTTGATCTGAAGTTAAAATGCTGGCCGTCCACGGCAGAGACTTGGCCGAATTCGGGCAGGACTGCGCCTTAAGTCGAGAGATTTATTCAAATCAGAGGGCAGATCGCGCGCAGGGCCTAGCCGAGTACGACCTGAATATTGGCGGCTGTGAGCTGGTCGGGCGTGACGCCAAGCAAAAGCGCGACCCCGCCGTTGACGCTTCCTGCGAGGGCTGTTGCGACGGCTTCGCTAGAGACTGCAGGCTCAACAAGAGTTGCGAGGCCAAGGTCTGTTTCGACCTGGCTGAGCGTATAGGTGAGCGCGCTGGCGGCACTGCTGCTCGGGCCTTCGACCATGATCATTAGGGTGTCCTCAGTGACGTCAAAGTCACTGATCAGCGCGGCGGAGCTGACCCCGCTTTCACCATCTTCGGGCTGAAGCGTGACCATATCGGCTCCGCTTCCGAGGCTGACCAGATAGGCGCCACCCTGAAGGGTGATGTTGTCATCGCCCGCGCCGCCTGAAATGTGGTGAATGGCGTCTGTGCCGATCTCGCCAAAGGCAGCGATTTCGTCGTCACCAGCGCCGCCATAGAGCGTATCGCTGCCGTCGGCTGTTTCTGTTGTGAGGAGGTCGTTGCCAGCGCCACCTGACAAGAGATCATTGCCCGCGCCGCCAAAGAGCTGGTCATTGCCGCCGCCGCCGAAGAGTTCATCGTCGCCGGCCTCCCCAAAGAACACATCACCCGCGCTTTGGCCGATCATTGTGTCATCGCCTTCGTCGCCGAAGATGACAGAGCCTGTGCCATAGTCGGGATACTCGGCCGAGCCTTCTTCAGGAAGCACGATCAGATCGTCCCCGGGTGTGGCTGTGAAATCGACATAGTATTCGTCGTATTCTGTTGTGAAGGGGGTGAGGTCGAGCGCTTCGATGTCTTCTCCGCGGGTCGGGTCATCGGCGAGCATTTGCTCTGTGGCGGTGATGGCGTCGCCTTCGAGCAGGGCAATCTCTTCGGCGCTGGCCTCTGGTGTGGCGCTGTTGCCGTCAAACAGATTGATAACGCCCAAGAGCGCAGCGGACCCAGCCGCGAGGCTGAACAGTAAAAATAAACCCATAACCAAAACCCCCTAAGGCTACCAAAAGGTAAACTGGGCCTTAATTTGGGTCAATTTGTTCTGAGAGGGTTGCTGGCTTGCGAAATGGTGCAGGGCGCGCTAGGTCAAACGCGAGCCAGATAGGTATGAGACATGGACGATCTAAGAGACAAATACATCGCGGCGATTGCGGCTGCGTCTGATGAAGCCACGCTTGAGGACTTGCGCCTGCAAGCGGTCGGCAAAAAGGGCGAAGTGAGTCTTCAGATGCGGGAGCTGGGCAAGATGACTGCCGAGGAGCGGCAGGTGGCTGGGCCGAAGCTCAACGCTTTGAAAGACGAGATTAACTCGGCGCTCGCAGCGAAGAAGGCAGGGCTTGAGGATGCGGCGCTGGATGAGCGGCTGCGCAGCGAGTGGCTGGATGTGACATTGCCCAGCCGTTTGCGCGGGCAGGGGAGCATTCACCCGATTTCGCAGGTCACTGAGGAAGTCACCGCGATTTTCGCTGACATGGGCTTTGCCGTGGCCGAGGGGCCGCGGATTGACACCGACTGGTATAACTTTGATGCGCTCAACATTCCGGGGCATCACCCTGCGCGCGCCGAGATGGACACGTTCTATATGCACCGCGCCGAGGGCGACGAGCGCCCGCCGCATGTGTTGCGCACGCATACCAGCCCCGTGCAGATCCGCTCCATGGAAAAGCAGGGCGCGCCGATCCGC
>ENA-OWPI01001034-OWPI01001034.1-marine-metagenome-genome-assembly--contig:-NODE-1034-length-33304-cov-3.730039_pt1 | contig 33304 bp, 20 predicted proteins | sample MGYA00238138_ERZ651775 | MGnify/ENA primary metagenome ERZ651775 (study PRJEB26906, sample SAMN06265043) | marine metagenome | isolation source: Helgoland LTER site | place: Germany:Helgoland, sampling...
ACCGTGTCAATCCACTGGCCTTCTACATCTACAAAGCAGCCGAAGGCCATGCGTTCACGCCGCGCTGTTTGCGTTTCTTTTACGGTGACCAAGTACCCTATGACATCAACGGTCTTTCCAATGCAATCGGAGAGCGCTTCACTGCGCACAGCATTTTCCAATTGCCGCGCTGATTCAACCGTCAGCAATCGAAACGGGGAGACCAAGGGAAAACCAAAAAGCTCGATTTGATCGAAGGCCATTTCCAGTTCATTGTGTTCAAATTCAGGCAATGTGAATCGTGAAATATCAGGGGTGAATAGCGTGGCTTCTTCGTGGCCCTTGCGGACATGGCCCAGCAGAAAATGCGCCTCCCATTGCAGTTGTTTGGCGTCTTTCCCCGTGAATCGAAATCCACCGCATCGGATTAAGATCAGGCACTGTTCCAATGCGATTCCGTTGCGTTCGATGCAATCTTCAAGGGATTGATACAGCCCATGCGCATCCCGTTCCTTGATGACGTTGGCCATGGTCTGTGCTTGTGCACCGCGGACCAAATTGAACCCGAGATAAATACGCTGTTGAGCGGCATCAACACAGGCCTCCCATCCGCCCCGATTTAAGCACGGCGCTTCGATGCGACCTCCTACCATGCGCGCTTCATGCACATAAAATTCGGTTCGGTAAAACCCGCCAAAATTATTGATGCATGCGGCCATGTATTGCAGAGGCCAATGGGCCTTCAGGAATAGGCTTTGGTAACTTTCTACGGCATAGGAGGCTGAATGGCCCTTGGCAAATGCATAGCCTGCAAAGCTTTCTACTTGGCGCCAAACCTCCTCCACTAAGGAGCGTTTTTGGCCTTTGTTTAAGGCTTTGAGGATAAAGGTTTCGCGGGCTTTCGCAAACTCTTCCCGCGATCGGAATTTCCCGCTCATCCCACGGCGCAAAACATCCGCCTCCCCGAGATCCATACCGGCGAAATGATGAGCGACTTTGATCACGTCTTCTTGGTAGACCATAACGCCATAGGTCTCGGGCATCAATTCCATTAAGACGGGGTGAGCATCGCTGCGTTTTTCTGGATCCCGGTGGCGTTCGATGTAGGCTTTCATCATTCCGCTGCGCGCCACTCCCGGTCGGATAACCGAACTGGCTGCGACGAGTCCGAGGTAATTGTCTACCTGTAGCTTGCGCATCAGCATACGCATGGCGGGCGATTCCACGTAAAAACATCCCACGGCCAATGCGTTACGAAGCATGGATTGCACCTTGGCATCTCGCTTGAATCGACTCATGTCATGGATGTCAATTTGGGCAGCGACTTCGGGCTGGTTTTCTGCAATCATATCGATGGTGTCCCGGATCTTACCGAGGCCGCGCTGGCTGAGAATGTCAAATTTGTACAGGCCAATGTCTTCTGCGACCACCATGTCGTACTGCGTGGTGGGAAACCCTTTCGGTGGCATGAAGGTGCCCCCAAAGTGATGCAACGGCCGATCGGCAATCAGTACGCCGCATGCGTGAATGGTAAGGGCATTGGGAAAATCTTGGAGGTAGCCCGCGTACCGTACCACGAAGTGTTCCATTTCGTCCGAACTGACGGGATTGATTTTACCGTCGGCGATCCGGTCGATGTCGTGTTTGGGCAAGCCAAATACTTTTCCCAGTTCTCTGACTACGGCGCGGTACTGGAAAGTGCTATACGCACCGACCAAGGCAACGTGTGGGAAACGCTTAAAAATATAGGCGGTCACATCGTCGCGATCGGTCCAAGAAAAATCAATGTCAAAGTCAGGTGGGTTGGTTCGGTAGAGGTTGATGAAACGCTCGAAATAAAGGTCCAATTCGATGGGGTCTACATCCGTGATGCGCAGGAGATAGGCGACCAAGCTGTTGGCGCCGCTTCCCCGCCCAACATAGAAATAGCCTTTGCTGCGCGCATAACTTGTGATGTCCCAGTTGATTAAGAAGTACGACAAGTAGCCTTGTTGTCGGATTATGCGCAATTCCATTTCCATGCGTTCGAGCACAGATTCTTCATGATCGGGATACCGATAGGCGAGCCCTTCTGCGCAAAGCACGCGAATCAATTGTTCGTCGCTGTCTTCGGATTCGGTGTATGTGTGTTGGTTGTTGTGGAAGCGACCATGTTCGGGAACGGGGAGGCAGGCACTGCATGCATTGAGAAGTGCTTCCGATCGCTCGACCCATTCGGGGAATTCGGCAAAGGTTTGGTAGAAATTAGCGGGGCTCAATACACGGTCGTAAGCGTGCCCTGTTGCTGTTTTCGGAAGCCGACTCAACAGTTCGTTCCGATCCACCGCCCGAAGGATTCGGTGGCAATTCCAGTCCCGTTTGTGTCGAAAAGTGAAGGTGTGCAGTGCGATGAGGCGTTCCCATGGGACGCGATTTTTGAGGACAGGATTGCCCGCTATGAGACGCAGTTCGGATTGCTCCCAAGGCCGAACTCCGATCCACTCGCTTCTTTCCAGTCGGAGATCGGCCGAATCTTCTAAACGTGCTTTCCACCGTTCCCATGGGCAGATGAAGGCCACATCTTGAATTTCCGGAGCGACGTCTGAAAACGATTGATGTTCATTTAGGTGACGGTTCAGGTGGGCGCAGAGGCGTGCATACCCGTCGGGATTGTTCGCCAAGCCAATGTACAGGGGCAGGCCATCATCGTCTCCTTTGTTGCGGAAGTCAATCCCTACAACCGGTCGGATTCCGTATTCTGGAGCAAGCCGCACAAAATCCCAATGTGCGGATGTGTTGTTGATGTCGGTCAGGGCCAATGTTGTGATGCCCGCATTCTGTGCTTCAGTGAGCAATTCACGGGGCTGCATCAACCCGTACCGCAGGCTGAACCAAGAGTGGCAATGCACGTGCATGGCACTAAGAATTCAAAGGAACAACTCCCCTTGACTCCCGGGGTGCTGGTGTGGATTGCGCCGGGATGCTTTGGAATCCCCCATTCCAAACATCTCTAAGTCGTGATGGATGGAATAGGTGTGTTCGGGGTGCACGCGCTGTCCAATGGGTTGAAGCAAATCCGAACCGTTGGCACGGGGATCGCGAATGGCTGGTGAGATGGGATAGGCATTCAACAAATTCGCGGGATATGGGCGAAGCAATGCGGTGACATCTTGCAGCGGTGTGGCAGGATTGATCCAATCTCGCTCATCTTCTTCGTGAAGCATTACCGGCGACCGGTGGTGGCCAATGCGTTCCATCAAGCGATTGGAAACGGTGGTGAGGATGGCAAACGATCGGGTGATTTCACCGCTTGATGGATTTGCCCACTCGTCCCAGATTCCGGCCATTGCAAATGGCCGAACGCCATTTCGGGCATACACGAGGTAAGGTTTGGTCAGTTTTTCTTGCCGCGGTCCTTCGATGACGGCGTCAGCAATGATGATGCACCGGCGATCCCGAATGGATTGTCGAAACATGGGTTTTTGTAAGATGCCCATCGCACCGGTGTAACGCGGATCGTTCTCGGGGTTGTGGTCTCCTTCCGAGCGCGCATTGATCATGTAAAACTGCTTTTTTGCCCACCGGGGTGTGAACCCGAATTGTTGCAATTGCAAGGTGTTGGGGGCGTCACTCGTGATCACAGGAGCATATTCGCCGTGCGAAACATTTGCATTGGGGCGCAAACGGTCGGACACACCGGGTGCGGCTTCCACTTGGAAGCGTTTCTCAATGGATTGAACAGAAGAAAGGGTTACGTAGCGGCCACACATGACGGGTTGAATTTACTGACGACGGTTGGCAAGAAGCAAGGGAGCTTCGCCATTGAATGGATTGGGGCGCCCAATGGTTCGGGCTTCGAGGCCTGCGGCGTTAACCACACTGCGGTCGCCGTATTGGTTTCGGATGCGATCGAGTGCGCGGTAGAGTTCCAAACGTTCATCTACATCGTCAAAGAGGTCCATTTGGCAGCCCCCCTCGACCAGGTGGCTGTAACGGACCCCAATCAAGCGGACTTGAACGCGTCGGTTGTAGAGTTGTTCAAACAAAGCTTTCACTTTGGGAATGAGCACGTGGTCGGAAGAAGTGTAAGGAATTCGAGCTTGAACGGACCGGGTATCAAAGTCGGCATACCGAACCTTCACGGCTATACAAGCCGTTAGTTTGCGGCCTCGACGCAGTTGGTAGGCGAGGTTTTCGGTCATGGCCACGAGGATGCCGCGCAGTTTTTCGACATCCGTGGTGTCTTTTGCAAAGGTGCGCTCGGTGGAGGTGGATTTGCGTTCGTTGAAAGCGATGACAGGACTGGGGTCGATCCCATGTGCCTTTCGCCAGATGGAACTGCCGTTTTGGCCCAGCACTTGTTCCATCAATTCGATGGGCATTTCTTGAACCGTGTGAATGCGTTTTACACCAAGGTTGCGAAGGATGTTGTAAGTGTGGGTGCCCACCTGGGGAATCTTTCGTACCGAAAGTGGCGCGAGAAAAGGCTGCTCCGATCCATATTGGACTTGCAACGTACCGGAGGGTTTGGCTTGACCCGTGGCTACTTTGCTCACCGTTTTACTGGTGCTCATTCCGAATGAAATGGGGAGTCCGGTTTCATGGATTACGCGATCTCGAAGTTCGCGGGCAAATTGCCAGCATCCGAAAAACCGGTCCATTCCGCTCAGATCCGCATAGAATTCATCGATGGAAGACTTTTCACATACGGGAACAGCTTCCTTGATGATTGCAGTCACCGCTTCCGATTGCTTCATGTAATTGATGGAATTTCCGCGAATGACCAAAGCTTCTGGGCACATGAGCCGCGCTTGGCGCATGGGCATCCCCGAGTGCACGCCAAAGGTTCGGGTTTCATAACTGCATGCCGCAACCACCCCACGATCGCCTGTTCCGCCAATGAGGATGGGGACGCCATGCAGCCGGCGATCCATGAGCCGCTCGACCGACACAAAGAAAGTATCGAGGTCCATGTGTAAAATGGATCGGGAATGGGAGGGTGTTGTTGCCTTCATTTGGTTTTGCTAAAATAATGAGCAAAGCCAAAATAAAACGCAATGGGTCAAAAATTATTTCAATGGGGGCTTTTAAGTAGCCGAAATGCGGGTAACATCAGGAGGGACAGACTTCGCCAAAAGCTGCCAAGACTGCCAGTACATCTTGCACGCTGCTTGCTCCATCTCCTGTCACATCAGCATCACAATTTGAAGTGCATCCGAAGTCCGCCAACAAGAGCAAGATGTCTTGCACCTCTGTTAGACCACTGCCATTCAAATCGGTCACACAATAGCAGGCGGGTGGTGCGAAAAACGCATCGGGAATCAGCACTTGGCAATCGGGTTCAGCGGTGAAGAATATTTCCAAATCAACCGGCAGGTTATTCGCGGTCAATCCGTTCATTACGATGGTATAGGGGCTTTCCGATAGGGAATACAACGCCCCATTTATGCTGATCAACCCTGTGCTTGGTTCGGCCTGAGTAGTCACAATGATTTCCTGCGAATAGGTGTCGTTTTCACTGCTGCATGCGGTTTGTTCCCCCACAACGACCTCAGTGATCAAACAGCCTCCGATGACCCACCCAATGTCTTCAAACATGCCTAACATGGCAGGCCCGGGGTTATGATTGGACTCCGCGGTATTGATCGCAGGGGTCATGAGGCTATTGATAGAACCTGCTGAATACGTGGATTCATTCAGGTGAGAATAGCTCGAACCTGGTTGGTAATTTGCGGGTGCATGAAGGCGCGGTCGCGTGTCACCCGTACCCTCTGTTCCGTTGGAGCCGTTCCAATAAATGGCGTTGGAAGTCAATGCACTGCCCAATGTTTGTGAGCCATTGGGGAGATCCAATAAGGCAGTAGAATCTGCGGTTTCTGTGAATTGATCGTACGCGTAAGGTGTATTTGCGGTGCCGATGAAACCGAATCCGTTCGTGAAATACGCGCTCCCAATGAATCCAAGCCCATGCCCAATCTCATGCAGCGCGGCCGTTACAAAATCGTATTGACCCGCAGGAGTTGCCCCATCGGTTCCGAGGTACCAGTTGGCTGTGCTGTTGAAGGAACAAGAAATGTCCGATTGTTCACTCAGGTCTGCATCGACCAAGGCATTGGCCAATGCGGATGGGTAGAACGTATCGGGAAAGGGGGCATTTGCAAAATTCTCGTGCAAATTATTCGGCCCTGCTTGAGCGAGGGCCCCGCTTTCGAAGTCTTCCCACGTAGCATCGATGCGAATGGTCACATTCGACGTGATCAAGACAGACCAAATATCAACGGCGTAATTGAAAGCCAGGATTACTTCTTCGGGAAAGCCATTGTAGTTCACAATAATATTGGCATCGCGGATGGCCGATGGGGAGTAAAAAGAAGGGGGTGGGACGTGGGTAAATGCATCTACGGGAATTCCTTCCAAGCCTCGGTTGCAACCAAGAAGCTTTTCACACGCGTCAGGATGCTGCCATTTTTGAAGACCAAAGAACTGTTGTGCGTTGACAGAGAAGGCTCCAAGGAATATTCCCGCGAGCAATCCAAGGCATCGAACAATTTGGGCTGGTTTTGAAGGCATGGGAGCACAATTAGCAACCTTCAAGATACTTCATTCCACTGAATTTTTCGAATTCTCGATTGCATTGCTACTTTTGTTAGCAAAGGACTGTCTCATGCCGAATACTGCACTGCCACATTTTGCTCTACGCCTCAAAACCCTTCGGAAGGCAAAGGGATTGACGCAACAAGAACTTGCAGACCGCCTGGGTTTGAAGCGAGCAGCGCTCGGGGCTTATGAGGAAGGACGTGCAGAGCCACGCCTCATCAACGTCATTGCACTTGCAGATTTCTTTGGTGTTTCTGCGGATGCACTGCTCAAGGGCCCAGATACCGCGGAAGAACGCCAACGCGGGAAATCCATGCGGATTCTAACGGTTCCCGTCCGCGAGGGAGATGCGGAGGAGCGTGTCGCAGTGGTTCCTGTAAAAGCAGCTGCGGGTTATTTGGAAGGATATGGCGACCCGGAATTTGTGCAGGGACTGCGCACATTTGATCTGCCCTTGCCTGAGGTTCCCGCTCAATTGACACATCGGTTGTTTCAGATTGCCGGCGAGAGCATGTTGCCCATTCCAAGTGGCAGCTATATCCTCAGTACGTATGAGGAAGATTGGCATCGTGCAGGCGGAATGCGCCCTTACATCATCATCACAAAGAACGATGGCGTTGTTTTCAAACGGGTTGAAAATCGATTGGATACGGTGCACAATGATTTTTGGCTGATTTCGGACAATCCCGATTTTCCTCCTTATTCCGTGCGTCCAGAAGATGTGGTTGAGATTTGGAGAGCCAGGGGCTACTTAGCCTTCGATTGGCCGACACCAGCTTTCTCCGGTATGGAACGGATTCAAGGAACCTTGGATTCGTTGCGCGCAGAGATTCACGCACTCAAACAAGAAATGCCCAAATAGATCAGACGCCGAGCGCGACCACTTCTTCCACCGCATCGAGCTTGGAAGTAAGCAATTGTTCGATGCCCCCCTTCAACGTTTGCATGCTGGATGGGCATCCGCTGCAGGCTCCGCGCATATGAACGTAAACCTTACCCTCTTTGAAGGCTTTGAAGTCGATGGCACCGCCATCTTGCTCCACTGCGGGTCGGACAAATTCGTCCAAGAGCCGTTTGATTTCGGCATCGTGTTCGGAAGGGACCATCTCGTTTTCGGGGATGAAATTCACGGAAGCATTTGCTTCTGCCACCCCGGGATCTATCTCGGGTTCCTGTGCAGTCTCTAATTTTTCTTGAACGTTCAAAAACGCGGCGGTGTCAACGGCCTGCTCATTCTCCATCAGCCATTCCCGCACGTATTCCCGCAATTGCTGCACAATCATTTCCCAACCCAAGGACTCGTCTTTGCTCACGGATACGAAGCATCCGCTGATGAAAACGCCTTTCACGAAGGGAAAGTTGAACAACTCTTCAGCCAACGGTGAGCACCACGATGCTTCCGTTTTGGAGCGAAATTCGGCTTGGTAGTCGCCCTCAATCAGGGGCCGATCAGCGACGAATTTCATCACGGCAGGATTCGGCGTCATTTCAGCGTAAACACTTGTCGGTATTGGCATGCACCAAAGGTAGGCTTCAGCACGTAAATTGCGGGTTCTATAGATGTCAGAAAGCATGAATGTTTTGAATTATTTGCGATTTTCTACGGGTGTTCTCCTTGCCTCGATTGCGCTGATCGTTTTGGGGGATTCAGCCCAGGCACAAGAAACGTTCCCTGTCAATGGGACCGTAGACAAGCAATTGGTGCGGACCGCACTGGAACACGCGACCGTCCACGTGAGCGCTACTGAAATTATCGAGGACGCAACGGTCGTGATTTACCGCGGCCGAATCGAAGCGGTCGGAGCATCTACGACGACAGTTCCAACGGAACCGGCGGTGCACCACGACATGAGTGGGTTGCACCTGTATCCCTCTTTCGTGGACGTTCATTCTTCTTATGCCATGCCCAAAGCCCAGCGCGAGGAATGGACCCGTGGCCCTCAAGATTTGAGCGATAAGAAAGGCGCATTTGGCTGGAATGAGGCGATTCGCCCCGAAACCAATGCGGCACTGCTCTTTGATCCGGTTGAAGAAGAAAAAGCGCGGGTGGCGCTGCAAAAAGCGGGATTCGGAGCTGTGCTAACGCATGTTCAAGACGGAATCGTACGAGGAACGGGCGCATTGGTTGCCCTATCGGAAGATCCAAGAAAAGCGCTTTTGATTCCAGAAGCATCGGCCCACTACAGCTTCAGGAAAGGCACTTCTTCCCAGGATTACCCGCGGTCGTTGATGGGAGCGACGGCACTCTTGAAACAAACGCACTTTGATGCGGATTGGTACGCGGATGCTTCGCGTTTGAACGAGCGACTGGAGTCGAATTTATCGTTAGAAGCCTTCAATGCCCAGCGCGATTTGCCGGCATTTTTTGAAGCGGGCGGATGGGAAGATGCGTTACGTGCGACGGACGTCGCGGAAGTGGTGAATCGAACGGAGCCATTTATTTTGGTGGCAGGCAACAACGTCTACCAGCGCCTCGAAGAGGTCAAAGCGACTGGAGCAGCTTTGGTCCTCTCGGTGAATCATCCCAAGCCGTTTGATGTGAGCGATCCGCACTTGAGCCGTTTGATCGGATTGGATGAATTGAAGCATTGGGAAATGGCCCCTTCAAATGCTGCGCGTGTGCATCAATCGGGCATCATATTTGCGATTACGACCGATGGTTTGCAACAACCTACAGAGCTGAGGAAAGCCGTGCAAGTGGCCATTCGGAATGGATTGCCTGCAGACGTTGCGCTTGCCGCGTTGACAGAAGTGCCCGCTAGAATGATGCACGCGGAGGATCGGATTGGTTCATTGCGAGCGGGCTTGGAGGCGAACATCTTGGTCACGGACGGCCCTGTCTTTGACTCGGATGCGCAATGGATGGAGCATTGGATCCAGGGCGAACAAAATGTTTATGTGGATCGCAATGCACTCGATATCCGTGGGGATTATGACGTGACCTTGGATGATCAAGTTTTGGCGCTAACAGTCGAAGGAGAGCAGGATGCCCCTCAAGGACATTTCTCCTTGGATTCGACAAAATTCAAAGTGAAATTGGATCAGGACGGACGAACATTGACCTTGGGCTTTCAACTCGATACGTTGGGAATTGATGGTTGGTGGCGAGCCACGGGAAATGCTTGGAGTGATAGCAGGATTTGGGAAGGAAAGGGCCAACGTGCCGATGGTACATGGTTTGATTGGAGCGCAATTCGCCAGGAAACGGAGATGGCAATGGCGGAGGCACCACCCTCTGCAGAGCAGCAGGATACCCTTGTAGGGAAGGTAATTTTCCCTTTTACGGCATACGGCAATGAAGTGCGCCCAAATGCCCGAACGGTTTGGTTCGAAAACGCGACCATTTGGACCTGTGAAGAATCCGGTATTTTGGAAGGAGCAGACTTGGTGTTGCATGCGGGGGAAATTCTGGCGGTTGGTGTTGGTTTAGACCCGAACGCGGTATTTGGGGCGAATCCACCGGAATACGAAACCATCGATGCCCGAGGAAAGCACATCACGCCGGGCATTATTGATGAGCACACGCATATTGCGGCGACACGCGGCATCAATGAAGGAACGCAGGCGAGCAGCGCAGAGGTGAGCATCGAAACGGCGGTCAACAGTGAGGATGTCAACATATACCGGCAATTGGCGGGTGGGGTGACCACGGCTCAAATACTGCATGGTTCGGCCAATCCAATTGGCGGCCAGAGTGCCATCATCAAGTTCCGATGGGGGGCATCGCCACAAGGGTTGATCTTTGAAGAAGCTCCGTCATTCATCAAATTTGCCTTGGGGGAGAATGTGAAGCAAAGCAACTGGGGAAATAACTACCGTTCACGCTTTCCACAAACGAGAATGGGAGTGGAGCAAGTTTATTTTGATCACTTTTACCGGGCTCGGGAATACGAACAAGCGTGGAAGGATCATGAGAAAATGCTCCGGAATTCCAGCCGAAGAGCACGGCGGTCCAATTTGCTTTCAGCAGCGCCACGCCGGGATTTGGAATTGGAAACGTTGGCCCAAATTCTTCGCAGCGAGCGTTTTGTAACCTGCCACAGCTACCGGCAGGACGAGATCAACATGCTCATGCACGTTGCGGATTCAATGGGGTTCACCATCAACACCTTCACCCATATTTTGGAAGGCTACAAAGTCGCCGATAAAATGGCGGAACATGGCGCGGGCGGTTCAAGCTTCAGCGATTGGTGGGCGTACAAATACGAGGTGAAAGATGCAATCCCGTACAACGGTGCCGTGTTGCATGGCCAAGGCATCGTCACCGCCTTCAATTCTGATGATGCCGAGATGGCACGCCGATTGAACCAGGAAGCGGCCAAAGCGGTGAAATACGGAGGCGTCTCTGAAGAAGAGGCACTGAAATTTGTGACGCTCAATCCCGCAAAACTTCTGCGCATTGATCACATGGTGGGGTCCATTGAAGTGGGCAAGCACGCCGATGTCGTGTTGTGGGACGAACATCCCCTCAGCGTTTATGCAAGGCCAGAGCAGACCTACGTTGACGGGGTTAAGTATTTTGACCTTCAAGCCGATTTAGAGAAACGGGAATGGATGCGCTCGGAACGGGCTCGTCTGACCCAGGCGATGAAAACGGGAGGGTCTTCCTCAGGTCCCCCCCGGCCTCCCACAGAAAAGCTGAAGACCCATTACCATTGTGAAACCTTGACAGACGAGAACCGATGAATTGCAAATTGATTATCACCTTCTTGGTTAGCGCAGCATTCATGACCAAGGGATTTTGCCAGCCTACACCGGGAACGGAGCAAACCGCAGCCGTATTGATCCTCGGGGGGATTGCACATTTGGGCACAGGAGATGTACTGGAAAATTCAGCCATTGGTTTTCGCAATGGCAAAATCGATTACGTAGGCAATGCTCGCTCCGTGGATCGAGCCCGTTACGATGAAGTGATTGAGGCAAAAGGCCAGCACATTTATCCGGGGTTCATTGCTCCCAATTCTACGTTAGGGTTGCAAGAAATTGGAGCCGTTCGCGCCACGCGAGATGATGCTGAAGTGGGGACATTCAAGCCGCACGTACGCAGCATCATTGCTTTCAATACGGACAGTGAAGTCACTCCTACGGTGCGGACAAATGGCGTGTTGATGGGCCAAATCACACCGCGGGGCGGAACGATCAGTGGCTCGAGTTCTTTCGTTCATTTCGATGGGTGGAATTGGGAAGATGCCGCGCTGCGAACCGTTGATGGCATCCACCTCAACTGGCCTTCTACACATCACCGCCACCGTCAGGATGGAAGTGTTGATATCCGCAAACGAAAAACGTATGATCAGCAATACCAGGAGATTCAGCACTTCTTCGAAGAGGCGAAAGCGTACGAGGCCCATAAGCTTCAACGGGCGACCTCTCCAAGGGACTTGCGGATGGAATCGATGCGCGGTCTCTTCGACGGATCCTTGCGGCTTTTTGTTCACGCGGAGGATGTTCGGCAAATCACGGAAGCGGTTCATTTCAAGCGAAAAATGGGAGTCGAGCACCTCGTGATTGTGGGCGGATATGACGCACCGTTGGTCGCTGATTTGTTGCGCGATAACGAGGTCGCAGTCATGGTCAAGCGGGTGCACACACTGCCTCGTTTTGCTGAGGATGACGTGGATATGCCGTACCGACTGCCGAAACTGCTGGAAGATGAAGGCGTCTTGTATTGCCTTCAAAATGCGGGAGACATGGAGCACATGGGGACTCGAAACCTGCCCTTTTATGCCGGCACGGCTCACGCCTATGGCTTGACGTATGAGCAGGCGGTGCAGAGCATCACGCTGAGTGCAGCGCGCATTTTGGGTGTGGATGATTTTTGCGGAAGCTTGGAGAATGGAAAGGACGCCACACTCTTCATTTCCGAGGGTGACGCCCTTGATATGCGGACGAATTATTTGACGCAAGCATTCATCCAAGGCCGAACCATTGATCTGGACAACCGGCAACGTCAGTTGTATCGAAAGTATCAGACCAAATACGGAGCGCCTATTTTGGACTAAAGTGACCGTGTCGTGCGTTTACCTGAATTGAACGTAGAGCTCTTTAGGCGTCTTTATTTCGAACCGAAACGTCCGTTTTTCTTCCTGACCAGCGGGCACTTCAAGGTCCCAAATCACGCGTCCTGAATCCTTTTCAACTTCGGCGCCATCCAACTTTAATCGGTTGATTTCAATGTCTTCGTTGTTGGCGATTGGCAACTGATCATCGACTTGAATATGAATGGGTGCTTTTTTGCGATTGGAAATGGTGAACACATATTCTCTCAATTGCTCCCGTTTTCCGCTGATCAAGCTTGTTCGATCTTCTCGTGCTGTCCGTTTTTTGCGCACTTGAATTGCGGGATCTGGACCGAGTGAAATGGACAGGGTGTCTTCGGCAAAATCCAGTTTGAGTTGACTTTCTCCAACGTAATCATCCTCGAAATAGATGTGCATGCGGCCGTTGATCAAGTCGAGTTCTTCCCAATCGCTAAAAAGTGCTGTGAGGTAGACTTGTTGATCCAGTTTGGGCGTGCACTGGTAGAGGTAATCTACCGACAATTGATGCTCCAAGACACGCACCGCGTGGGATTTTCCATCCGAAGGAATGGTGTACCGTGCGTCCACGTCGAACCGGGTTTGTGTGGGATTGTGTTCAATGGTTACAGGCGCGAATGTCATTTGCTCTGGAGTATCGAAACTCGCACGGCGCCTTGCCCTTGGAGAGAACAATGCCTCGCGTTCCTCGTCGCTAGAAACGGTGATTTCACTGAGGACCTCAGCGGCTGGAGCGAGTGCTATGTTCATGACGGGATCGCTGATGTTGATGCTTTCCATGGTGTGTCCAATGGAACTGCACATCACTTGGCTGACCCCTTGGGGCACAGAAAGAGAATAGAAACCATTGATGTCGGTTGTGGCTGCATTGGATCCCGCAGCGACTCTTGCGCCAATGAGGGGTTGGCCGCTCGCGTCGTACAATTGGCCGCGAATTTCGCGCACGTTTGGGTTGTATGGTTGCGATTTCAACCATGCATTGGCGTTGCCTGAATGTGCTTGAAGGCCCTGCCTACCATCCAAGCTCCAAGGCTGCAATTGTGGCTTCGACCGATTTTTGCTCGGTGTGCCTGTGGCAATGCTCAGTCCAACGTCGCCCCATTCCTCCCCAGTATTCTGATACACAAGCGCTTGGTATTCCAATTTGAGAGGCTCTGTTATTTCTGAAACGCGGGCATTGTACGATGGATTCCAACCCGCATTGTTCATCCAATAGCTGAGGAGCATTTCACCATTGGTGGCTTTTACGGCATCTACATTCACAAGGATTTCGAGAAAGGTTTCTGTTTGCAGATTGGGAAGGGCTTGCATGGCCGCATTTAGATCCGCAATTTCTTCTTGGATCCTTGAAATCTCGTTGTCGATTTCGAGTCGACCTTTTTGGATTGCTTCAAACCGCTCTCGGAAAAACGTGGAGGCTTGCATCAATCGTTCGAGATCTACGCCGCTGTCTTTTACAGTGAAACCTTGGTTATTCAGTAGTAATTGCTCTTCACGGTTGAAGATCAATTTGCGGGCTTCGATGGGGCCAATTTTTTTCTGAAGTTTACTGCTCTGGCGTTGCAGTTCTCTGACGCGACTGGCGGTGGTTGCGCCGCTCAGCGTATCTGTTTGATAACGATGCGAGATACTCAACACTTGGAAATCACCGTCTCCTGTGAGGCGCAATTGTGCGGGATCGATGGCGGTGTTGAGTTTGGAAAAGATGACTGTGGTCAATCCCGGATTGAGTTTTACCGGTGCAACGCGTTCCACTTGTGCCCCCTGCTGATAGACCACGACATGGTCGATTTGCGTGGACAATGATTGCGGATTAGAGGTCTCCGTTGAACGCAATGAAGGTTCTAATTCTCCTGCAAAAAGCGGGGCGAAAGCGAGCAAGGCAAGCAATGTCCCGCCTGCAATCTGTGCAGCGTTGGATTGGAGAGGAAAGGAGAGATAGCTCATGGTGTTGAGGGGATTGTGGTTCAATCCCTCTTCACCAAGGAGCATGCCAAAGCTGAGAACAGGTCTAAAAACCAATCTTGGAACGCACGCGCTGCAGCACAGGTTGAGCCACCGCTCGAGCCCGTTCCGCTCCTTTGGCGAGTTCGGCATCGAGCATGGCTTTGTCGCTCATCCACCGATTGAAATCATCACGCTCCTGAGCAAAGCCGTCAACGAGCGCATCCAAAAGGTCCTTTTTGGCATGGCCCCATCCGTATCCGCCGGCACGGAGTTTTTCAGCCATCGCATCGGCATCAGCAGCACTCGCAACGAGCTGGTACAACTGCCACACCACCGAACCATTGGGTTCCTTTGGATCCTCAAGTGGAGTTGCATCGGTGATGATGTTTTTGTTGATGTGTTTTTTCAGCGCGTTTGGCGCATCGAAAATATTGATCGTATTGCCCTTGGACTTGGACATTTTTTCTCCGTCCACACCGGGAATCAGCTGCGTTTCTTGCCGAACCATTTCTTTCGGAACCACAAACGTCTCGCCCATTTTGTGATTGAACCGACTGGCCACATCACGGGTCATTTCCAGGTGTTGCAATTGATCTTTGCCCACCGGAACGTAATCGGCATCGTACAGCAAAATATCTGCTGCCATGAGCATGGGGTAAGAGAAAAGGCCACTATTGACATCCTCCAACCGGTCGGACTTGTCTTTGAAACTATGCGCAAGGGTCAACCGCTGATAAGGGAAGAAGCAATTCAAATACCACGCGAGTTCGGTGACTTCTGCCACGTCGCTTTGCCGATAAAAAACGGATCGTTGGGTGTCCAAGCCGAAGGCAAGCCATGCCGCGGCCACCGCATAGGTGTTGTCGCGAAGTTCAGAGCCCCCTTTGATTTGTGTCAAGGAATGCATGTCTGCAATGAACAGAAACGATTCGTTGTCATCTTGATGTGCCAAATCAATGGCGGGTCGAATCGCTCCCAACAGATTTCCTAAGTGGGGAGCGCCAGTACTCTGAATGCCGGTAAGAATGCGTGCCATACCCTACAAATTTAAGGGTTGACCCCTTGCCCACCTTCCGAGAAATGACTGGAATTGTGAACCACTTCATTGGCAGGGACGAATTGAGCGCGGAAGGCGTCGGCCCACAAGGTGTCTGGACGATCGCCAAACCCCACAGCAAAGCACTGCAATGCCGAAGGCAGCGCCTCAATCGGATAGCGCAAGCTCGCTCGGGTCCATCCGTTGGCGTGATCACCTGATGAGGCAACAGGGATTTGCCTCACCCATTGAGCGGACCCATCGTCCCATTGGGCTTCCATGACCCATTCAAACTGCAAATCGTTTCGACCGGCATGCGCAGAACCATGCCAGAACCAACAGCTCGCTTCGAGGGTTTTTCCTTGCCAAGAGGAATCAGGATGAAGCGATGCAATGTGGGTGTATGCATTGCCAACCCCTTTTTTAGCGCCAGATCCTTCCAATGCGAATGGAATAGGTTGTTCGTCCAATCCGTCGAACGCAATGTCGGATTTGCCTTCCAATGGCATGGCCCAAGGTTCGGATTCTGCGTCTTTGATGAGCCATTCCCCAAGTTTCATCGTTCGGACACTGGGGTGGTCTGTGGGTTGCGCTCGACGCCACAATGACCAATCGTCCTGCAACCAGGTGGATGGGTCGTCGCAGGCATAAAGTAAGATGACCTTCTGTTCGTCAGCGGGTCGAAATTCGTTTCTCAACGCGCGGGTTAGACCGGGATGGGACATCCATTCGGCCAAAAGTCGGGATTCGGGAATGCTTGTTCGGGTCAAATGGGTGGCGGTAGTGGGCAGACCGCTGTGGAAAGCAGAGGCCAAGGTTTTTCGATGGGCTTTCACCGTACCTGCTCGCCCGACGCATTCACTTCCCATTTGAAACCAGGGCACGGGGTGAATGGCCGCTGCTTGTGTGCGTTTTGCGATATCGACTACCGATTGGGTTTCGGTGTCAATCGTCGCAAAGCAATTGGGTTGAATCTCCATTTCGTTGTTGCACTCTTCTTGCATCCAGAAGGCGTCCAGAGCGAAAAGCAAAACAAAGGCCCAAGGAAGCCAGCGCATTTGGCGATGATTTGATGCGAATTGGAAGCAAGAATAGGCGGCTAGAACAGGGATGGTCCAAGCCGCTACCCAGACAAACCGTCCAATGGCTCGGAATTGCATGAAAAGGGGCCACTGCTCGAGCCATTTGTTCTTGCCCGTGAGAAAGGGTTCTCCAACTCCTACCGCGTACAACGTGAGGGAAGCCAATGCAACGAGAACAAGGGTCGGATGCTTGTGGGTGAGCAGCGAGCGGAAATTTCCAAAGCGCGGGATGATTCGGAGGAGCAGGAGAAGAATGATCAACCAAGTACCCGCTCCCCAAAACCCCCAACCTTCCCAAGTATTAAGTCCCCAGCCCAACTCTCGCCGCAATGCACCTAGGCCGCCATGACTGGGCAACAAAGCGGCATTCCATGTGGAAACGTTGTCCCAGAACCCGAATGGCTGATCCGTTCGGAAGGGATGATTGTCCGTGGCCTTGAGCAGGGCTACATACGCCACGAGTGGTGCGATTGTCGCAACCGCTATTTGCCCCAACCGATGGGTTTTCTTGAGGTAAGATGGCCAATTAGCGAGCACGTGAAAACCAGCGATTAGTCCAGCGAAGGCGGCTGAAATGGCACCGAGATAAGCGTGTGTCAGAAGCAAAATGAGCAAATGAATGCTTTGAAGAAAAACCCATTTCCATCGCTTGTTTTCCAACCACTTCACCTGAAGATACCACGCAAGGGGAATGGCGTAGGTATAGGCCATCGCGTAGTGCCCGGTCCACCGCAGTGCCTGGGGATGACACAAAGGCAAAAGACTGCAAAAAAGGAGGACCCAAGTTCCGCGAACGTGGTAAGAGGCTAAGAGCTTTACCAGGATGAAAGCGGTGAATCCAAAACTGAATAGGATGGCGATGTGCAGAATGCCTGCGGTCCATTCGGCAGGAATGACCTCAGGGACGAATCCACCTAAAATCCAGGCCAAAAGAGGGTGGCCGTCGGTGTAGAAAACGTGCTCGGTGAATGGCCAGCCCATGCCGGAAAATTCCCAGCCGTTGCCCTTGCCATGTGCCAATTGCCAGGCCAAGGTGTAAATGTTTTTCACCGAATCCCGGCTCGAAGCAAGCAACGAGTTGTTGGGCTGAAAAACGGCTTGTGGGTAACTGACCGCTGTCCAAAGCCACGTGAGCAGCGCGGCTGCTAGTGCATCTTGGTGTTGGGAGAACAGAAAGCGAAGGGCTTTCATCTCAGTCCTCAGCAGTATTCGTCAAAGGCTAACTTGAGGTTGTCCGCGATCATTTCCGCGGTGCGTCCCTCGATGTGGTGCCGTTCAATCATGTGCATGAGCCGGCCATCTTTGAAAAGGGCGATGCTCGGGGAGCTTGGGGGGTAAGGCAACATGAACTTTCGAGCACGATCGACTGCGTCTGTGTCCACACCGGCAAAGGCTGTGGTTTTGTGGTTGGGCAACTTGCTGTGCTGCAATGCGAGCTTCACACCCGGTCGCATGGAACCGGCGGCGCAACCGCAAACACTGTTGAGCACGACCAAGGTCGTTCCGTCTTGCTTCAGTGCGTTATCGACATCTTCAGCTGTGATCAATTCGGTTACTCCGACTTCGGTCAAGTCGGTTTTCATAGGGGCTACTAGTTCGGGAGGATACATGGAATCGGATGTTGTATGAATTATTCTTCGTCTTTCGCAGGCGCTGTAGACTGAAGGAAAAGTTCGGTGTACTGTTCGTCGTGAATGGGACTCGGCGCATCAATCATGACGTCGCGACCCGAGTTGTTTTTGGGGAATGCGATGAAATCCCGAATGGAATCGCTACCGCCAAACAGAGAGCACAGGCGGTCAAAACCCAACGCGAGGCCACCATGGGGGGGAGCGCCGTATTGGAAAGCATTCATGAGGAAACCAAATTGTGCTTCGGCTTCTTCAGGGGTAAATCCTAGCAAATCGAACATCCGCGCTTGTACCGCTTTGTCGTGGATTCGGATGGATCCTCCTCCAATTTCGACACCGTTGATGACCATGTCGTAAGCATTGGCGCGGACGGCTCCTGGATCGCTATCGATGAGGTCGAAATGTTCGGGTTTGGGCGAAGTGAAGGGGTGGTGCATCGCATGGAAACGCTCGGAATCCTCATCCCACTCGAGCAGCGGAAAATCAACCACCCAGAGGGGCTTGAAATTCTTCGGATCTCGAAGGTCCAGGGCTGACCCCATGTGCAATCGGAGTTCGTTGAGCTGGTTGCGCACCTTATTCAAGTCACCAGACAGCATCAGGATCAAGTCGCCTGCAGCAGCTTCGGAGTGTTGGGCCCAGGCGGCGAGGGACTCACCATCGAAGAATTTGTCAACGGATGATTTGAATGTGCCGTCGTCATTGCATTTGCAATAGACAAGCCCTTTTGCTCCGATTTGCGGACGCTTGACCCAGTCGGTGATCTTGTCCAGTTGCTTTCTCGTGTAGTTCGCGCTTCCTGGGACAACAATGCCCAGAACGGCTTCAGCACTGTCGAAAACGCCGAATCCTTTGCCTTGTGCGACAGGGCTGAAATCAACGAATTCCATGCCAAAACGCACGTCAGGTTTGTCACTTCCATAGCGCTCCATGGCTTCGTCATACGTCATTCGCGGGAACGATTCAATTTCCACATTCATGACCACCTGAAACAAGTGGCGCACGAGATTCTCAAACGTATTGAGCACATCTTCTTGCTCCACAAACGCCATTTCACAGTCAATTTGCGTGAATTCCGGTTGGCGGTCCGCTCGTAAGTCCTCATCGCGAAAGCACTTCACGATTTGGTAGTAACGATCATACCCACTCACCATAAGCAGCTGCTTGAAGGTCTGTGGACTTTGCGGCAATGCATAAAATTGTCCGGGATTCATTCGGGAAGGCACCACAAAATCACGGGCACCTTCAGGAGTTGATTTGATCAAATAGGGGGTCTCCACTTCAATGAATTCAATGCCATCGAGGTATTTACGGGTCTCAATGCTCAGCCGATGCCGGAGCATCAGATTGGCCTGAACCGGATTTCGCCGCAGGTCGAGGTAGCGGAATTGCATCCGCAAGTCATCCCCTCCATCGGTTTCATCTTCAATCGTGAAAGGGGGAGTCTTGCTTGCGTTGAGGACCTCCAGTTCAGTGACAATGATCTCCACATCCCCTGTGGACATTTGCGCATTCTTGGATTCTCGAATAATGACCTTTCCCGTCACTTTGACAACAAATTCCCGCCCAAGCTTTCTTGCTTTCAAACAAAGGTCCTCATCGGTGTCCATATTGAATGCGAGCTGGGTGAGCCCATATCGGTCCCTCAAGTCCACAAAGGTCATTCCTCCCAAGTCTCGGGTTCGCTGGACCCAACCACTTAGAGTGACGCTTTCTCCGGCGTGCTCGGCGCGCAGGTCGCCGCATGTGTGCGTTCTATGCATAATTCACGTGAAATTTTGAGCCGAAGCTCTTCCGTGCAAAGGTACTTCCGGAATCGGCTACTTTTCGAATGGAATGGGTGTCGGATTTTTGAACACTATTCTCTCTTGAGATTCAATCGAGTCCTATCGGAAGCGCCTTAAATTAGCAACATGGAGCAACACAGAAAACGCCTCAACGATATGCGCGCTCAAGCCAAATTAGGGGGAGGAGAAAAGCGCATCGCTGCACAACATGCCAAAGGAAAACTGACGGCGCGCGAGCGCATCGATTTATTGATGGATCCGGGAAGCTTCGAGGAGTTGGGGATGTTGGTGAAGCATCGGTCGACCAATTTTGGGTTGGAAAAACAACAATTTTTGGGGGACGGTGTGGTCACGGGGTTTGGTCAGGTCAATGGCCGATTGGTCTACGTGTTTTCGCAAGACTTTACGGTTCTTGGCGGTTCCTTGGCTGAGGCGCACGCGGCGAAAATTTGCCGCATCATGGACTTGGCAATGCAGAACGGCGCACCGCTCATCGGGTTGAATGACAGCGGCGGCGCCCGAATCCAAGAAGGGGTTTCTTCGCTCGGGGGATATGCAGATATCTTCTATCGAAACGTCAGGGCGAGTGGGGTGATTCCACAATTGAGCGCGATCCTTGGGCCGTGCGCTGGAGGGGCCGTTTATTCCCCAGCGTTGACGGATTTTATTTTCATGGCAGAGGGCACGAGCTACATGTTTGTTACGGGACCCAATGTGGTCAAAACAGTGACCCATGAGGAAGTCACCAGTGAAGATTTAGGGGGCGCAAAAACCCACGCCATGAAATCAGGAGTCACGCATTTCACGGCACCCAACGAAGCAGCCGTGATCCAGCATCTGAAAACGGTCCTGGGTTATTTGCCCCAAAACTGCGAAGATGAGCCGGCTTTGCTGGCGTACGAATCAGGCAACGAGGAACGGCCTGCGTTGGATGGCATTGTGCCCGAGAGTGCTTTGCAGCCCTATGACATCCGCGGGGCCATTCAAGAAGTTTGTGATGTAGATTCTTTTACCGAAGTTCAAAAAGATTTCGCCGAAAACATGGTTTGTGGTTTTGCACGATTGGCGGGCAGGAGCATCGGGATTGTAGCCAATCAACCGGCTTTTCTCGCGGGTGTTTTGGACATCAAGGCGTCCACCAAAGCGGCTCGTTTTGTCCGCACATGCGATGCGTTTAACGTCCCGTTATTGGTCTTTGAAGATGTACCCGGCTTCTTGCCTGGAACGGACCAAGAATGGAATGGAATCATCACGAACGGCGCAAAGTTGTTGTATGCATTTAGCGAGGCGACGGTCCCAAGAATCACGGTCATTACACGCAAAGCGTACGGCGGAGCCTACGATGTGATGAACAGCCAACACATTGGTGCAGACTTAGTTTACGCTTGGCCTACCGCAGAGATCGCGGTGATGGGAGCCAAGGGTGCTGCGGAGATTATTTTCAAGCGCGAAATTGCCAATGCAGACGATCCGAAGGCAGTCTGGGAGGAAAAGGAAAAAGAATACGCCGAACTATTTGCGCATCCGTACAATGCAGCGGCCCGGGGCTACGTCGACGAAGTTATTCTGCCGCGCAACACCCGGGCCAAACTGATCAGCGCTTTTGAAATGCTGAAAAACAAAGTGGATCAGCTGCCACGCAAGAAGCACGGCAACTTACCCCTTTGAGGTTATTGTATGCGTTTGATGGAGCAGCCGATGGCTTTTGTCTCCGCGACGTCGCAGGCCTTCCCCTTCTTCAAAGCAGTCATGGCGTCCATGACATAGTTCGCTTGAACAGCACTAGCATCGCTGACATTGTCGTCCAATGACCCGCGGTATACCAGCTCCATGTCTTTGTTGAACAAGTAAACATGAGGGGTTTTCAACGCGCCGAAGGCATCTGCGACCCGGTGCGCTTTGTCCATGAGGTAAGGCATTTTGTACCCTTCGGCCTTGGCATGTTCTTGCATCGCTTCCATGCTATCATGGTTATCGCGCTTTGCTTCGTTGGAATTGACGAGGACCATGCCGACGCCCATGCGTTGCGCTGCTTCGTTGGTGGCATTGTAGCGCCCTTCCCACCCGTCGCTTTTGCTGCCATTGCCGACGACAAATGGGCAGGTATTGCAGCTGAAAACAACGAGCAAACCGTTGGGGCCTGCAGCAGATTCCAGGGTCATCATTGTGCCGTCTACATTGGCCATGGCCGCATCGGCAAGTGGCGCTTTCGCACCGATGGCCAACTCAGGCTGCGGTTCATTCACGGTAAAACCAGCACTTGTCAAGAAAGCAGCGGTGAAAATTGCCACCGCGCTGAGCAAGGCAAAAGAGGATTGAATTTTATTTTTCATAGGATATTAAGTCGAAATTTGACTTCGAAGTTCGCATAAATCTAATGAAAATGCGCACGCAGGGAAGAAAGGGTCGCCATGAGTGGCGCGTTTACTTGATCAGCAAGGCATCTCCGTACGCGAAGAATCGGTACTTTTCCTTCATCGCTTGGCTGTAGGCCTCCATGATCAAATCATGCCCAGCGAATGCGGAGCTGAGCATCAACAAGGTGCTTTGCGGGGTATGGAAGTTTGTGATCAGTGCGTCGGAAATTTTGAAGTCGTACTTGGGGAAGATGAATTTGTTGGTCCAGCCGTTGTACGGTTTCAGCGTTTCGGTAGTGCTCACAGATGTTTCCATGGCACGCATAGCGGTGGCACCAACCGACACGATGCGTTTGCCTTCTTCTTTGGCTCGGTTGACACGATCTGCACACGCTTCCGGGATGATCAATTGTTCCGAATCCACCTTGTGCTTGGTGAGGTCTTCGACTTCTACCGGTCGGAAAGTTCCAAGGCCGATGTGCAAGGTGAGGAAGGACATGTCAATGCCTTTGATTTCAAGGCGCTTCAGCAATTGTTTTGAGAAGTGCAGGCCCGCCGTAGGGACTGCAACAGCCCCGAGGTTTTTGGCATAGATGGTCTGGAATCGCTCGCGATCGTCTGGACCTACCGGGCGTTCGATGTACTTCGGTAACGGTGTTTCACCGAGCTGAAAGATGACCGCCATGAACTCTTCATAAGAACCGTCGAACAAGAACCGCAAGGTGCGACCACGTGAGGTTGTATTGTCGATGACTTCGGCTACGAGCTCGTCATTTTCTCCGAAGTAGAGCTTGTTGCCGATTCGAATTTTTCGTGCAGGGTCCACGAGCACATCCCACAGGATACTTTCACGGTTCAGTTCCCGAAGCAAGAAAACCTCGATCACCGCGCCCGTTTTTTCCTTGTTACCATACAGTTTCGCGGGAAACACTCGGGTATCGTTGGCTACGAAAACGTCGCCTTCATCAAACTCGTCGAGCACGTCCTTGAACATTTTGTGTTCAATGGTTCCCTTGTCCTTGTCCACGACCATGAGGCGGCTATCGTCTCGGCTTTCGAGCGGGTCTTGGGCAATCAAATCGGGCGAAATGTCGTACTTGAAAGAGGATAATTTCATAAAGAAGCGAGTTTCCGAGGGGCAGGTGAATGGTCGGCAAATCTAGTCAATTCGCAATCAAACGTCAACCGGAACTTACTTATCGGTCATTGCCAGTGATTCGATGGTTTGGATGAGGGCCGGGAGTTGCACACAATTGGCAATCGGAAATGGCCCATTCATTGTCCGGCGAAGCGCGATCAAGTGGCCACCTACGCCCAATGTTTCGCCAAGGTCTCGGGCGATGGACCGGATGTACGTCCCTTTGGTGCAGTCGATCTCGACATCCACATCAACGACGTTGTTTTGGTCAATCACGCGGTGTTGCACCGCTTGGATTTCCAGTTTCTTGATTTCAATGTTGGCGCGATTCAGCATGATTTCGCCTCCTTTGCGCGCTACGGCATAGGCCTTTTGGCCGTTTACTTTTTTGGCGCTGTATCGCGGAGGCATTTGTTCGAGGAAGCCGCGAAGACCGGTGGCTGCTTTTTCGATAGCGGTACGGGTCAAATGCGCTGAGTCGGCCCATTTTTCGACGGGCAATTCGGCGTCCAAGCAAGGCGTATGGGCACCGAGTCGGATGGTAGCGGTGTACGACTTGTCTTGGGCTTGAAGCGTTTCGATGCGCTTGGTGGCTTTTCCGGTGCAGACCACGAGCACGCCGGTCGCCAAGGGATCCAAGGTGCCTGCATGGCCCACTTTGATTTTTTTGACCTTGAGAGCATGCCGCAGGTGCCCTCTAACCTTATTCACGACATCGAAAGAGGTCCATTCCAGGGGCTTATCAATCAACAGTATTTGCCCTTCCATGAAATCCTCCAATTCTTTGAAGTTCATCACAGGCATTTCGGCTTGAACAGTCATGGTGCAAAATTAAGCGCCGAATTCAAATGCACCGTGCTCAATTGACCGGCGACTCATACTTCGGGGCTGCTTCTTCCGCTCGCAAGCCGGCGATGTCTTCGAGCAAGCGCAGTGCGGCCAAGGTGGATTGAATCCCTTCAATGCTCATGCGCAATGCGCCATTGCGCTGGTACATTTTGGTGTCCTTTGCGTGATTCTTCAGGTAATTCAGAATTCGAGCAAAGGTTGCGCCCTGGAAAAAAGCACTATCCTCGTTTGCAATGAATGCAGCGATGAGTTTTCCGCCTTTCAAAACGATTTTCTCCATGCCCAAGAATTCAGCCAACCAACGCAATCGAATCGTATCGATTAAGTCTTCGGTTTCCTGTGGTAAGGGTCCGAAGCGGTCTTCTAATCGTTCCTTGAAGGCTGCCAATTCAGATTCGTGGTCGAGGTCGTCGAGTTCGCGGTAGAGGGAAATTCGCTCGGGAATATCGTTGACATAGTGGTCGGGGATCATCAGGGCGAAATCGGTCTCAATCGCTGCTTCCGAGACGTATCGACGATCTGCTTTTCGCTCTTCTTCGAACAACTCTGCAAAGGATTCTTCTTTGAGCTCCTGCACGGCTTCCGATAGAATCTTTTGGTACATATCGAATCCAAGTTCGGAGATGAAACCGCTCTGCTCTCCCCCCAACAAGTCTCCTGCCCCTCGGATATCCAAGTCGCGCATGGCAATTTGAATGCCGCTTCCGAGGTCGCTAAATTGCTCAATGGCCTGCAATCGTTTGCGGCTTTCGTCAGGCAACAAGCTGATGGGTGGAGCGAGCAAGTAGCAGAACGCCTTCTTGTTCGATCGTCCAACACGTCCGCGCAATTGATGCAAATCGCTTAGCCCGAATTGATGGGCATCATTGATGATCATGGTGTTGGCGTTGCTGATGTCAATCCCCGATTCGATAATGGTCGTCGCAACGAGCACATCGAAGGCGCCCTCAATGAAACGAGCCATCACATCTTCCAGTTGTTTCCCGTCCATTTGGCCGTGTCCAATCCCCACGCGAGCGTCTGGGACAAGTCGGGTGATCATGCCCGAGACCTCTTGAATATTCTTGACGCGGTTATTGACAAAATACACCTGCCCTCCGCGGCTGATTTCATAGGCGATTGCATCTCGAATCACCTCTTCACTGAAAGAAGCCAAGTGCGTTTCAACCGGCTGGCGATTGGGCGGTGGCGTGGCGATGGTACTGAGGTCGCGTGCCCCCATCAAACTGAATTGAAGCGTCCTTGGAATGGGCGTCGCGGTGAGGGTCAAAGCATCCACGTCCGCGCGCAATGTTTTCAGTTTGTCCTTGACGGCCACGCCGAACTTTTGCTCTTCATCGATGATCATCAACCCCAAATCCTTGAATTTGACTCGCTTGCCAACGATGGCGTGGGTCCCGATTAAGATATCTACCTGGCCAGCTTCGAGTTTTTTGAGGGTCTCGGTGAGGGCCTTACCTGTTTTGAAACGATTGATGTAATCGACGGTCACGGGAAAGTCCCTGAGCCTCCGCGAGAAGCTCCTGAAATGCTGCATGGACAGGATGGTCGTAGGCACCAGAACAGCGACTTGTTTTCCGTCTGCAGCGGCTTTAAAAGCTGCTCGAATGGCGACCTCAGTCTTGCCAAAGCCAACATCGCCGCACACCAACCGATCCATTGGAATGGATCGTTCCATGTCTTTTTTGACAGCTTCAATCGCCGAGTGTTGATCCGGAGTTTCTTCGAACATGAAGCTGGCTTCCAGTTCGTGAAGCATGTAATTGTCGGGAGAAAAAGAGAACCCTTTTGAGTTTTTGCGCTTCGCATACAACTTCAGCAGGTCGAAAGCCAATTCCTTGACACGCGTCTTGGTTTTGGCTTTGGTCGCAGCCCAAGTGCCAGTGCCCAGCTTGCTGATTTTGGGAGCAGTTCCTTCTTTCGAGGTGTATTTCGAAATCCGGTGCAACGAATGAATGTTCACGTATAACACATCGCCGCCTTTGTAGCTCAAGCGGATGGCTTCTTGCTCTTTTCCGTTTACATCAATCTTCTGTAGCCCGCCAAATTCACCGATTCCATGGTCGATGTGGACAACGAAATCACCGGGCTCCAGCGCCATCAATTCTTTCAGGGTCAACGCTTGTTTGTTTTTGCGGAATCCTTCCTTGAGTCGGAAACGGTGGTAACGCTCAAACAATTGATGGTCGGTGTAGACAAGTAGCTTCAGGTCCTTGTCGACAAATCCGTTGCTCAGTTCAACGGGAATTGGATGATGCGGCACTTCTTCTTCCCGATCGGCGAAAATGTCATGCAGCCGTTCAATCTGAGTGGATTGGCCAGCGACAATCACGTTGTGATACCCTTGCCTATGATTCGCCTGCAAGTTGGACGTGATCATGTCGAAGTTCTTGTTGAAACTCGGCTGCGGGATCATGTTCCAATCGATGACCACCCGGTTGGGAAAAGTGGTTCCACCATCGAATTCAATGACATGGAAAGGGTCGATGAGCTTCTGAAATCCCGAGGGATCGATGTAGAGCTTGTCGGGCGGAGTAAAATTTAGCTCTTCCGATACGCGCTCGTACGCCTTCTCAGCCTTCTCCATCGCCGTTTCCAATTGCTTTTCACAACGTGCCGCATCAGCGATCCAAATTCGGGTGTCGGCGGGGATGAAATTGAAAAAGGGTTCAACGGCCTCATGCAAGGTCTGATCCCCAATGTTGGGAACCACAACGGCACGGGTCATCTTGTTGATGCTGAGTTGATTAGTCGGATCGAACTTGCGGATTGACTCCACTTCGTCCCCAAAGAATTCAATCCGGTAGGGGTGGTCGAAGGAAAAAGAAAACACATCGACAATGCCTCCGCGCACGGCATACTGACCGGGCTCATACACGAAGTCAACTTTATGGAAACCGTATTCGATGAAGACTTCATCCAAAAAGTCCATGGTGTATTTCTCTCCCAATGCCAGGGAAAAAGTTTGTTCTGATAGTTCGCGTTGACTGATCACTTGTTCGGCCAGAGCTTCTCCGAATGTGACAATGGCCAATCCCTTGCCGTCCCGGTTAATTTCGTTGAGCACCTCGGCACGCATGGCGATGTTCGCATTCTCCGTAACTTCTTCTTGGTAGGGAACACGCGCCGAACGAGGAAAGAATAAGATGCGGTGGGATTTCCCGAGCAATTGCTCCAAATCGTTTAGAAAGTAAGCTGCTGTCTCTTTGTCATCGAGTACAAACAAATGGCTGGGCTGGCTCGCCAATGCTGCGGGGTCGCTTGTGTCGCTGAATAGGGAGGCAGCGAGCAGGGGTGCGGCGGAACCTACAATCCCTTTGAGTTCTGTTTTCGAACCCTCACTGCTCCAGGCTGTTTTGAGCAGTTGCGCTCGGGCATCTGATCGGTAAAATTGAATGAGTTCGTCGACCCGCATGGTAGGGATGAAATTGCAGGTGCGAAGTTAGCCGGAACCAAGGTTCCGTCCTCACTCGGGGCCGGAAGTTGCCATCCAGCAGGAACGAAGTCCTTGAACCATGTTCCTGCTTCCGACATAAAAGGGAGAGCGTTCGTGCAATGCTCGGGGTTGGATTTCCAAAATGTCGGAGGTATTGTTTTCGGCTGTTCCTCCTGCTTGCTGGGCGATAAAGGCCAAAGGATTGCATTCATACATCAAGCGCAATTTGCCTTCGGGGTTGCTTTCGGTGCTGGGATACAAATAAATTCCGCCCTTGATGAGGTTGCGATGAAAGTCGGTGACCAGGCTTCCGATGTACCGGGCTTTCAGTCCCACACCCAGCGTTTCTCGGCAGCCTCCAATGAATTTCTGCACGGCTTGTGGTGCTTTGTGCAGCAAGGCATCATTGATGGAGTAAATGATGGCAGATTCGGGAAATTCCATCTTGGGATGCGAAAGAAAAAATTCACCAATGGCGGGATCCATCGTGAATCCGTTGACTCCGGTTCCAGTAGTGTAAACCAGCATGGTGGAAGAGCCATATAGGATGTAACCCGCGACGACTTGCTCTGTTCCTTTTTGGAGGAAATCTTGACTGCTGAGCGGTTCGCCAAGCAGAGTGACCCTGCGGTAAATGCTAAAGATGGTTCCGATGGAAACATTGACATCAATGTTGGAACTGCCATCCAACGGATCGATCATCACCACATACTTTCCCTCCTTTCCTTGGTCATGGCAGAGGATGTAATCTTCCTGTTCTTCAGAGCCAATGCCCGCGACAGATTTGCCGGCGGTAAGAATGCGCATGAAGGTTTTGTCGGCAAAAACGTCCAACTTTTGTTGGTCTTCGTTATGGGTGTTCTGGGAGCCCGACTGGCCAAGGATGCCGGCGAGGCCCGCTCGATTGACTTGGTGATTGACAATTTTGGCGGCGACGCCTATGTCAGTGAGTAGACGGGTCAATTGTCCGGAGACAAAAGGAAATTCCGCCTGAGAGTCCATGATGAACTCTTGGAGTGTGATGGCTTTCGGCATTTTTATTCACCGATCATTGCGGTGTGCAAACGAATGTACGAAATTGACGTCCGTTTGTTGCGCTCCCTTACGAAGATGGGATGGAGGCCGCTAAAGTGGCAAAATCTGTTGGCGCCAATTGCTCCGCCCTTTGGGATAAAAAAGCCTCGTCCACGCCTGAAATATCGAGCCCGCCGGACCGGAGAGCGTTGCGGAGGGTCTTGCGCCGTTGATTGAACGCGGCTTTGGTGACTCGTTTGAGGTGTTTGTAGGAGACTCCAGAGGGTTGAGGAGATTTTTTGACCAACCGAATGACCCCGCTTTGAACCTTAGGAGGCGGGATGAATACGTGAGGCGGAACCGTAAACAGGTATTCCGCGTCGTAATACGTTTGCAGGAGCACGCTTAAAATGCCATAAACCTTCGAACCGTGCGACGCGCAGACTCGCTCGGCCACCTCTTTTTGAAACATGCCCACGACTTCAACACAATTTTCGCGCCAGTCCAGCGCTCTAAAGAGAATCTGGGAACTAATGTTATAGGGGAAGTTGCCAGCTATGACAATTTCATTGGAAAGCGTGAGTTCAGTCAATGGCACCTTGAGAATGTCGGCAAGAAGCAGTTGTCCCGAATCAATCCAGCTCTCATTGCGGAGATGGGCAATGCTTTCTTCGTCCACATCCACAGCGATTAGCCGAGATCCGTGCTGGTTGACCAAATGGGTAGTAAGCGCACCTGTTCCGGGTCCAATCTCAATGATCGTTTGGTCCCCGTTGCTCGTTACGGAATGAGCAATGCGATGAGCGATGGCTTCATCATTGAGAAAATGTTGGCCCAAGTGTTTCTTGGGGCTGACGGGTTTGCGTTTCATGGAAGACAAGCCCGCAAGTTAGTTTCGAATGCCTTTGCCTTGTCCAGGGAAGTTCAAGCCGGCTCCCATTCCCCCTCTTCTAGTATCTCCAAAACAGAACGGTAAGCAACAGCATCATTTCCGAATTTTTCCATGTGCTCTTTTTGGAGTTGCGGAGCGTAATTCGTGTTGTATTTCTTCAAATGTCCGAGGCTATGGGCGACATATTGCACAGCAATCGTTGCAGAATCAGCCTGTTCGTCGATGATTCTACACATTCTAAAGCTCGCAAAGCAGTCGCTTGCAAAAATTTTTGGGAGGTGGTCTTCTCGCATGAAACGCTTCCATTCCTCGATTTTCGTAGGGTTTATACCGACAGTTACATTGTATAAAACGCGTTTTGACCGAGGTTTAATAGAAATTTGTCGCATTCGTTTGGTGGTTTATCGAGATTTTTCTTGTATATTCGAATTCTGAAATCTTAACCAAGATAAAGTGATGCGAACACTTTTCCTCTCCCTGCTCTGTTTATTCGGAGCTTTAACGGTCCTGCAAGCGCAGGATCCAGGCATTGCCTATCAGGCAGTTGCCCGAGATGCCGATGGCGATCCCCTGGCGGACGCTGAACTTAATGTAAGAGTCACGCTGTACAGCGCTGACGACGCTACATTATGGCAAGAATCTCATGCCAGCGTATTAACCAATCAATTCGGCAACCTCGCCCTCACCATTGGTGATGGAGCGGTTAGTCCTGGATTCAGTGCACTCTCAGCAGTGGACTGGTCTGCAGCCGGCTTGCACTTCGGTATCGAAGTGGATGCTGGAGCTGGATACGCCTCCTTTGGAGACGTAGACGTGCAGGCTGTCCCAATTGCGATGTACGCACTGAACGGACAAGAAGAAGAGATTGCAGCATTGCAGTCGCAACTCGATATGCTTGATGGAGACGTAAGTGCTCTCGCAGGTGATCTAGGCGACGCGGTTGCTGAGCAAGCCAGTGATTATGCCTTCTTGTTGGGCCTCATCGAGGACAACGATGGCGATATCGCTGTTTTGCAATCTAATGTTTCACAAAACACTGCAGACTTGGGCGACTTGCTCTCTGTAATTAATGTTGACCCCAACGGTATTACTGTTGAGGATTTGACGGTTACAGGCGATCTCGACATCACAGGTGTCTTCAGCGCAGCGACAGGAATCTTCAACTATTTGAGTTCCAACAATGCTGACTTCGAAGACATGATCGCTGAGGCGGCTCAAGTAGCGGAACTGACATTTGTCTCAGGTCGCGCTTTGGGCGAGACTTCTGAGCTGGACATTGATGGCTTATTAAATGTAGACGGCAACTCCACCATGGGTGGAAACCTCGACGTTGATGGCACGGTGACCAGTGAAGGCTCTTTGCTCGTGAACCAAGCATATTCAGATGCGGGAGACGCAGCCATTCAGGCTGACGTTGACGCAAACGAAGCGGACAGCGATTCTGCTGACGCTGCTATGCAAGCGGACATCGATCAGAACGAAGCTGACAGCGATTCTGCTGACGCGGCCATGCAGGCTGACGTTGATGCAAATGAAGCTGACAGCGATTCTGCTGACGCTACGTTGCAGTCCAATATTGACGCAAACGCAGCGGCTGACGCCTCTGAGTCTGCTGCTGGAGACGCTGCGGACGCAGCCATCCAGTCTGATGTTGATGCAAACGAAGCGGACAGCGATTCTGCTGATGCGGCCATCCAGGCTGACGTTGATGCGAATGAAGCTGACAGCGATTCTGCTGACGCAGCCATTCAGGCTGATGTTGACGCGAACGAAGCCGACAGCGATGCTGCGGACGTAGTTTTGCAAGCAGGAATCGACTCAAACTTATCTGACATTGAAGACAACGAATTCCGCATTGCCGCAGCAGCTGCTGACATGGGATTTGGTGAAAGCACTGTTGGTTCGGTAAACAACGTTCCTCAGCACCCAGGATATGACAATGCAAATTACATCGGAGCGGATGACAACCTCGTTGAGGCGGACACTGCTTTGGATGCTGCGTTGAAAGCCAATGCTGATGCTGACGCTACTGAGTCTGCTGCTGGAGATGCTGCTGACGCAGCGATCCAGTCTGACGTTGACGGCAATGAAGCTGACAGCGATTCTGCGGATGCAGCCATTCAGGCTGACGTCGACGGAAATGAAGCGGATAGCGATTCTGCTGACGCGGCCATCCAGGCTGACGTTGACGGAAATGAAGCGGACAGCGATTCTGCTGACGCGGCGATTCAATCAGACGTTGACGGAAACGAAGCGGATAGCGATTCTGCTGACGCAGCCATTCAGGCTGACGTTGACGCAAACGAAGTAGCTAGCATCGCTGCTGACGGCACTCTTCAGGCGAACATTGAAGCAAACGCAGCAGCGGATGCTTCAGAATCTGCCGCTGGAACTGCTGCTGACGCAGCGATCCAGTCTGATGTTGACGGCAATGAAGCTGACAGCGATTCTGCAGACGCGGCTATTCAGTCGGATGTTGATCAAAACGAAGCGGACAGCGATTCTGCTGACGCGGCTATTCAGTCGGATGTTGATCAGAACGAAGCGGACAGCGACTCAGCTGACAGCAACTTGCAAGATCAAATCGACACGAACGATAGCGATATTTCTGGATTGCAATCAGGTTTAGCGGCTGAAATCACACAACGTGGTTTGGGTGACGCTTTGAACCAGAATGCAATTTCTACATTGACTGCACAACTTGGATTGTTGGACGGTGAAATGCATGATTCGATTGCATCTTTGACTGCAACAGACGAAGATTTGCAAGATCAGATCGATAACATCCCAGGTTCTGTTTTTGAATTTGATTCAATCTTTGAAGCGAACGATCACTTCGACGCTTCTGGAAACACAGTATATCTGGAGGGAGAGTACAACGCTTTGTCGCTGACAAGCGGACAGCTCATTGCTCAATCTGGAAACTTCACAGGTACTTTGGATGCTCAAAATGCTGACATTGACAACCTCGAAGTCCAGAATGCACAAATCACAAATAACCTTACTTCTCCGGAAGCGAATATTGATGACTTGTGGGCAGGTGACGCGGATGTAAATGATAGCCTGAGTGTTGGCGGAAACGCTACGATCGCAGGAACTCTAAATGTCGCTGGGGAGACGACACTGGGAGCCAACGCAAGTGTAAATGGTGATTTAACAGTAACTGGAAACGTAACCGCTTCCGATGCTACTGCTGCATCGCACCTCGCATCATTCGGACAATTGACTACTGCTGCTGATTCACTTCAGGAGAACATTGAAGACGTTCAAGCTGACGTTGACCAAAACGAGTCTGACAGCGATGCTGCAGACAACACGTTGCAGTCTAACATCGACGCTAACATGACCGCTGACACGGCTCAAGCTTCTGCTGACGCAGCTGCTCGTGCTTTGATTCAAGGCGATGTTGACCAAAACGAGTCTGACAGCGACACAGCTGACAACACGTTGCAGTCAAACATTGATGCTAACATGACCGCTGACACGGCTCAAGCTTCTGCTGACGCAGCTGCTCGTGCTTTGATTCAAGGCGATGTTGACCA